>MDTB01181758.1_pt1 | contig 12668 bp, 10 predicted proteins | sample 811161 | NCBI WGS metagenome assembly MDTB01 (sample SAMN05326650, study PRJNA326480) | marine metagenome | isolation source: seawater | place: Mediterranean Sea | collected 2009 | reverse complement strand
GTTGCGTCGTGCCGCTCGGTGGTGGTCCCCAAGCAGGTCAAGAAGCTTATCTTCGACGGGATCTACAAACGCCCGGAGATGGTCGGGCAGATGCTCAAGGTAATGCAGACGATCCACCACGGGCGCGCCTGCATCTTCAGCAATATGGTTAAGTTTGACCTCGACTCCGGCAAAGTGAAAATCACTCTTGAAGGAGGTCGTGCCAACGAGAAGATCGTAGATCTGTCCAAGACTCGGTTCAGCGAGTTTGTGGCCAAGTGCGACAGGCCCGCGGTCGGCGTGCAGATTGGATTTGAAGGGCATGCCAACATGCTCGTCTTCAACAAGGTTAGGAAAACGGTCGAACACTTTGAGCCGCACGGCGAGAGCGCGAGCCATCTCAGCGACGCTCAGAACGCCAAGCTTGCGCAGATGATTAAGGACACGTTCTTGTGCACCACCGACTGCGCGTTTCCCGGCTTCGAGTACGTGCCGCCGTCGGCGGCGTGTCCGATGGTGCGAATCGGATCAGGCACCATCAACTCCGAGTTTGGGGTACAGAAGACCGCTGGAGGGAAGTTGGGGATGCAAGGAATCCTGAACGAAACCAAGCTTAACTCGCGCTTCGCCGGCACGTGCGTAATGTGGTCACTGTGGTTTCTCCACGTGAGACTTCTCTACCCCGACCTTGCGCCGTCAGAAGTGATGGGCAAGGCGCTGTCGATGGCGTTTGCAGCAAGCGACGTCCCAAAGAACGTTTTGATGCAGCAGGACGATCTTTCGTTTTGCACGCAAGAGCTGATGTTTGACGGCGCGGAAAAGTGCGAATCGAGCGACGACACGCTTCGGTCCAAGTGCCCTTCCGAGTGCAAAAAGAAGATTGCGCTTGCAAGCGGTGGTCAGACGCTTGAGGACTTCATCGTGCAGTTTACGCAAAAGCTTATAGCTCATATTGATTTGACCATCTCAAAGAAATCATGCATCTCGATGGACAAAAAGAAGGATTCAGGGTTTGTTACTTTTTGTATTCAAGAGCCGCCGCAGCCCGACGACGCAGCCATCGTTATCTATACGGCCAACAAGGACTTTCTCAAGTTCGCACACTACGTGCTCAAGAACCGCCGAAGGCTCGTTCCGACGCTTGACTTTATGATTCACTTTATGGAGGATCCAACCAAGATTTTAAGCAAGTCCGAGGCGGCCGACAAGTGGGTGAAGATGATGACGCGCAGCGGCAACCTGATCTACCTTAACGGGAATCTCGAGCTCCCTACAGACCAAGACGTTATCGACCTCGTTCCAATTAAAGAAAGGTGGGAGAAGGTAGTGTGGCGCATTCTGCGCGACATCGCCCCCGTCCCCGTCAAGCCTCCCAAGAAGAAAGGCTACACGTTCTATACAAAAGAAGAGCAACCTTCTTTTATGAATATTGACGACTTTGAGACGATGTCGAAGTACGAGGTGGAGCTTGAGACGCTCGACCCCGACTATTACACCGCGGAATCGATCGACGATATCTACGCGCTGGTGCCTGCCGATGCGGTCGCCGATATCAAAAAAGGCACCAACGGCGCCGCGTTTTTCAATGGTGTGTACATCGGGTTGGGGGTCAAGGCCATTTCCCACCATGCCGCCACCATTGACGACGGCGCCCCGTCCTACGACGCCGCCGCATTCGTCATGAAACCGCGACGCCGACGGGCCACGGGCGGTCGTCGCCGCAGCCGCCGTGGACGCAAGTGAAAAGCAGTGCTGCACAACGCGGCCATCTGTGTACACCGCATTATTTGTAAAATGGCATTATTTTGAGGCTGTGGATTACCGCCAACGCATCGTCCGAATGACCTATGTGGGCGTGTAGCTCAGAAATGTCCTCTCCGAGGTGGTTTCGAATGGCTTTGGATGAGCCGGGGTGCGCTCTGCACCATGCGGACACGTCCAAGACCCACCCCTCGTGCACAACGTGGTTGTTAGGCAGGGATCTTCTGGATTCTGCCACAACAGTGTCAAAGCACCCGACGACGCGTTCCGCCATCTCGAGCGCCCCCTCCATCCACGCCTGGTGGCTGGAGTGCGATTCATTAGCCAAGTAGAGCCCCGGCAGCTCGGCGGGGTTCGGCTGTACGCTCGTGGCCACCGCGCGGTCCAGGTCAAAGTGGAACGCCGGTCGCCACATGTGGAACGCCCGAGGCCAGTAGTGCGACCGCAGCTTGCCGAGGGGATGCCCGAGCAGCTCAGTGAATTTTGTCGGGTCACTCTGCCGCAAACGGTGCCAAAAGTCGGCGAGCCGGCCCGACGTGTAGCTCACCTGGTGCCACGCGTTGCCGTACTGCGACGGGATGCGCTGCGCCGCGGCCGCGCTGCTGCTGATGGTGTGCCGCCGCGGGGCGGTCGCCCTGCTCCGGGCGTAGATGTGGTGGAGCGGCGCCGACCGGACCGCCGCCAGCACGCTGCGGCACCGCCGGGCGATCGACCACGGCCGCCACGCGTGCGGCGGCGTCGCCACCACGACGGCGCGCGCGGCCAACCGGGTGGTCTCGAACTCGTTGTGCCCCTTGCGGCGCGAAACGTGCACCGCGAAGCCCCTGCCATTCTTCACAACGTCGGTGACCCGGGCGTCCAGCCACAGCTCCCCCTTGAACCGGCGCGCCAGACCTGTAGTGAGCTGGTCTAGCCCGCCTGTAGCTACATAGTACTGCTTTGCGCCGACCACGTAGGGCGACGATCCGCTGGCGGCCCGCGTCTGCCCCGCGTAGCCGGTGGCGAGGTCGAGCGCGTCGGCGCGGCGAGGGTTGCCGCCGGACCGCAGCAGGTGGACGTCCCAGATGCTAAGCCCAGCTTTCGGTTCGGGCACGGCCGGTTTCGGGGGCGGCGCGCTCGAGCGGTGCAGCGCGACGCCAAAGTCGCGGCACAGCTGCAACGCGCGCTCGTGCGACTCTGCGATCCTCCAAGGGCCCCGCTCGTACTGCACCGCCCCGGCAGCAGACCGCTGCGTCCGCACCCTGCCCCCGACCGCAGACTGGCTTTCAATCACCACAATGCGCTCGCCGCCGAGCCGGTCCTGCAGCAGCACGGCTGTTTGGAGACCGGCGATTCCAGCTCCGATGATGCAGACGACCATGGCCTGCTATTACTTTTTCGAAACCGGAAAATGGCTCAGAATACGATGCACTTCCATGAGTCTCTTGACGGAGTGGTGACCTCGCAGTGCGAGTCCTGGGTCAGCGTGCGGGAGTCGTCTGTCCCGGGGATAGGGCTGGGGGTGTACGCCGACCGGCTGTTCAAAAGGGGGGACCTGCTGGGGGTGTACACGGGGGCCATCAGGCAGCAAGAGGAGACGCTCGAAAACGGGAGGTACGCCATGGCGATCGATAATGAAATGGTCATAGACGCTTGCGTCGGCGGCAACTGGACACGGTACATCAACGACGGCAGGCACGGCTTCTCCAAGAGCAAAGTGAACGCAAAGTGCTACACGGACATGGAAATACGCGCCACGCGCCGCATACATCCAGGCGACGAGATCTTCATTTGTTACGGCGCGGAGTACTGGGGAGGGTGGTCAAAATCACGATGATGATGCTTTGCCTGCGTGAGGTCCGCCTCTTTGCTTCTTCGTTGCGGTCAAATTTCTCGACGGTTTCTCATGACGTCCGAACAGCTTACTCAGGCACTCCTGCACGACACGCCTACATAGAAGAGCCAGACGTAAGTGTTTCATCCATCCAATCACCAGGGGTAATGTGCTTTGCTAGCGACTTACTGCTCGCAGAGCTCGATTGCAGGTCCCCACCTGAGGCCCATCTTGAACCTCTGACCAACTGTCCATACCGATGTGTCAAAAATTTCCAATGGATCATTCAACCGCGCCTTAGCCGTCTTGAGATTCTCATTCGCCTGCGCCAGATCCTTTTTCAGCTTCTCTATCTCCTGCACCAAAAAATCTTGATGTTTCTTCAATGCTAGAACTGCGTCATTCGTATCGCCATCGTGCCCCGCCTGCATGGTGTTGGGTTCTGGTAATGTCTTGCGGCCGGAAACAGACAACCTTCACAACCTCTGGGGTGACCTCAAGTCTCCGATTTTGGCATTTTTGTCAGCATATATCAAAGTCCACAACCTCTGGGGTGACCTCCGGTCTCCGATTTTGGCATTTTGTCAGCATATTTTATGTGTGCTTCATATTGGACTTCAAAAGTGGCCTGTTTTGGAAGCGCGCGGGGGGTGCGACTCGCTGCATAACCACAGGCAGCTCCAACATGGCCGCCTCATCGATTGCCGGCACCGAGTGGCTTGAACGGATCAGGCAAGCTGGACCACACGGATTGGAGGTTAGTAACTTGTTGGTAACATCGAAATCCGAGATCCCCGCATTGCTGTTGTCGACGGAGCGTCCCCTCGCGGTTTTCATTCCCGACAGCGTCACCGTGATTGGACGGTCTGCCTTTTGTGGATGCCGCGGGCTCACATCGGTGACCATTCCCAAAGGCGTCAAAGAGATTTGGGAAGCTGCCTTCTCTGGCTGCACCGGGCTTGAATCAGTGACCATCCCCGCAGGCGTCAAGAAGATTGGGAATGGTGCTTTCCAAGACTGCACCGAGCTCACATCGGTCACCATCCCAGACAGCGTCACAGAGATTGGGGCTAATGCCTTTGAAAACTGTACCGGGCTCACATCGGTGACCATACCCAACAGCGTCATAGCGATTGGGAATGGTGCTTTCCAAGACTGCACCGGGCTCACATCGGTGACCATTCGCAGCGGCGTCACAGAGATTGACATTGGTGCTTTCCAAGACTGCACCGGGCTCACATCGGTGACCATACCCGACAGCGTCACAAAGATTGGGGATTGTGCCTTTCAAGGCTGCATCGGACTGACATCGGTGACCATCTCCGAAAGCGTCACAGAGATTGGGATTGGTGCTTTCAAAGAGTGCACCGGACTGACATCGGTGACCATACCCGACAGCGTCACAAAGATTGGGATTGGTGCTTTCAAAGAGTGCAGCGGGCTCACATCGGTCACCATCTCCGAAAGCGTCACAGAGATTGGGGATTGTGCCTTTGAAGGCTGCACCGGACTGACATCGGTGACCATACCCGACAGCGTCACAAAGATTGGGATTGGTGCTTTCGGTTACTGCACCGGGCTCACATCGGTCACCATCCCCGACAGCGTCACAGAGATTGGGGCTAATGCCTTTGTAAACTGTACCGGGCTCACATCGGTGACCATACCCGGCAGCGTCTCAGTGATTGGCTGCCATGCCTTCTACCTCTGCACCGGGCTCACATCGTTGACCATCCTCGACGGCGTCAAAGACATTGGGAGTAGTGCCTTCGGAGGCTGCAGCGGGCTCACATCGGTGACCATCCCCGACGGCGTCAGAGAGATTAAGCGTTTTGCCTTCTTTAACTGCATAAGTCTCAAATCGGTGACTATCCCCGACAGTGTCACAAGTATTGGGCGCAGTGCCTTCCAAGGCTGCACCTGGCTCGCATCGGTGACCATCCCCGACGGCGTCACTGCGATTGGATCAAATGCCTTCTGTGACTGCATTGAGCTTACATCGGTCATCATCCCTGACAGCGTCACAGCGATTGGCAGCTTTGCCTTCTGTCGCTGCAATTGCCTCACATCGGTGACCATCCCCCACGGTGTCACAAAGATTTTGATTAGTGCTTTCCAAGACTGCACCAAGCTTACATCGGTCACCATCCCAGACAGCGTCACACAGATTGGGGATCGTGCCTTTGAAAACTGTACCGGGCTCAAATCGGTGACCATACCCAACAGCGTCATAGCGATTGGGAATGGTGCCTTCTACTACTGCACCGGGCTCGCATCGGTCACCATCCCCGACAGCGTCACAGAGATTGGGGAGAGTGCCTTCTGTGACTGCATCGCTCTCACATCGGTGACCATCCCCAACAGCGTCACAGAGATTAAGGATGGTGCCTTCGGAGGCTGCACCGGGCTCACATCGGTCACCATCCCCGACGGCGTCACAGAGATTGGGGATTATACCTTCTACGGCTGCACCGGGCTTCTCGTGGTTGTTGTCGAGAATCCAGAAGCACGAATCAACGACGATGCCTTTGCGTACTGCTCCCGGCTGTCGCTTGCTGTGGTGCCACCGGCTGCTGCGGTGGCGGAAAATCGGTTGCGGTGCTTCGAAGCTTGCCCGCTGCTGGGGCCCCGCGACGTGGTACCGGAGAGTGTTGGAGCGATGAGGCGGGTGTCGCTTCTCAGGCATTGGTCGCGGCGGCACCACCACCTGCTGCCGATGTGGCGGCGGCAGTGGGTGTGGACGGTGCTTGCGGTGGCGGTGCGGGTGCGGAGGACGCGGGAGGTGCCGGGGCTTCCGAGCGAGATGTGGCACATGATACTGGAGCGGGTTGCGGTGTATGAGCTTGGGAAGCGCGAGGAGGACGACACGGCTAGCGGGGACTCTAGACTGATATGTTTCTCTGTTTCTTATGAATGAGACTAGGTCCGTTCTAACACTAAATTCTTGACGAGTGTGTTGTAGAGCTCGCTTGGGCCGCAAAGCTTCTCCATGGCGTTGTTCTCGTAGTCTTCCTTTCTGTAACGCCTCAGTAAATCCCTCTGCGACTTTTCAAATATGCAACGGGACTCGTCGTCCGTCATCTTCGATTTCTCGAAGAACAGGGAGCGGAGATTTTCCCTATTTTTCATTGCCTCCTCCTTCGACTTGACGCTCGAGAACTTGACCCGCCGCACGATGCCTTTCCAATCCTTGCAAGAGCACTGGGACCGGCGCGTGTCGTCGCTCTTGGTGTTGGTGCAGCGCTGCTCGAGTGCGACAAATCCCTTGAACTTGAACCCGTAGCCGCTCATCTCACGGTACAGAGTGAAATGCGACGTGCTTTGCCGGTGCTGCCCCGGCCGGGTGGGATCGTCGTGCGGCCCTGCGACTCGGCGGTTGAAGCACAGCTGCGCCGCACGCCCCTTCAGGCGCACCGAAATCCAAACGGGGGCCCCGAAGGAGTCGTACTTGATCGCCATGGACCGGATCGCCACCTTTTTTCGCTGCTTGGTGAACTCGTCCGTGTCAAAAACCATCTCGATCAGGTAGCCAAAGATGGCCTCGGTTGCTTTGTAGCGCGAGTCGTCGGGTAAAATAGGCACCACATTCTGGCGGCGCCCGTACGCGGGCGCCGCCAGAATGTGCTCCCGCAGCACGTCGACGTTAGAGAGGCGCACCAGCGTGTCCGGGTGCACGTCGGTGCCGTGGTTGACCATCTTGACCAGCCTCTTCTTCTGCAACGGCGACAGTAGCTCGACGGCGGGGCGTTTCGACGGCCTCGACGAGAACTTGGTGAGCTCGCGCAGCTGCCTAACGCCCAGCCTGGCAGACGCGGACGCGAGCACAAAGGGCCGGCTCGTGTACCACTGGTTGACCCACCGCTCGTTGGTATGCATCGCCTGCGGAGCCTCGTAGTATTCCAAATTGTTCAGCAGCGCGGTCGGGCCGTAAAACCGCTGCTCACAGAGCATACGTGAGCCGCCGCACTCGCCGCACAGGTGGTTGGACTTCGATTCGGCGCACGCCGAACACATCTTGGTCTTGACGGTGAACGGGAGCCGCAGGCCGCCGCCGTTGTTGTAGATGCCGCGGTCGACCGAGTTGTCGTCAAGGTAGGTCTCGGCACCCGGCACCGTGTAAATAATCGCCTGCACCGCCTCCACCACCCGCAACCCGTTGCCCTCGTTAACGACGACGCACGGCACGACCACATGGGTAGAGCATATCACGCGCTTCCCGTCGAAAGCGTCGGCGCCGTGGCTCGTCAGCACCGCCGTGATCAGATCCACCTTTTCCACAACCAGCTCGGCGGTGCACCGCTGCGTCACAAGGCCCACCGCGATTCCCACCAGCTTTGAAATAGGCTCCGCAAATCGCGGCTTCACGAGGTCCTTCAGCACGTCCGGCTGCACGCGCGAGCACTGAAGGTAAATCTTCATCAGCGCCAAGAACGGGAGGCTCGCTCCTCCCTTCATCTTCAGCTGGACCCGGACGGTGGCGTGCGCCTCCAGGATCAGCTCATCCGTGAGCTTCAAGCCGGCTTTGGCAAACGTGGTGCTCTTACCGCACGCGGACATGTCGCACCGCTCAAAGCCTCGCTCAATCAGGCTGATCAGGAATTCGAGCTCCGCTGGCGCCTTCAGCTTCGCTTTGTAGTCAAAGTCGAGCACCAGGCGCCGCGGGTCGTCCTTGCCGCGCGCCGCCACCTCGTGCCACGACACCGGGGCGCCCGCGTCCAGCTTTGCCAGAAGCATCTCGTTCACCCGCCACAGGCTGCGGTCCGGTAGGGATAGGCAGCCAGAGGTGATCTTCTTGCCTCGGTGCCAGGTGCCGACTCCGCCAATGACAGTGTGCGTCAGAGGTTTTCCGGCGGCGTCGAGCTCCTCTGTCGACGCCTTCACAGTGCACCCTAGGTTCTGCATCCCCTGGTACAGCTGCTGCAGTTGCTTCGACATGGCCAAGGTGTGCAACGAATGTGACGTCACATGGTACATACTTCGATGGCAGATGTGATGTCACATGTGTCTCATACCACGGACAAGATGAGCTCGGGCGATGAGGGTGAAGACCTGCTGGCGTCGTCGGGGGAGGAGGTAGAGCCAGAGGAGGAAGCCAGCGATCTCGAATTCATTGACGACGCTGCTGCTGATGATGACTTCAATCACGCCGCGCACGACGCGGCCGCCGCCGCGGAAGAAGACGCCAGCACGCTCACGCAGCTGCCTAACGGTAAGTTTGAGCTCTCATGGCCGCCAGACAAGCCTTTACCGATGTCGATAATGACGGAAGCAGGCTACGATCCAATGCAGCGGATCTTTGTGAAAAGCGACGTAGATTTCTTGTGCTCCGCGTTGGGTGTGGTCGTGCGCGGTCACTCTGCCGCCTCTGCCGCCGAAGGAGCCGCCGACGACAGTGCGGTCCGCGAGGAAGCGGTGGAGGCTGTTGTCGATGGAAAGAACGTGCTGGTTGTCGGCGCCGGCGGCACGGGCAAGTCGCACACGATCTGGCGAATGTACAAAGAGCTGCTTGACCGCGACGTCACCGTGTGCGTCGCGGCGATGACCGGCGCGGCCGCCGTCTGCCTCGGCGGGAGCGCGTCGGCGCCGGAAGGGGTGCACGTCAAGACGTTGCACTCGGCGTTGAAAGGTTCCGGAGCGGACACGCTCTTCGTGGACGAGTGCTCGATGATGTCGAGTAATCTTTTCAGCAAGGTGCGCGGTTGCAGGCTCTTTCAGCAGATTGTGTTTGTTGGAGACTTCTTTCAGCTGGCCCCGGTGGCGAGTGAGGACGATCCTGGCGAATACCTCTTTGAGAACGCCGAGTTTCGGACCTGCTTCGGGTACAACGTATTTGAACTCACCACGAACCACCGAATGAAGCCTGTGGGCGACGCTGCGCATTACCTTGAACTCATTGCCAGAGTTCGCACGAGTGGAACCCTCTCGGAAGAAGACCTGGATTACCTTTCCAGGTTCAGCGACACGTACCGCGAGAAGACGCCAGATCATTTGGAGGCCTATCCGTACAATAACCAGGTGAACGAGGTGAACAACAGAAAGCTTGAAGAGCTGTTTGACGACGCCGTAGACCTCGTTGCCAAGAAGCAGTACCGGCGGAAAACCAAAGATGGCAAGTGGAACACACTGTCCCCCGGCGACAGACCACCCGAAGCGCTGATAAAGGTAGTGGAAGAGCAGAGCAAAGAGATACCGCCCGTCTTCATCAAAACGGGGGCGCGCGTCATGCTGACGACCAACCTGGACCTCAAGTCAGGGCTGATCAACGGCTCAACGGGGTGGGTCCAGGGCGAGCCGAGCTCCGCAAAAGTGACCGTGCAGTTTGACAACGGTGAACGGCGCCGCTTGGTGCCAAGATGTTGCTGGAAAAGAGAAATGCAGGACTACCGGGTCGAGATCAAGGCCATACCGCTCTGTGTAGCGTACGCCATGACGTTGCACAAGATGCAGGGGCGCGGGGTCGAGAAAATGTACGCCGACCTCAAAGGAGCGGACCAATGGCCCGGGATGGTGTACGTCGCGCTGAGCCGACTAGTCGATCCGGCGGGGGCCATCTTCGAAAACGTCGACTACCTGAGAGACAGGCAGCTCTCCCATGTCAAGGTGAAGCAATTTCAGCAAAGAGTCGTGGAAGAGGCGTTCGCGCAGCGCCAAATTGGAGCGAGAGTGCAGCATGATTTATTATTTCGCAAAGGAATCGTCTTGGATGAGTCTGAGTATGTCACCGTAGAGTATGTGCAATCTTGCCGCCGCAAACGTCGACGGCTCTTGGCGGGCACTCAGTAAAAAAATATGGATACAGGGTGTAGCAAACGACATGCTGACCGCCGAGCAGATCGAGGCGCTTGCCATCAGAAACGCACAGATCGATGCCGAAACTCGATCTGCTTTTTTGGCAGCAAGACGCCGTAAGGCTATCAGGGATTGTAAGAACGCAGGAGGTAATTTCGAAGCGGATGGTGACTGCTATTTTAATGCAACCGAGGAGGACGTACCGCAGCCCGCCCCCCGCAAGCGGAGGACGCTGCCCAAAGCTCCGGCCAGGCGTAGGCGGCGGACTCTGCCCAAGGTTCCTATGGCAGGGCATGTACGGAAATCCGCCGCCAAAAAAGGCCGCAAGTTCGCCAAAAAGGGCCGCAAGTCCGCCAAGAAGGGCCGCAAGTCCGCCAAGAAGGGCCGCAAGTCTACCAAGAAGGGTAGCAGGTCCGCAAAGAAGCCGTGCCGTTCTAAAAAGACCGGGCGCTTCACCAAGCAATGCTAAAGTAAATTTTTAAGATCCTTATTAGTATGATATGCCTCGCAGAGCAGCCTGTCGTTCTAAGAAATCCGGGCGCTTCACCAAGTGTCGGAAATCGACATCCCGCAAGGCTTCGCGCAAGTCGCGTAGGGCCACACGCAAGTCGCATAAGGCCACGCGCAAGTCGCGCAAGGCCACGCGCAAGTATGATGGCCACTTTGCGCTACCTGCCGGTTTAGGCATGGGTCTTGGATATTTGGGTCAAGGTGTAGGTGCTGGTGTAGGTGCCGCTGGTACAGCAGCAAGTTACCTCGGCTCTGGCGCGGGACTTTTAGGACAAGGCATCGGACTTGTCGGCCAAGGTATTGCTTCTCCGTATGTTGCCCCGGTGGTTGGTGCAGGGCTAGTCGGGTACGGCGCTAAAAAGGCGATTGGAAGATCGTGCACAATCTACCCGTACACGGCTCAATGTATGGTTAACGCCAAATTACTGAACGTAGGCGACCAGATCCGCGACCCTGCAACCGGCCTCATGCACTGCGTCAACGCCACAGACGGGTGGTACGGCGGCAAAAACTACGAATTTGGAAAGTGTGCCGCAACGCCGTCGTCATATTTTTCGAAATACTTTTAGTCGCCTCCGCGGATCATTCCACGAGCCTGCGCCCCTCCCGAAGAAGATTAGCACTGGGGTTAGCCGGGGTTGTTGAGCATCTGCTGCAGAAGCGCAATGTCTTCCGAAGAGAGCCGGTTACGGTGAGGCCTTATGCGCGGCCAGAGCATCGAGGCGCCGACGCCCCAGACCGCTCCGATCGTCCAAGCCGCCAGCGGCACGAGCACGCTGCTGCCGATCGTCCCGACCGCCATACCAGCTACAAATGCGTTGTACATAGGGTTTCTGTCACTCAACCGCGCCGAAATCTTCCAGATGAAAGCGGCAGACCGGCGTGTAGATATCTTCGCCACCGATCAAAATCTGCGTCTCCGGGATGTGCTCTTCCGTCACGGTGAACGGCGCGGGGGCGCCGCACAATTGGCACAGGCCCAGCAACTTCTCCACCGAGTCCGCCAGCGGCACGAGGTCGAGCACCGTGCCGAAGGGCCGCTGCTTGCCGTCGCCGTCGAGGCCGTACACATGCACCGTCTTCTTGTCGAGTAAAAAGCGCCGCACAGCCGGCACCAGGTCTTCAAAGAACTGCGCCTCATCGATCAATATCATGCTCGTCGCGTTGTACTCGCTCAGCTCCACCGCGCTGGCCAGCCTATCGAGCCGGGCGCACTGCGCCATCGAGCCGTCGTGCGTCGCGATGAGCTGGTCTCGAGTGTCGAGCTCCGGCTTGAGCATCAGCACCCGCCTTCCGATGGCGCGGTGCCGCCGAGCCAGCTCCAGGCACCGGCTCGACTTGCCGCTGAACATGGGGCCCACCACAACGTGCAACGCCATCGGGGTGTAATCTGAGGTTCTTCTTACGGCGGGCAGAAAATTTGACCAGAATCGCCCGATGCCGCGGATCTGGTGGTGGCGCTGCCGCGGCGAGTCCACGGCGGTGGACCACATTCCGCGGGAGTACCACGTGATCGAGAACGCCAACTTTACGTCGAGCACCCGCAAGCTGTGCCTTGCGGCCGACAAGCACAACGAGGCGGTGCACAAGCGGCGGATGCAGCTTGTGGCGTCGCGCACGGGGGTCAAGCCCGTGGCCGGCGGCATCGCGCCGCCCGAGCCGAGCAACGTTACGCGGTACGACGCGTGGCGCGAGCTGCACCGCCCGGTGCCGGCCGATCTGCAGGCGGCCGCCGTGCAGAAGCTGCTCGAGCTGCGCAGCAGCTTTGACCGCGCCGCGCCGCACCTTGCGCCGTCCGCCGCGCGGTTGGGAGACC
>MDTB01141565.1_pt1 | contig 12668 bp, 13 predicted proteins | sample 811161 | NCBI WGS metagenome assembly MDTB01 (sample SAMN05326650, study PRJNA326480) | marine metagenome | isolation source: seawater | place: Mediterranean Sea | collected 2009 | reverse complement strand
TTTTGGAGAAAATTGATTAAGATTTTCATTTAAATATTCAAAAAGGTTGGTAATGTTTAGTTTTTTTCTTAAGGTTATTTCTTTATCAATTTTATTACTTATTAAATTTTCGTAGTTTCCAAATCTCTTAATAATTTTATCTTTTTCTACGACAATCTCTAAAATTTCTAGACCTGATATGTTATTGATTTTCTCAAGAAACTGGCTGTATAAGAGATCAATTTTTTTTATTCTTCCTGTGATATTTTGACTTTCGGTTTTATCAATAACAATTGTGACAATGTCTTTTTCAACCGTTCTGTCTTCTATTTTAAAACTTGGCCCTGAAACAATAAAAATTATTATTAAGAAAGTAACAATTCTGTAGAAAATCCCAGAGGATTTGTTAATTATTGCAAAAGTTAAAATAATAAAAAATAAAATTGAAATTATCAGAATATTAATTGGCGAAATAATGGGTTCTAATGTTAAGTTCATAAAAGATAATTGATTCATTTTTTCAATCTTTTTAAAATTTCTGGAACATGTATCTGATCAGCCTTATAATTTCCTGTTAAAGCATAAATAACTAAATTAATACCAAACCTCATTGATGTAATTCTTTGATTTTCTGTATTGTCTAGAAGAGGAAAAATAAAATTTTCATTCGAGTCTTTTGCCCATGCATTACTCCAGTTATTATTACTAAGTACTACTGAGGCGGCATTATCATTAAATTGTGAGTCAACTTTTGAAAAAAAAACTTCATTGTTTTCTACTCCAGGGAAATTTTCAATTAGATAAAAACTTTTTGCTATTCCATGATTTTTACCTAGTTTCGAAAATTTACTCAATTCACTAATTTTCACTAAATCTTTAAATTTAGCTAAACAATTGTCGAGATCGAATGTTGAAAAATTTAGTTTGCAGTCAACTAGTAAAAGACCGCCATCTTTTAAAAAACTATTAATTTTCTTTAACTCCTCTGAGCTTAGTTTAATGTTTGTATTAATTAATGGCCAATATATTAGAGGATAGTAAAAGAGTTCTTGGTTTTGTAAATTAATTCCTTCTGGCTTATTTAAAATTGAAGCGGTTTTTTTTGAAACAAATTTAGAAATTTGCATTAAACCATTTCGACTATTCTCATCGATTAAAGAATTATTAGTTAAAATATATCCAATTTTTGTTTCACTAATTTTATCTTTGCTTATATCCTTAGCAATAATTGTTTTACTAATTAATGTAATAAAAATAATCATAAAAACTTTTGGAAAAACTCTCAAAAGATAATCAAAGCGTATTAGTCCACGTAAATAAAGTGTAATTAATGTGTCAATTAAGAAAAATAAAATAGCTAATGTCAATAATATTGGTCTCAGACTTATACTTTTATCTGTTATAATTTCTTCAAAATTAAGGTTACTTCCAAGATTTTTGAATTTATAAGAATTAGAAAAATTGTTACCAAAATTTACTGCAATAAAACCGTCGTAGTCTTTATAAATACCTGGTGGTTGATTATAATTAAGTACAATTGAATTGCTTGGTTTAAAATTATTTACACTTAAAACTTGTGCAGAGGCAGGTAAAAAATTACCAATTGCATCTAAACTTAAATAAGGTTGAAATATTCGCTCTTTTTTTTCGTCAATACCTTTGCTGAGGTTTATTATTCTTTGAATTATTTCTATGAATGAATATGACAAAGGAAAATTAGACCATAAATTATTAACAGGAATATGAAAAAAAATTATTCTTCCACTTCCAATTTTTGAGGAAGAAATTATCGGAGCTCCATTCTCCAATCTCAATAGAACCTCAACATCATTTGTAAGATAACTAATGTCCAACTGTATGTATTTTTTTACAACTATTTCATTAGGAATTTTAATTCCAAAGAAAAACTCTTCCTCATCGGTTTCTTCTTTTATTTTTAAATTCTTTTTAAGACTTAGTTTGCTATCAAGTGTAGTTTCAATTTTTGAAAGAGATAATTTATTTAAAAAAATATTGTTTGGATTATCGGCAAAAGTACTTAAAAGATTGGGTCCACCGTATTTAATCATAATTCCGCCACTTTTAATCCATGATAGTGTTTGTTCTTTTAAATTATTAGTTGAATTTGAGTCATCTATAAATATTGAGGAAACACTTTTTGTAAGTAATTTTGAAAGCCCTTCTTCAATAATTACATTATTTTTTTCCACACCTTTCCTTGTATAATAACTACCTCTTTGAAAATCTACTTCATTTTTTTTATCATTAACTATTCCAATAACCTTTTTTTGCCTCAGTCTGTTTAAAAAGAATTTTGTAGAGACAGAGTTTATATCATCTAATTGGAAATAAAAAATTTTGTCTTTAATTTGATAAGGAAGTTTTAATTCGAATTTTGTGGTAAATGTATCTTCATTTTCAACTATTTTTTGTTCAAATTTTTGTCTAAAGATTAATCTTTGCTCCTCATCAAAGCAATTTATGGTGCCTTTTGTAAATTTTTTTTTATAATGGTGAATTTCTATTTTGTAAGTTGTATCATTTTCTGGAAAAACCTTCAACACAGGTGGAATTTCATTCTCAGAACTTGCAACAATTGTTAAATTGTAATTTTTTAAGAAATTTAATAGGTTAGATTTTTCAGTATTTATAGTTTTTTCAGTAAACCAATAAACCTTATCAAAAGAATCAATTCTGTCTTCAACACTCCTTTTTACATTCTTGTAATTAGGACTCCAAGATAACGGTTTTATTGATTTAACAAAATTTATTGCCTCCGAAAAATTCTTTGAATTATAATTTGATAATTTTTCATTTGCAAATTCTGTAGTCGTTAATAAAAAGAACTCTTGATTTTTAATTTCTTTAGCGGATAGTAATTCAATTATTTTTTGTTTTCTTACATTCCATATTGTTCCAGAAGTCCATCCGTTATCTATGATTATTAGATCACTACTTTTTTTGGTGTTACCAGAACTAAAAATTGGATTTGAAAATGCAAAAATTAAAAATAGAATTATTAGTAGCCTTAGAATAATAATTGGATAATTTAATTTTGCGGATTTTTGATCGATCGATTTATAATTAGCTAGAAATATAATTGATGGAAATTTCTTCAATTTTGGTAATAAAGGGGAGGTGATTAAAAACCTAATTAAGAAAGGTAAAAAAATTAACAAAATAAGGGAATAAGGATAAACAAAACTAATTTTTTGAAAAACAGTCATACGATTTTTATTTTAAAGAATTGTATATTTTTAATATTAAAGACTCATGAGTTTCATTTGTTTTGTTAGTAAAAATCTGCCAACCAAAACCTTTGCAAATTTCAATTAATTTTTCTTCGTGTTGTTTAACTTTTTTTTTAAATATTTCCTTCATATTTTCTGATTTATTAAATAATTTGTGTAATCCAGAAACTGGGTCAAAGAATTGATTTCTCCCTTTGTAAGGAAAATTTACTTCAGAGTCATCTAGTACTCTAATCAAAAGACCTAAATACCTATTTTCAGATAAATTCAACATACTTTCTTTAATTTTTTTTGGGTTTCCAAGGAAATCAGAAATAAAGAACACGGTATCGTTTTTTTTTATTCTTGATTCAAAAGTATTTTTTTTTTTTTTTAAGAACTCTGAGGCAAGTCTTGTTAAATTTCTTTCTCCTTTTTGCAAACTAATTTCTGAACCTACTATACCCACTTTTTCTCCAGACTTAAGAAATAAATCCATTAAGATTAGGCCAATAATTAGACCTCTTGTTTCTTTTGTTTCAATTTTATTAGAATTCCTGAAATTCATCGACATGCTTTGGCTATTCCAAAACCAAATATTTTTTGAGTTTTCATTTCTTTGGTTTTTTACAAAGATTTTGTCGAACTTGGCAGATTTTTTCCAATCAATTTTTTTAAGTGGATCTCCTAAATTATATTCTTTATAATCCCAAAAGTCTTCTCCAACGCCTGATTTATTTTCGTATGTATCTCCAAAATCAATTGATTTGGAGATCTTAGATTTTATTTTTATATCTGGTAATTTATTAGAAATAACTTTAGCTTTTTGAATAAACAATTTCATTCTAATTTAATTCTTCACATACTTTTTTAATTATCATGTCAGTTTGTAATTGCTCTGACCTGCCTTCAAAATTTAAACTTATTCTATGTCTTAAGACAGGTTGTGCAATTTTAATAATATCTGGTATTGATGGTGTAAGATTTCCATTAATAAAGCATCTCGACTTAGAGGCCTTAATTAGTGCTTGCCCACCTCTGGGACCAGGTCCCCATTTAATATATTTTTTTACGTAATCATATTTAGTACTCTCTGGTCTTAAATTTCGAGTTAATCTTAGTACAAAATCAAAAACCTTCTCACCAATCGGCAAATTTTCTATTATATCTATTAATTCGACTAAATTATTTGAATTTAAATTCTTTGAGTTTTTTGAATTGGCCTCCGTATTAATTAAAATTTTTTTTTCTGTATTCTGATCAGGGTAGGATATATTTATTTGCATCATAAAACGATCAAGTTGTGCCTCTGGAAGATTGTATGTTCCTTCCTGTTCAATTGGATTTTGAGTTGCTAAAACCATAAAAGGCTTGGGAAGTTGAAAGTTTTTACCACTTACTGTAACGAATCCCTCCTGCATTGCTTGAAGTAAAGCAGATTGAGTTCTGGGACTGGCTCTGTTAATTTCATCTACCATAAGTAAATTGCAAAAAATTGGTCCTTTTATGAAAGAAAAAGTGTTTTTATTTTTGGTCGATAAAATTTCTGTCCCGATAATGTCTGACGGCATTAAATCTGGTGTGCACTGCACCCGCATTGAACTCAAACTTAGTCTTTTGGATAGAATTCCAAATAAAAGTGTTTTCCCCAAACCCGGAACACCTACTAATAATGAGTTACTAGATGTTAAGATGCATGATAACACTTCTTCAACGACTTTTTTTTGACCAAAAAAATTTTCAGAAATTATTTCACTGATATAATTAAGAATTTTCTGTGAATCTTTTATTTTTTTTTCTATTTTAAGCATAAAATTAACTTTAATATTAAAGTGATATAACTATATTTGTAAAGGTTTGTATGATTAAGTTAATTATTTTATCTATAAGTATAATTTTGTTTCTTTTTTTATATAGATTCATATCATCCTATTCTCTAAAAAAGAAAATTTTTTTTTCTAAGCTTGGCATATTATTTCTTTCTTTAATTTTTATTTTTATTTTAACACTCACTGTTTTACGCGATGATAATACAGAAAAAAAGTACTTTCCAGCGGAGTTTGATGGTGAAAAAATCAGACCAGGTTTTTTTAGTGACTAAAACAAAAATAAAGAATTTCAAAAATACTTCAAAAAATTTAAATTTCTTATTTAAGCATGTAGACCTAATTTTTAGCGCAATCAAATATAAGAATGGTTCATTAAAAATAATTGGGGGAAATGTAAGAGATCTTCTGAATGGGGAAAAAATGTCTTCAGATACAGACCTTGTTACTGATCTTAGAATTGAAGACGTAATTTTTTGTTTAAAAAAAAAAAAAGATAAGATTTAAAGAAACTGGATTAAAATTTGGGTGCATTACTGCAATAATCGAAAATAATTTAATTGAAATTACTTCTTTAAGAAGTGACGTCTCAACTGATGGAAGGTGGGCAAAAACTACGCATACTAATGATTGGACATTGGACGCTATGAGAAGAGATTTTACAATTAATTCAATATATTGTGATTTGAAAGGAAGGATATTTGATCCTCTCAATGGTATTAACGATTTAGCAAAAAAAAAAGTTGTTTTCATAGGTAATGCTGAAGAAAGAATAGTTGAGGATAATTTACGTATTTTACGATTTTTAAGATTTAGTTTAAAATACTCAAATTCATTTGATAAAAATGGTTTAAAAGCATGTGAAAAATTAAAATTAAGTCTGAAAAATCTATCCTTTGAGAGAAAGTATTCAGAATTAGTAAAGTTAATTTGTTTAGAAAAATTTGAAAAAAAAATCCAAACAATAATTTCTACAGGAATATTGAGAGAGATTTTTGAATGTAAAATTAATATTAAAAATATAAAAAAACTTTTCTATATTGAGAGAAAACTTAGTATCGTAGATGCTGAGAGAAGGATTAAATTTTTTATTAATAGGTCAAGAAATACTTTAATAAAAAAATATCCCAGTAAATTTCGAAAATCTTTTTTAAAAAGAATTAAGTCGAAGATAAAATTTTTAAACTATGAACAAAGTAGTATAAAAAAAAAGCTGTTTAAATTTTCCGAAATAGAAGTTGTTGATCAACTTCTCATCGACTATGTAGATAAAAAAATTTCTCTTAAGGAAATAAAAAAGCTTATGGAATTTATTAATTCAGGTATATCAATAAGGAAACCATTTTCAGGAGATGATTTCTTAAATCTTGGAATAAATGATGGTTTACTGATTGGCAAGTATATTAAAAAATTAGAGAATTGGTGGATAAAAAACGATTTTAAAGCAACTAAAATAGAATGTATAGAATATATTAAAAAAAATCTATTACCAAGAAGCTGATGGTGGTAAGGACATAAAAATTGCATCTGGATTACCTTTAGTCATTAAGCCAAATTTAGTACCTCTATCGTAAAGTAAATTGAATTCAACATATCTTGAACGAGTCAATTGTTGTTTAAGAAGATCATTTTTTGTCCAAGTTTTTTTTATACTACCTTCAACAATTTCGAGGTAACTCTTTAAAAATATTTCACCAATATTTTTTGTGAAATCAAAATCCTTATCCCAACTTGGTCCTTCCAAGTAATCAAAAAATACGCCTCCAAGCCCTCTTGCTTCACCTCTATGAGGTAGATAGAAGTAATCATCACACCATTTTTTAAAATTTGAATAACTATTTTTCTTGTAAGCTTCGCATACTTTTTTTAAATCTTTATGAAAAAAATTGGCTTGAGTAATCGAATGTTTTGATAATTTGTTACAAGGAGTAATGTCTGCACCTCCACCAAACCAATACTTACTGGTTATTATGAATCGAGTATTCATATGAACAGCGGGTATTAGAGGAGATTTTGGGTGAATTACAAGGGATATTCCTGAAGCCCAAAAATTTGGGTTTTTTTCCGTTCCAGGGATTTTACCTTTTAATTCTTTAGCAATCTTTCCATAAACTGTTGAAATATTAACTCCTGCTTTCTCAAATATTTCTCCTCTTAGAATACTCATTTCTCCTCCCCCTGCATCTTTAGAGTTTTCTTTTTCTCTACTCCAACGAATTCTTTTAAATTTTTTAGAGTGGTGACTATTTTGTTTTTCTACATCTTCAATTGCATCACAAATCCTATTTCTTAGCAATTTGAACCAGGTACTGGCTTTTTTTTTTTTCTCATTAATATTTTTCATTGTTTTACGAATTTTTTTTTTTATATTTATAATAAATGTTTAATTTATGAAATACTTTAAAATACAAAGAATTAAAAATGAATAAAAATATTAATTTCAATAGTAATAATGATAACAAAAAGCCTTCAGAGGTTGATGAAGAAAAGAGAGATTTTCTTTTCTTAACAACAACTGGATTAGCTGTCGCAGGCGGTGCAATTGCAGCATGGTCAATGATCGATACTATGAACCCAGCCGAGGATGTTCTGGCTTTGTCTTCTACCGAAGTTGATTTAACTCCAATAGAAAAAGGTTCAAGTCTTACTGTAATGTGGAGAGGTAAGCCTGTGTTTATAAGACACAGAACTGAGTCTGAAATCTCCAAGGCTCAAAATGTTAATTCTTCTGATTTAAGACACAAAGATAATGATGAAACTAGAGTAAAAAAACCTGAATGGTTAGTAGTTGTTGGAGTGTGTACTCATTTGGGGTGTGTACCTCTTGGTCAGAAAATAGGAGATCAGAAAGGTGATTATGGAGGTTGGTTCTGCCCATGTCATGGTTCACATTATGATACGTCTGGAAGGATCAGAAAAGGTCCAGCTCCAACTAATTTGGAGGTTCCACCATATGAATTTATTAGTGATGATATAATTAAAATAGGGTAAAACAATGAAATCTGAAATTAAAGAAAATAAGGGTGTGACAGGCTGGATCGACAAAAGATTGCCAGTATTCACTTTCATTAATCAAAACTTAAGAGATTATCCTACACCGAAAAATCTTAATTACTTCTGGAATTTTGGCTCTCTAGCTGGTGTGACATTAGTAATAATGATTGTTACCGGAATTTTATTAGCAATGCAATACACAGCTAATGCAGATTTAGCTTTTGATAGTGTAGAAAGAATAATGAGAGATGTTAATAATGGGTGGCTTCTAAGATATATTCATATGAATGGAGCATCTATGTTTTTTATAATTGTTTACATTCACATATTTAGAGGACTTTATTACGGTTCTTTTAAATCTCCGAGAGAAATACTATGGATTTTGGGTGTATTAATTTTGCTTTTGATGATGGCTACCGCTTTTATGGGTTACGTTCTTCCCTGGGGGCAGATGAGTTTTTGGGGCGCCACAGTTATTACTAATTTATTTTCAGCTTTTCCAGTTATCGGTGATTATATTGTAACTTTTTTGTGGGGAGGGTTTTCGGTTGATAATCCAACATTAACAAGATTTTTTGTTCTTCACTATTTAATGCCTTTTTTAATTGTTGGAGTTGTTATGTTACATTTAGTAGCTTTACATCAGTTTGGATCCAACAACCCGTTAGGTGTTGACGTTAAATCAGATGGAGATACTATTCCATTTCATCCGTATTATACTGTTAAGGATTATTTCGGACTTGGAGTTTTTTTAATTATTTTTTTTGGTTTAGTATTTTTTGCTCCAAACTTTTTGGGCCATCCTGATAACTATATCCCTGCTGATCCTCTGGTTACCCCTGCTCATATAGTTCCTGAATGGTATTTTCTTCCATTTTATGCTATTCTAAGAGCTGTTCCTGACAAACTTCTAGGTGTTTTATTAATGTTTTCAGCTGTAGTAGTTCTATTTATTTTGCCTTGGCTGGATACTCACAAGGTTAGAAGTGCTAAGTTTAGGCCTTATTATAAGCAATTTTATTGGTTATTCTTCTTAAATTGTTTCATATTAGGTTGGGTTGGGGCAATGCCTGCTGATGGGATTTATGTCTTAATTTCTAGAGTTGCAACTTTTTATTACTTTGCTTTTTTTCTTATTATTATGCCTTTATTATCGAAATTTGAAAATGCAAACTCTTTGCCAACAAGTATTGCATCTTCTGTTCTGTCTGACAAATTCGAGAATGAAGCTAATTCTGAATCATTCGCCAAGTAAATCATATGGGCTTTCTTAAGTTTTTCATATTTTTATTTATTATCCTCATTCCTTTCGAAAAAATAAGTTCTAAAGATGAGGGGGGATTATTAATAAAACAAAATTGGCCATTTAAAGGAATTTTTGGAAGATTTGATTATTCCTCTATTCAAAGAGGGTTTCAAGTTTATAGAGAGGTTTGCTCTGGTTGTCATGGAATAAGGCACATTGCATATAGAAACCTTGAAGAAATCGGATATAGTAAAGATGAAGTAAAAATGATTGCCTCGGAATACGAACTTATGGATGGACCTAACGATGAGGGTGAAATGTTTGAGAGATTTGCGAAGCCCAGTGATAAATTTGTTGGTCCCTATTTGAATACAAATGAAGCTAGATTAGCAAATAATGGTTCATATCCCCCTGATCTTTCATTAATTGTTAAAGCACGTAAGGGTGGGGCCGATTATTTATATAATTTACTTAATGGTTATAAAGAGCCTCCAAAGAATTTTGAATTATCTGATGGCATGTACTACAATACTGTTTATCCAGGTAATCAAATTGCGATGGTTGCGCCTATTGTCGATGAAATAGTTGAATATTTTGATAACACTCCAGCAACTCAAGATCAAATAATTAGAGATATTACCTCTTTTTTAGTTTGGACATCCGAGCCAGAGTTAGAACTAAGAAAAAGTATGGGAGTTAAAGTGCTATTTTTTCTTGTTCTGATTACTTTAATGTTACTTGCTGTAAAAAGAAAAGTATGGAAAGATGTCACTTGAGGTAAAATATTATGGAAGATATAGAAATTGCTTTTATTGGTGGAAGTGGTTTATATAAAATACCTGGGCTCAAAAATTTTAAATGGGTTAAAGTAAACTCATCATTTGGTATCCCATCTGATGAAATATGCATAGGTTTACTTAATAATCGTAAAGTCGCTTTCTTACCTCGACATGGTAGACTTCATAACATTTCACCCACAAATATAAACTACAGAGCGAACATTGAGTGCTTAAAAATCCTTAAAGTAAGAAATATAATTTCACTTTCAGCGGTTGGGAGTTTGAGAGGTGATTACAAGCCTGGTGATTTTGTAATTGTTGATCAATTTATTGACAAGACTTTTTTAAGAAAAAAAACCTTTTTTGATGAAGATATTGTTGCACATGTTCCATTTGCAAACCCCGTTTGTGAAAATTTAAGAAAACTTTCTCAAAATGTTTTAAAAAAATTGAAAATAAAATTTCATTTCTCTGGAACTTACATTTGTATGGAAGGACCACAGTTTTCTACCCATGCTGAGTCAGAACTTTACCGGTCATGGGGTTGTGATGTAATTGGTATGACCAATATGCCAGAGGCTAAGCTTTCAAAAGAGGCAGGAATTTGTTATGCATCGATTGCAATGGTGACTGATTTTGATTGTTGGCATCCTGATCACGAAAAAGTAAACATTGAACAAATAATCAAGACTCTTGAACAAAATAGTGAAAAAGCTTTTAAATTTATTGATAGCTTTACTTCATTAAAAAAAATTATTTGTGATGAAAAAACAAAAAATATTATAAAAAACTCAATTGTTACGAATTTAGAAAAAGCTAATAAAAAAACTAAGAAAAAATTAAAAAATCTTTTATAATTATTTATGTTAGTTAATGGAAAGAATTATAGAACATTGTGGATTAAAGATAATGTGGTAAATATTATCGACCAAACAAAACTCCCTTTCAAATTTGAAATAAAAAAATTAAAAAAATTAAAAGACTTTTGTGACGCTATTTCTAAAATGTGGGTGCGTGGGGCTCCTTTAATAGGAGTTACGGCTGCTTACGGACTAGCAATGTGTATAAAAGAATTACCCAATAAAGAAAATATTGAAACGGTATACAAAAAATTATTTTATACAAGACCAACTGCAGTAAATTTAGCCTGGACATTAAATATATTAAAAAAAGAGTTATTGAAGGAAGATATTTCCAAAAGAAAGAAACTTGCCTTTGACATATGTCATAAAATTCTTGAGGATGACGTAAAATCTTCTATTCAAATTGCCAAAAATGGTTTCAGAATAATTGAAGCTATGTATAAAAAAAAGAAAAAACCAATAAACATCTTAACACATTGTAATGCTGGGTGGCTAGCTACAATAGATTGGGGTACTGCGTTAGCTCCTATTTATATGGCTAAAAGAAAAAAAATTCCTGTTCATGTTTGGGTTGACGAAACACGACCAAGAAATCAGGGTTCTCAATTAACTGCATGGGAGTTAAAAAACGAAAAGATACCTTATACAATTATTGTTGATAATGCTGGTGGTTACTTGATGCAATACGGCAAAGTTGACCTATGTATTGTAGGTAGCGATAGAACAGCTTTAAATGGAGATGTTTGTAATAAAATTGGAACTTATCTTAAAGCACTTGCTTCTAGACATAATTCAATTCCATTTTATGTTGCTTTACCATCATCAACAATAGATTGTAAACTCTCATCTGGAGTTAAAAAAATACCAATTGAGGAAAGAGATGGAAGTGAACTCTCAATGGTCAAGACTTTTAAAAATAATAAAGTGTATGACTCGCGAATCTTTTTTCAAGATGCAAATGTGTTTAATCCGGCATTTGATGTGACTCCTGCTAGACTTGTCACTGGTTTAATTACTGAGTACGGTATCTGTAAGCCGAATAAAAAGAGTATTTTAAATCAAATTGATTTTAAAAATCATGAAAAATAAAAATAAGAAAGAATCTATAATTTTTGGGTTAAAAGATTTATTAAAAAAAAAACTGAATATTGCTGCAGAGGGTAATATTAGTGTAAGAAATCACAAGGGATTCTATATATCTCCATCTGCATTTACTCCGGATGAATTAAAAGAAACTAACATAGCATTTGTGAGTGAAAAGGGAGAAAAAATAGGTTTAAATAAACCCTCTAGTGAATGGAAAATGCATCATTTGATATACAAAAACAGAAAAGAAATTAATGCGATTGTTCATTGCCACTCGATATGGGCCTCATGTGTTTCATGTTTGAGAAAAAATATTCCGTCATTTCATTATATGATTTCGGAATTTGGTGGAGATGATATAAAATGTTCAAGATATGCAATATTTGGTTCTGAAAAATTAGCCCAAAATGTTTTATTAAGTTTAAAACGAAGAAAAGGATGTTTGTTAGCTAACCATGGTCAGATAACAATATCTGGTTCACTTGACGAAGCATTACACTTGGCGGAGTCTTTAGAAAAACTCTCAAAACAATTCTTCTTATGTAATTTAACTAACAACATTAAATTTTTAGATAAAAAACAAATGAACGAAGTTATTGATTTATTCAGTGACTATAAATCTATACGTTAAATTTAAAAGTTATAATATCTCCGTCTTGAACCAA
>MDTB01139478.1_pt1 | contig 12671 bp, 11 predicted proteins | sample 811161 | NCBI WGS metagenome assembly MDTB01 (sample SAMN05326650, study PRJNA326480) | marine metagenome | isolation source: seawater | place: Mediterranean Sea | collected 2009 | reverse complement strand
TGAAACCCTTTGTGAGTCTCCCTAAAACAAACAAGGGCGAACAATTGCCCGCCCTTGCCGATGAGACTTCTGTTGCCCGGTGCCTCACAACCGCGCTTTCTTAATTAATTAAGCAGCGAGTGCCATTTCATTATCATTGGCATTTATAAATTTGGTCCGATAACGTTGGTAGCCTTTCCGGGCAAAGTTTTTGATTATTCACACGCACGTCGATCCTATTTCGCCCCCCCATGGTGGAGGCGCCGGGTACCGCCCCCGGGTCCGCATCGGCTCAAAATCAAACGTTTATTGCCATAGCTGATAAATCAGCACTCTAATAATAATAAATGATAAAAAAAATAAAACCTATAAATTGTTTTAGTTAAAAAATAAGTTATTCTTACTTAAGAGTTGTAATGAAAAAAAAATCAGATAACGAATTAGAAATTGAAAAAGTCAGAAAAAATAAATTTTCAACTAGAAGAGCTACGGTTAGTAGATTAGAAAAAATTTTATATAAATCTTTTAAAGTATTAGATCATGGTTTTGTCCGATTGATAGATTATATGGGTGATGACTCCTCAATAGTTCAAGCAGCCAGAGTTTCCTATGGCAAAGGTACAAAAAAATTAAATCAAGACAAAAACTTGATTAACTATCTCATAAGTCATAGACATTCAACACCATTTGAAATGAACGAAATAAAGTTTCATGTCAAACTTCCTATTTTTGTTGCTCGTCAATGGATAAGACACCGGACAGCAAATGTGAACGAATATTCTGCCAGATACTCTATTCTTGATAGAGAGTTCTATATTCCAAAAAATAAAGATCTTAAACCTCAATCAAAAACTAATAATCAGGGGAGGTCTGGAGAACTTAATCAAGAAGAAATAAAGTTTTATTCTAAAATAATTGAACAAAATTCCAAAAGTGGTTTTGAAAACTATTCAATGTTATTGAATGAGGATAATGATGGTAATTCAATTGATGAGAAAAAAAATGGTCTTGCAAGAGAGCTTTCTAGAATGACATTACCTTTGAATTCTTATACCCAATGGTATTGGAAAGTTGATTTGCACAATTTCATGCATTTTTTATCTTTAAGATTTGATACTCATGCCCAGTACGAAATAAGGGTTTATGCAGAGATAATGATGAATATTCTCAAAAAATGGGTTCCTTTGACATATGATGCCTTTGTAAATAATAGGTTAAACTCTCTAACAATTTCATCAGAAGGAATTGATTATGTAAAATCTTTAATACATGGAAAAAAAACTCAGCCAAAAAATATCTCTAAAAGAGAATTAGAAAATATAAAGAGAATATTTAATTGTTAATTTTTATTTCCGAAGTGTTCAGAACTGAAATTGAATCCAAAAGATTATCTGTAATATTATTAAAAATATCATTTGTATGTGTTTTATCTTCTGATGTTAATGGTTTTCCTTCATCTCCTGCTGATGAAATTTCAGCTAAAATAGGAATATCACCCAAAAATTTTATCTTTTGTTTTTTTGATTCATTTAATGCCCCATTTTTACCAAAAATATATTCTTTTTCTTTTTTAATTTCTAAGTAACTCATATTTTGAACAAACCCTAAAATAGGAACATTTACTTTTTTAAACATATTAATTGCTTTTCTAACATCAATCAGAGAAATTTCTTGAGGAGTGGAAACTATTACAGCACCAGTGACTTTAAGATTTTGGCATAAGGATAGGTGAATATCTCCAGTCCCAGGGGGAAGGTCAATTATTAGAAAGTCTAAATCACCCCAATCAACATCATTAATAAGCTGTCTAATAGCACTTGAGGCCATTGGTCCTCGCCATATAATAGCATCATCTGATGAGATCATATTACCTATGGACATCGATTTTATAGAAAATTTATTGTATGGAATAATTTTTTTTTCTGAGGATGTGCTTGGTTTCTCAATTATTCCCAACATTTTTGGTACCGACGGCCCGTAAATATCCGCATCAAGTAAACCTACTTTAAGCTTTTTAAATCGGGCAAGACTTATAGCAATATTTAGCGCTACAGTAGATTTTCCTACGCCACCTTTTCCGGATCCGACAACTACAAAATTTTTAATCATGTTTAGAGATACTAAATTAAAAAATAAAAAAATTAAATTAGAAAATTATTCTTTGCATGCTAAAAACATTTCTTATATATAGTGTAACAAAGGAAAAAAATATGTCTTGGTCTTCGAATGATAATAATAGTCCTTGGGGTAAAAAACCAAGAGATAAAGGTAAGAATTCCTCGGAAAACAACTCTGGTAGTTACGGAGACGACTACATTAAAGGTTTCCAAGATAAATTCAAAGATATGTTTCCAAAAAACAACCCTGCCAGTTTCAGTTTATTAATATTGATTGCTTTAGGGGTGTGGACTTTGAGTGGATTTTACAGAGTTGGAACAGATGAACAAGGCGTAGTGACGCGTTTTGGTGAATATGTAAGAACAACTGAACCAGGTCTTCACTATCATTTTCCACTTCCGATTGAATCAGTATCCAAGCCTAAAGTTACTAAAGTTAACAGAATTGAAGTTGGTTTCAGAACCTCACAATCACAATTTTCCCAAACCCCACAGACTAGACAAACCCCTGAAGAGGCTTTGATGTTAACAGGCGACGAGAATATTGTGGATTTAAATTTTACAATATTTTGGATCATTAACGATGCTAAAGATTTTTTATTTAACGTTAGAAACCCTGAAATTACTATTAAAAGTATTGGTGAAAGTGTAATGAGAGAAAAAATAGGTCAAACTCCAATTGATCCGATTCTTTCAGAAGGAAAGTCAATTGTCGAAGAAGATGTAAAAAACAATGTTCAAAGTGTTTTAGATTATTACAATTCTGGAGTTTTAATAACTCAAGTTCAATTGCAAAAAGCAGATCCTCCAGAGTTGGTTATTGAGTCATTCAGAGATGTACAAAGGGCAAAAACTGATGAACAAAGATTGAGGAACGAGGCCGAAGCATACAGAAACGACATAATACCAAAGTCAAGAGGAGAAGCTGAAAAAATGATTCAAGAAGCAGAAGCTTACAAACAAGAAGTTGTTGCAAAAGCAGAGGGTGAAGCACAAAGATTTCTCTCAGTATATGACTCTTATAAAACTTCTAAAGAAGTAACTAGAGAGAGAATATATTTAGAAACTTTAGAAAAAACTCTAGGAAAAATTGATAAAGTTATCATTGATAATAAAGCTGGTGGTGGGGTAGTTCCTTATCTCCCTCTACCTGAGTTAAAAAAAAAGTTAAAAAATAACAATTCTAATCAAGGCCAAATCAATGAGTAAAAGTAGTATTTCCATAATTATATTAATTGTAGCTGTTTTTACGGGACTAAATTCTCTTTTTACAATGAATGAAAAACAACAAGGTTTGGTATTGCAATTTGGTGAACCAAAAAGAGTGGTTAAATCCTCTGGCCTTCACTTCAAGTTACCACTTATACAAAATGTCGTTAGGTATGATAGAAGAATACTTGAATATGATTTACCTGTAGAGGAGGTCATAGCTGTTGACAAAAAAAGAATGTTGATCGACTCATTCACAAGATTTAAAATAACTGACCCTTTAGAATTTTATAAAACCGTTGGAAATGAAATTAATGTCAGAAATAGGCTTAACTCTAATGTCATTTCCTCTCTAAGAAGAGTTGTGGGAAGAGTGACCTTAGATGAACTACTATCTCAAGAGAGAAGCAATATCATGGAAAATATAAAACTCGAAGTAAATAATGAGGCCTCCCGTTTTGGCATCGAGATAGTTGATGTTAGAATAAGAAGAGCAGATCTTCCTGAAGCAAACAGTCAAGCTATTTATGAGAGAATGATTAGTGAAAGAGTAAGAGAAGCCAAAGAATTTAGAGCTAAAGGTTCAGAGGTAGCTCAAAAAATAAGAGCAGAAGCAGATAAAGAAAAAACAGTTATACTTGCAGAAGCTACCAGAAAATCTGAGATTTTGCGTGGTGTGGGAGAATCGAAAGCAATTGATATTTATGCAAATGCATTTGAAAAAGACTCTGATTTTTATTCCTTTTACAGATCAATGCAAGCTTACGGTAAAGTTTTGGGAGAAGATGGAACAACCATGATATTATCTCCAGATAGTGAATTCTTAGAATTTTTTAATAACTCTAAAGGTAGAAGATAAGGTTTGATTATGCACAAGAGAATTTTATATTTTATCTTAATCATATTTTTAGCTTTGCCAATAAGTACAATTCAAAGTCATCCACTTTCTGATGATTTTGCTAACCTCGTAGAAGAACGTTCTCCTAGTGTGGTAAATGTTTTCACAACGCAAAAACCTAAACAAATAACTAACAATCAGAATCCTCTTGAGGGTATTCCACCGCAATTTCGAGATTTTTTTAAAAATTTCCCCCCAGGATTCCCTTTTGGCCCTCAGCAACAGCCAAACCAACCTGAAAGTGAAAGACCACAAGCTTTAGGATCTGGCTTTGTTATTGATCCTACTGGTTATATTGTTACCAATAATCATGTAATAGAACAAGCCAACGAGATAAAAGTAAAATTTCAAGACGATTCAGAGTTAGAAGCCAAACTTGTTGGAACAGATAAGTTAACAGATATTGCTCTTTTAAAAGTTGAACCAAAAAAACCATTACCCTATTTAAGTTTTGCTGATTCAGATAAAGCAAGGGTTGGCCATTCCGTCTTTGCTATAGGCAACCCTTTCGGGTTGGGAGGCACGGTAACTTCTGGAATAATATCAGCTTTTAACAGGGATATTAATGCCGGACCATATGATAGTTTTATTCAGACAGATGCATCTATAAATAGGGGGAACTCAGGGGGTCCACTTTTTAATCTCAAAGGAGATGTATTAGGAATTAATACTGCTATTTTTTCTCCTACAGGTGGTAGTGTTGGAATAGGATTTTCAATACCAGCAAATCTTGCAAAACCAATAATTGATCAGCTTAAAAAATTTGGTAAAACTCAGCGAGGCTGGCTTGGAGTAAGGATTCAAGAATTAACTCCAGAGATAGCCAAAAGTTTGGGTTTAAGAAACGAAGACGGAGTGTTGATCTCTATGGTTAATCCTGGAGAGCCTGCAGAAAAAGGTGGATTGAAGTCAGGTGATGTAATTATAGAGTTTAATGGAAAGAAAATTAAAGATGTTAAATCTTTACAAAGAACTGTTGCAGAGTCAGTAGTTGAAAGCAAAGCAAAAGTTAAAGTTTGGAGAAATAAAAAAGAAAAATCCTTTACTGTCAAACTTGGAGAGCTTGAAAAATTTAATTCTGCTTCCGAAGACAAATCAAATTCCAATAAAGAAATTGTCAGTGATGAAGTGGAAATTGATGCCATAGGTTTAAGATTGTTGGGCTTAAATAAAGAAACTAGAGCAAAGTATAATATTGCTAAAAATGTAAACGGTGTTGTAATAACTGCAGTTAAGAGAGATTCATTTGCAGCGAATGCTGGTTTGAACGTTGGAAATGTTATTTCACAAATAGCTCAAAAAGATATTGAAAGACCGGATCAAGCAAAACAAATTTTGGATAATTTCTTGAAAAATAATTCAGATGCAGCACTTTTGCAGGTGTTTGAGGGAGATTTTTCAAGGTTTTTAATACTAAAGCTCAAGTAAAAATTTGTATCCTCTTGCTATTTTAATTGGTGGCCCAACCGCAACAAACAAAACAGAACTTGCTTTTGAAATTCAAAATAAAACCTCTGGTTCAATAATAAATGCTGATAGCATGCAGGTATATAAAGAGCTTAGAACATTAACAAATACTCCTGATGATAAAGATTTAAATAATTACTCATGCGAGCTATTTAGATTTATTAATTACCCCAAAAAATGTAACGTAGGTTTTTGGTTTGAAAATGTTCAAAAATTATTGTTAAATTCAAATGGAAAAATACCGATATTTGTAGGGGGTACTGGACTTTATTTGGATAGTTTATACGGAACTATTTCTCCAATTCCAGAAGTACCATTAAAAATTAGGAATAAAATAGAGAAAATACATTCAAGATTAGGAAATGCCTATTTCTTCAAAAAACTTCAGGAGGTTGATGAAGAATATTCTAAAGTTATTTCTAAAAATGATTCTCAAAGATTAGTTAGAGCAGTAACAGTAAAAATTACTACAGGAAAAAATATGTCATATTGGCACAGTTTAAAATCCAACAGAATTTTTAAAAAAATAATTTATGTGGTAATTTCTGACGATAGAGAAAAAATATATGAATCAATTAATAAAAGATGTTTAAGAATCTTAAAATCAGATATTAAAATGGAAATTAAAGAATTTTTAGAAAAAAAAAAAAATATTGAACATCCACTTCATAAGTGTATTGGTTTGGAGATTTTAAATAGTTATATAGATGGAAAATTTAGATTTAAAGAAACTTTAGATATGTTTAGCCAGCAAACCAGACAATATGCAAAAAGACAAATAACCTGGTTTAAAAATAGATCCTCAGATTCGATTAAAATGGAATTTAAAGAAGCAAAAAAATTTTTATTAAAAAATATTTAGAATTTTGAATTTTTTTGGTGTTTAAAAAATGTTTTTAGTTTAATTTAAATTATTATGAAAAAATTATCTGGTGCAAAGATTGTAATTGATGCTTTAATAGAAGAAAATGTAAAAGTAATTTTCGGCTATCCTGGTGGAGCTGTACTACCAATATACGATGAACTCTTTAAGCAAAAGAAAATTCGACATATTTTAGTTAGACATGAACAAGCAGCTGTGCATGCAGCTGAGGGTTATGCAAGGTCAACGGGTAAAGTTGGTGTTGTTCTTGTTACATCCGGTCCTGGAGCGACTAATACAGTAACAGGTTTAACCGATGCAATGATGGACTCGGTTCCAGTTGTTTGTATTTCTGGTCAAGTTCCAACGCACATGATTGGTAATGATGCTTTTCAGGAAGCTGATATTGTAGGAATAACAAGACCTTGTACAAAACATAATTATTTAGTTAAAGAAGTTTCTAAATTGGCTAGTTGTATTCACTCGGCTTTCTATATAGCTAAGAATGGAAGACCAGGCCCAGTTTTAGTGGATATACCAAAAGATATACAGACTCATCAAACTATTTATAAGGGTAAAAAATTAACTAAAAGCTTTTCTTTTTATAGACCCACTATTAAACCTTCAATGGAAAAAATCAAAGAATTTGTTAATCATTTGGAAAAAGCAAGAAAGCCAATATTTTATGTTGGAGGTGGTGTCATAAATTCTGGTTTAAAAGCCTCTGCAGCTCTTAATACTCTTTTGGATTTCACAAAATTTCCATGTACACAAACATTGATGGGATTGGGAGCAACTCCAACAGATGGTGAGCAGTTTTTAGGTATGTTGGGTATGCATGGAACATATCAAGCAAATTTGGCCATGCATCAATCAGACTTAATGATTTGTGTTGGAGCCAGATTTGATGATCGAATTACAGGTAAGGTATCTGGTTTTTCTCCTAACTCAATAAAAATTCACATGGACATAGATGCTTCTTCTTTTAACAAGAGCGTTAATGCTGATCTTCTAATTCAAGGAGATTTATCAAAAATACTTGAAATGACAGTAAAATATATTCGGGAAAAGAAAATAACTTTTCAAAATAAGAAAATAGAAAAATGGTGGGCTCAAATTAATAAATGGAGATCAAAGAATTGTTTGAGTTACAAAAAATCTTCTTCAATGATTAAACCACAGTTCGCACTTGAGAGGTTAGATACTTTATCTAAACATTTAAATCCTTTTATAACAACTGAAGTAGGCCAACACCAGATGTGGGCAGCTCAATTCTTATCTTTTAATAAACCTAAGCATTGGATGACCTCAGGTGGTTTAGGCACCATGGGATATGGCTTGCCTGCGGCTATGGGTGTTCAGATAGCTCATCCAAAAGACTTAGTAATCGATGTGGCAGGTGAAGCTTCAATTCTTATGAATATTCAGGAAATGTCCACAATTAAACAGTATAGGTTACCCGTAAAAATTTTTATTTTGAATAATCATTACATGGGTATGGTTCGTCAATGGCAAGAACTTCTTCATGGCAATAGACTGTCAGAATCCTACATGGACTCTCTTCCTGACTTTGTTAAACTTGCAGAATCATTTGGTGCAACCGGATTAAGAGTTGAGAAACCAAGTGAGGTCGATGATATGATAAAGGAGATGATCAAAGTAAAAGGTTCAGTGATTTGTGATGTTATCGTTGACCCAAAAGAAAATTGCTTTCCTATGATCCCATCTGGTTCAACACATAATCAAATGTTATTAGGACCAAATGATAAATTAGAAGGTGAAATCTCGGAGGAGGGAATGGTTCTAGTATAGAATCTTTAATAATGGAAGAATCAAATTCTAAACATATCTTATCAATAATGGTTGATAATGAACCAGGTGTTTTAGCTCGAGTTGTAGGCCTTTTTTCGGGAAGAGGGTATAACATAGAGAGTTTGTCGGTATCAGAAGTTGATTCAGATAAATTTTTATCTAGAGTTACCGTAGTTACATCTGGAACAAAAATAATAATAGATCAAATAAAAGCACAACTAAAAAAATTGATTCCAGTTCACAACTTAATTGATGTTTCAGAATTGAAAACCTTTATAGGAAAAGAGTTGATTTTGATAAAATTGAATTTAAAAAAAGGGGAAGTTTCAAATATTTACAAATTAATAGAAAGAAATGGAGCTCAAATTCTTTTAGATAATAGAGAAGAAATAATAATACAATATTGTGGATCACCATCAGAAATTTCTGCTATGATAAAAAAACTTAGACCTTATAATATAATTGAATTAACCAGATCAGGCTTAGTTTCGATGGCACTAGGAACTGAATATATAAAAAAATAAGGATGATTGAATGAAAGTTTATTATGATAGTGATGCAGATTTAAATCTTATTAAGAAAAAAAAAGTTTGTATAATAGGTTATGGGAGCCAAGGTCATGCTCATGCTTTGAACTTGAGAGATAGTGGAGTAAAAGATATTGTTATTTCTTTGAAGGACGGTTCTAAATCAATAGAAAAAGCAGAAAAGGATGGTTTTAAGGTTCTAGGTGTTGATCAAGCATCTAAATGGGCTGATATTTGTATGATTTTAGTACCAGATGAACTGCAAGCTGATTTATACAATAATTATTTAGAAAAAAATCTAAAAAAAGGTGCTTGTCTTCTTTTTGCCCATGGTCTTGCGATTCACTTTCAATTAATAAAAGCTAGAATTGACCTTGATGTTTTTATGATAGCTCCGAAAGGTCCTGGTCATACAGTTAGGGGGCAGTATGTTTCAGGTGCAGGCGTTCCATGTTTGTTGGCAATACATCAAGATGCATCAAATAATGCTTTAGAGCTTGGATTATCATATGCCTCTGCAATTGGAGGTGGTAGATCGGGAGTTATTCAAACAACATTTAAAGAAGAATGTGAAACAGATTTATTCGGAGAGCAGTCTGTATTGTGTGGTGGACTTACAGCATTAATTCAAGCTGGTTTTGAAACATTGGTCGAGGCAGGGTATTCTCCAGAAATGGCTTATTTTGAATGTCTTCATGAAGTTAAACTTATTGTTGATTTAATATATGAAGGCGGTATTGCCAATATGAGATATTCGATTTCTAATACTGCGGAGTATGGTGACCTTACCAGAGGCCCCCGAATAATTAATTCAAATGTCAAAAAAGAAATGAAAAAAGTTTTAGAGGAAATTCAATCAGGAAAGTTTGTAAGAGACTGGATTCTTGAATGTAAATCTGGTCAATTGAATTTTAAAGCAGAAAAAAGAATTCAAAATCAGAAGCAAATTGAAATCGTTGGTGAAAAACTAAGAAAAATGATGCCATGGATAAGTTCTAATAAACTTGTAAATAAAAATAAAAATTAATATTTTGTAATAATGAATAAAGATAGAGTCTTGATTTTTGATACCACCCTGAGAGATGGTGAACAATCTGCAGGTGCCTCAATGTCTGTTGAGGATAAGGTTGAAATTGCTTTAAGATTAAATGAAATGAAAGTTGATATTATTGAAGCAGGTTTTCCCTATGCATCTAGGGGAGATTTTCAAGCAGTAAAAAAGATTTCGGAGATTTCTAATTATTCTATTGTATGTGGCTTGGCAAGAGCACAATTTAAAGATATTGATGCTGCAGGTAAGGCATTAAGTTCAGCTAAAAGAAAGAGGATTCATACTTTTATTTCAACCAGTGATCTTCATATGAAATACAAGTTAAGAATGACTAAAAAAGAAGTTACGGATTCAATAAAAGCAAGTATTAAAAGAGCTCTTAAATATACAGATGATATTGAGTGGTCTCCAGAAGATGCCTCAAGGACAAGTATAGAGTTTCTCTACAAAACAATTGAGACAGCAATTTCAACAGGTGCCAAAACGATTAATATTCCAGATACTGTAGGTTATGCAATACCCTCTGAATTCGGGCTTTTAATCAAAAATATTAAAAATAATGTTCCAAATATTGACAAAGCTATCATTTCGGTGCATTGCCATAATGATTTAGGTTTGGCAGTTTCTAATTCATTGTCAGCTATTGGTCATGGAGCGAGGCAAGTTGAATGTACTATAAATGGAATTGGTGAAAGGGCAGGTAATGCAGCATTAGAAGAAATAGTAATGTGTTTAAAAACCAGAGCAGACAGACTTCCTTATTTTACAAATATTAATACAAAGAAAATAACATTAGTCTCTCACCTTGTCTCAACAATAACAGGTTTTCCAGTACAACCAAATAAAGCAATTGTTGGTAAAAATGCTTTTGCTCACGAATCAGGAATTCATCAAGATGGAATGTTAAAAAATGCAAATACTTACGAGATTATAACACCTGAGTCTGTTGGTTTGTCATCCTCAGAATTAGTGTTAGGGAAACACTCAGGAAGACATGCTTTTAAAGTTAAGCTCAATGATTTGGGCTATAAATTGAATGAAAAAGACATTAATAGACTTTTTCAAAAATTTAAAGACTTAGCAGATAAAAAAAAACAGGTATTTGAAGAGGATCTATACTCTTTAATTGAAAATCAGCAAAATTTTCAAAAAAAAATGTTTATTGAATTTTTAGAACTTTCATTAACTTGTGGGTCAAAAAAGAAATCTGAGGCATGTTTAGTTTTAAATACTTTTGGAGAGAAAAAAACAATTAAAAGAACTGGTAATGGTCCAATTGATGCTATCTTTAATTCATTAAAGTCTTTGATTCCTAATAAAGCTAATCTAATTGTTTATCAAGTTAATGCAATAACCAAAGGCACTGATGCGCAAGCAGAGGTAAATGTACGACTTGAAGAAAATCAAATAACAGTTCAGGGTCAAGGAAGTGACGTTGATACAATGGTTGCATCTGCTAAAGCCTATATAAATGCTATGAATAAATTAATAATGAAAAGAAAAAAAGCTCAAGAATCACAATCATTATTAGCATCATCAAATCTTAAATTAGATAAACATGTAATTTAATTTATTGATTTTTATTATGGATATAGGTAGATATATTATAAATGAAAAAATTCTTCTCTTTCTTGTCTCAAGATATTGCCATTGATTTAGGCACAGCAAATACACTTATTTATGTAAAAGGTAAAGGCATAGTTCTAAACGAACCCTCAGTTGTTGCCCTATCCAATGATAAAAAAGAAGCTAAACCAAAGGTTTTAGCGGTTGGTCATGAAGCAAAAACCATGTTGGGAAGAACCCCAGGAAATATTTTAGCTATAAGGCCAATGAGAGATGGAGTTATTGCAGATTTTGATGTAGCTGAGGAAATGATCAAACATTTTATTCGTAAAGCCCACAATCACAATAGCTTTTTTAGTCCAGTTATTGTTGTTTGCGTACCTTCTGGTGCAACTTCAGTTGAAAGAAGAGCTATTGAAGGCTCAGCAGCAGCAGCTGGTGCAAGGAAAGTGTATTTAGTTGATGAACCAATGGCAGCAGCATTAGGTGCAGGCCTCGCAGTAACTGAACCCTCAGGTTCAATGGTTGTAGATATTGGTGGTGGTACCACGGAAGTTGCTCTTTTGGCTTTAGGCGGAATAGTCCACGCACATTCAGTTCGTGTAGGAGGAGATGCTATGGATACAGCTATTATAAATTATATAAGAAGAGCTCATAACTTACTTGTTGGGGAAAGTAGTGCTGAACGAATCAAAAAAGCGATCGGTGTTGCTGCACCCCCATCATCAGGAGATGGCAAGGTTCTTCATATAAAGGGAAGAGATCTTCTTAAAGGTGTTCCAAAAGAAGTTGTAATTAATCAGAGGCAGATTGCTGAAGCACTTCAAGAGCCAGTTCAAGCTATAATAGAAGCTGTTACAAATACATTGGAAAACTCTGACCCTGAGCTTGCAGCTGATATAGTAGACAAAGGTATAGTTCTGACTGGAGGAGGCTCTTTACTTGGAGATTTAGACCAAGTAATCAGAGATTCGACTGGTTTACCTGTAAGTATTGCTGATGACCCTCTTAGTTGTGTTGTACAAGGTACAGGAAAATGTGCTGAGAACTTAAAAGATCTTCGTTCGGTTCTCAGCAGTAGTTATTAATTTATGGTATATAAGTCGTCTTTCGCAAGAGGATTTAATTCAGGTTTCCTAAATAGTTATATTTTGGGTACTATTATTTTTGGCTTGTTATCATT
>MDTB01103417.1_pt1 | contig 12672 bp, 9 predicted proteins | sample 811161 | NCBI WGS metagenome assembly MDTB01 (sample SAMN05326650, study PRJNA326480) | marine metagenome | isolation source: seawater | place: Mediterranean Sea | collected 2009 | reverse complement strand
TAACTCTTCCAGCTCGCATTCCGGCGTCTGCTGTAATTATTACCTTTGGAGAGGAGTCCTCAATTCTTTTAGCTAGACTTTCTGCAGCAAAACCACCGAAAACTATACAATGTATTGCACCTATCCTGGCGCAGGCTAGTACACTAAAAATTGCCTCGGGGATCATTGGCATATATACGATGACCCTATCCCCCTTTGAAACACCCAAATCACTGAGCATGAGAGCGCATGAATTGATTTCTGAGTACATCTGCTGAAAGGTGTATTCCTTTTCTTCACCGGTCTCCGTAGATATATAAATCAGTGCTCTTTGATTCGCTTTATCTTTAAGATGCCTATCAACCGCATTAAAACAAAGATTAGTAGTTCCTCCGACGAACCAACGGGCAAAAGGAGGATTTTTATAATCAAGAACGCTATCAAAATCCTTTTTCCAGGTTATTAAACGGGCTTGTTCACGCCAGAAACCATCACGATCCTCCATTGATTTTTTATAGAATTCTTTATAATTTTGCATTACTAATGACTCCCTGATCGTTATAACTTAATCAAATTTCACAACTTTCCGCCCCTTAATCCTACCCTCCATCATTGTTGTGGAGGTATCGTTTAAATCCTCAAGAGATATTATGGACACGGCATTATCAATGTTTTTAGGTTTATACCTACTTGCCAGTCGCGTCCAGCTTTCCTTCCGCAATTCAAACGGTGTATTAACTGAATCAATGCCAAGTACGCTGACGTTTCTTAAAATGAACGGCAGCACCGTAACATTAAATTTTGCACTGGAAGCCAGTCCAATCACAGAAACTGCTCCTCCCCATTGCATTTGTGTAGTGATTAAGGAAAGCACTTCCCCTCCAAGATTATCAATGGCGCCAGCCCAGATTTCTTTACCAAGCGGTTTTATCTTTTCTAAATTCAAATCTTGTCGGTATAAAACCTCCTTTGCTCCTAAAGACTTTAAATAGTCCTCTTCATCCCTTTTCCCGGTCAATGCGGTGACGTCAAAGCCTTGCCCAGAAAGGATATCTATTGCTATGCTACCCACCCCTCCGGTTGCACCCGTAACTACCACTGGACCGGAATGTGGCGATACACCATTGTCTTCTAAACGCTGAACCGCCATGGCTGCTGTTAACCCTGCTGTGCCAAAGCACATGGATTCGTACATTGACATCCCTGAGGGCATTGGGAGGACCCACTTTGAAGGAATTCTCGCTAACTCAGAATACCCTCCATCATGATCAACCCCTATGCCATAACTTGTCGCTATGACTTCATCTCCCGATTTATATGAGGGATCTTCAGATTCTATAACAATCCCGGCCAAATCGATCCCACCATTACACGGATATCGCCGAATTATCCTTCCGGTTCCGGTCGCAGCTAACGCATCTTTATAGTTAACACTAGAATATTTAACTTGAATTAATATGTCCCCCTTATCAAGCGAATCTATGTCCATCTCTACTATTCTTCCGGCTACCACATCAGACTCCTCAAATATTCTGAACGCTTTGAATTTTCTCATTACTCACTTCCTTAAAATAAAAATTAATTTTGATCTGGTTTTGGATTTCGCTCACTGATCCTTTTTTTCGTCTGCTTCCCATGAGCTAGGGAAAGGTACTTCTTACTCTGCATTTCAACTAATCTAGACTCTGTTCTTAAAGTTTCACTGTCCCGTATACTATTTTCAAACAATTCATGAATCAAGCCTTCAGCTGATACGATTATATTAACGCCTTGATCGTATAATTCGTCGATCAACCAAGTGAATCTGCGCTTTTGATCAACATTTTCTAACGTAAATATCGGAATTTTTGATATAATTACTGTGTGATACTCCTTAGCAACAAGTATAAAGTCCGCCTGGCCGCGCGGACCACCACATATTTCTTTGAAACTGAACCAAACTACACCATTTGCTTCTCTCTCGGTCTTTACCGGTCTGTTTTTTATCATCAGTGTCTTAGCCTCTCCGTCAACACCAGCTAATCTCTCAAACGCAATCCGTAAGTTTTTTTTTGACCGCTCAGAGTGTGGGGAGTGATAAACGCCTGCGTGCGAAAGAGCAGCAAACCGATAATCAGCTCCACCATCAAGCTGTACGACATTCATATTGGCATTAATTAAATCAATAGCTGGCAAAAATCTTTCTCTTTGGAGACCGCTCTTGTACAAATCATCGGGATGAGTATTGGAGGTAGTAACTAGGACTATTGGTAACGTGAAAAAAGCATTCAATAAATTTTGCATGATCATTGCGTCACCAATATCGGAAACCTGAAATTCATCGATACAAAGTAAATTAATAGAATGTTGCATTTTCCTAGCAATCACCGATAACGGATTTCTTTTTCCTTGTAAATTTTTTAACTCTTGGTGAATGCCTACCATAAAGTGATGGTAGTGCACACGCCTCTTCTTAGATATGGGGACGGATTCAAAAAACGAATCCACTAAAAAACTTTTCCCCCGACCAACTCCTCCCCAAATATAGACCCCAGACATTTTTTGTGCTCTGCGGAACCAATCAAAAAAACGACTTGAATCCTCATATTGAACAAGTCTCTCGACCAAAGGGTCTAGATAGTTAAGTGTGTTAATTTGATTTGCGTCGAGCTCAAACCCTTTTTTTTGGGCAGCCTCGTTAATTGAGTTTATTACCCCTTTAAAGGCCAATTTCTTCTCGGTTTTTCTTTATAAACTTAGGTATCTTCCATCAACACCCAAGGCCGCCTCGTGAATTGCCTCAGAAAGAGATGGGTGCGCATGAACGATTCTTGCAATGTCTTCCGCAGTCGCTTCAAATTCCATTGCGACTACTGCTTCGGTAATTAATTCAGATGCATATGGTCCGATGATATGAACCCCTAAAATCTTATCACTGGTTGCATCTGCTATCATCTTTACAAAGCCTCCAGTTTCCCCTATTGCTCTCGCACGTCCGCTAACGCTAAAAGGAAACTGTCCAATCTTATAACTGACTCCAGATTCTTTTAAATCCTGCTCTGTTCTGCCAACCCATGCGATTTCCGGGGATGTGTATATGACCCAAGGAATCGTGTCTAGGTTAACATGGCCGTGTTGTCCTGAAATAGTTTCGGCAACGGCCACACCCTCCTCGGAGGATTTGTGAGCCAGCATAGGCCCCCTTACAACATCACCAATAGCATAAACCCCGTCTAAATTCGTACAATTTTTTTCGTCAACGGGAATAACTCCCTTCTCGTCTATTATTAAACCGACGTTCTCTGCTCCAATATTTGCCGAGTTTGGGATTCTGCCAATAGAAACTACTAGTTTATCAAAAACAATTTTTTGCTCCGATTCAGAATCTTCATAAAGAACTTCTACCGATTTTTTTCTCACCCTCACATCTTTGATGTTAACACCTGTAAAAATTTTTAAACCTAGCGATTGGGTAAAAGCTCTTTTGGCCTCCTTAGCTACGGATCGATCCACAAGATTAAGAAATTCAGGCATGGCTTCTAAAATTGTCACATCGGAACCCAACCTTTTCCAAACACTTCCCATCTCAAGACCTATGACCCCTGCACCTATCACCCCCAGCCTTTTTGGAACCTTTGAAAAGGAGAGCGCGCCAACGTTATCACAAACCAATTCGTTATCAACTTCGAGACCTGGAAGTGGCCGTGGGAGCGAGCCTGTTGCCACTATGACATTGACTCCGTGAATAGTTTCCCGCACCTCCCCATTCACTACCTCAATTTCGTAACCACTGCTTGTTTTGGCCGCAAAACGCCCTCTTCCATGTATCGAGGTAACTTTGTTTTTCTTAAAAAGGATTCCGATCCCACCTGTAAATTGACTGACTATTTTGTCTTTTCTTTCCAACATCGTAGGGATGTCAACAGTGATACCTCTAATGTTTATACCGTGCTCATCAAATTTGTGGGCTGCCTTTTCATAATTTTCTGACGACTCTAACATCGCCTTGGAAGGAATACACCCGACATTCAGACAGGTGCCACCAAGACTGCTGTTTCCATTATGGTCCTTAAAATCGTCAACACAACAAACCTTCAGTCCCAATTGCGCCGATCGAATCGCTGCAACGTATCCACCCGGTCCCGCACCAATAACAACCACATCAAAACTTTTTGTCATCGCTGTATGCCTTTATAATTGCCGCCTTATTTATAAAAATTATGTTTTTTTCAATTCTTTCAAATTTCCAAAAGTAACCTTGAAGGATCTTCTAAAGAATCTTTTATTGCAACCAAAAATAATACCGCTTCTCTTCCATCGATTATTCGATGGTCGTAAGATAAAGCGAGGTAATTCATAGGTCTGATAACAACCTCACCATTCTCTACGACCGGTCTGTCTTTTGTTGCATGAATACCTAAAATGGCTGATTGTGGCGGATTGATAATCGGAGTCGATAGCATAGAGCCAAAAACACCTCCATTTGAAATAGAGAAGGTTCCGCCTGTTAATTCTTCAATTGTCAACTTACCCGCTTGTGCTCTTTGTCCAAAATCGTTGATACTCTTTTCAACATCTGCAAAACTTAACTGATCCGCATTTCTAAGGATTGGTACCACTAGCCCGCGAGGGCTTCCGACAGCAATACCGATATCAAAGAATCCGTGATACACAATATCTGTCCCATCAACTGAAGCGTTCACAATAGGGTATTTCTTGAGCGCGTGAACAACAGCCTTAACAAAAAAAGACATGAACCCCAGTTTGATGCCATGCTCCATCTCAAACTTTTCTTTATATTTTTTTCTTAATGCTATTACTGGATCCATGTTAACTTCGTTAAAAGTCGATAAAATCGCTGCGGTCCCTTGTGACTCCACTAATCGTTCTGCAACCCTTTGACGTAATCGAGACATAGGAACTCTCTCTTCCGTACGATCTTCTATATTTGAACCCATTATTTCACCAGAGCCGGGAGACTTATCGGAATTCGATCGTTGTTGATCGACTTTTCCATCATTAATATGGTTCAACACATCGCTTTTTGTTACTCTACCGCCCCGACCGGTACCCTTCACGTCTTGCAAGGGTAGGTTTGACTCTGCAGCAATTTTTTTGGCTGAAGGCATTACACTCGCCCCGCCCGACACTATCGCCACTTCGTCATTTTTCTTCTCTGTTTCAACGATTTCCCGACTATCGTTTTGTTTGTCGTTTGTCTGTTTTTCCTTTTTACCTGGTTGCACCGAGGTATCGATGTGCGCGATGATCTCCTCGGCAACAACTGTATCACCCTCCGATTTGATTATTTTTGCTAAAACTCCGGACTCGGGAGCAGGCAATTCTAGAACAACTTTATCTGTTTCAATATCAATCAAATTTTCATCCCGAGAAACTGACTCGCCTTGTTTTTTGTTCCAAGCAAGCAACGTTGCCTCAGCTACCGATTCGGAGAGCGTTGGAACTTTTACCTCAATAAGCATTTTTTTTCCTTAAAGTTTTTTTACAACACTAAATACCCACAGATAACGCTGTTTCAATTACCTCTTTTTGCCTGACATTATGAAGGCCCATATATCCTCCGGCAGGGCTAGCTGCCGAGGCTCTTTGAGCGTCGCTTAATTTTTGATGCGGCTGAAGATGTCGCAACAAGTAATGCTGGATTCTATGCCAAGCTCCTTGATTACTTGGCTCTTCCTGACACCAAACCACCTCTTTTGTGTTTTTATAGAACTCAAGTTGGGCTTTGAAGGCGTCATGCGGAAATGGATATAACTGCTCGATTCGCACTAATGCAATATCTTTGATCTTATGCTCCTTACGAGCTGCCTTTAGCTCGTAAAATATTTTACCACTACAAAAGACAACTCGACTAACTTCATCAGGTTTGGTGATTGTATCATCACCGATAACCACTTGATATGTGCCTGACGTCAGCTCATCTAAAGATGAAACTGACTCTTTATGCCTGAGCAAGCTTTTTGGAGTGATTATTATCAGGGGCTTTCTGTACGGTCTTAGCATTTGCCGCCGCAACAAGTGAAACATTTGGGCTGGATTAGATGGGACACAAACCTGCATATTATAGTCAGCGCAAAGTTGTAAGTACCTCTCTAGTCTAGCCGACGAGTGCTCGGGACCTTGCCCTTCATAGCCATGTGGAAGCATCATAACTAATCCAGTAATACGTCCCCACTTTGCCTCACCAGATGCAATGAATTGATCCACAACCACTTGCGCACCATTTGCAAAATCACCAAATTGCGCCTCCCAAATTACAAGTTCGTTGGGCTCAGCAGTAGCATATCCGTATTCAAAACCAAGTACCGCTTCCTCAGACAGAAGAGAGTCAATAACAACAAACTCCGGCTGATTATCGCTAACGTGTTGCAGCGGAATATAAGTACCAGCGTAGCGATCAGCACGATTTTGGTCATGAAGAACTGCATGTCGATGGAAAAATGTGCCTCGTCCAGCGTCTTGCCCGGAAATTCTTACAGCAAAACCTTCTTGCAAAAGTGATGCATAAGCCAGATTTTCTGCCATGCCCCAATCAAGCGCTAACTTTCCAGACCCCATCGCCCTCCGATCAGCGACAACTTTCTCGACTCTAGAATGAAGTTTAAAATTGTCAGGTATAGCGGTTATTTTATCACTGAGCTTTCGCAGTTCATTTTTCGTAAGGCCTGTGCCTACTTTAAAAGTCCAAGGAATGTTTTTGTAGGGTTTCCAATCGACACTGTGAGGTGGCGTATGATTTGCCAAAATACTCTTATTATCGTCAACTCCAGCATCAAGGGACGCCCGTCTTTTTTGTATCATTTTCTCCACTTGCTCATGCTGTAGTATTCCTTGAGCACAGAGCTTGTCAGCGTATTTTTTCCGAGTTCCTGGATGTTTTTTTATTAAACGATACATCATTGGTTGGGTAACCATAGGTTCATCCTGCTCGTTGTGCCCAAGTTTACGAAAACAAACTAAATCAATCACTACATCTTTACCAAACGTCATCCTAAAATCGACAGCGATCTCTGTAACTAGGGCGACCGCCTCTGGATCATCTCCGTTTACATGAAACACTGGAGCCTCGATCATTTTGACAACATCGGTACAAAACAAGGTCGATCCAGTATCGCGTGGATCTGAAGTGGTGAAACCGATTTGGTTATTTAACACTATATGTACCGTTCCACCCGTTTTATAGCCCCGCGTTTTATAAAGATTTAACGTCTCCATAACAACACCTTGACCTGCAAAAGCAGCATCACCATGAATTAAGACGGGAACAACCTCCTTACCGTCACGATCTTTTCTCCTGTGCTGCCTCGCCCTTACTGAACCCTCAACTACTGGATTAACTATTTCAAGATGAGATGGATTAAACGATAGAGATATGTGCAAAGGCCCAGCTGGTGTAATCACGTCCGAGGAAAATCCTTGATGATATTTAACATCACCTTGAGTAAGAGATTCATCTAAGCTATCTTCATATTTTCCCTCAAACTCAGAGAACAAATCGTTTGGAGTCTTTCCCAAAGTATTTACTAAGACATTAAGTCTTCCCCTGTGCGCCATGCCTATGACAACCTCTTCGACACCGCTCGCACCGGTTCTCTGCAGCATTTGGTCAAGAGCGACTATGAGACTCTCCCCGCCTTCGAGCGAAAAACGTTTTTGCCCTACGTACCGAGTATGAAGGTATTTCTCAAAAATTTCCGCCGCCGTTAATCTCTCCAAAAAATGTTTCTTTAGCTCTGAAGAGTATTTTGGAATCGACCTTTGACTTTCAAAACGCTCCTGAATCCACCTCTTTTGCTGCACATCGCTAATATACATATACTCCAAACCGATAGACTGGCAATATGTTTCCCTCAATGCGCTGCACAGATCCCTAAGCTTCATTTGTTCGGGTCCAAAAAACGATCCTGTATTGAAACTCGTATCCATATCCTTTTCTGACAAACCATAGTGCACCGGGGTCAACTCGGGAATTTCCGGTGGATCGAACCGATTGAGAGGATCAATACGAGCCGTTTGAATTCCCAAAAACCTATGAGCATTGATTAGTTGCAAAACTGAGACTTGTTTTTTTTCAATATCCTGATTTTTTGATCCAACCGACCTAACATGTTTATTTTTGGAATTGGCTAGTTGCGCAAATTGATCGATGATCCGCGAATGATTGATATCTGTCCCTGCAGATGAGGATTGTATACTGTCAAAATATTGCCGCCATTGCGGGGAGATCGAATCAGGGTTTTCGAGATATTTCTCGTACAGATCTTCGACAAACGGCGCGTTGCTTCCAAAAAGATGTGATGTTTCAGTTTGATATTTCATGTTTTAGGCTCACTAAAAACATTCTCATGAAATTAAATTCTTTCCTCAAGAGGTTTGACGTTTCTTTTTATAGATCCTGTATAAAGTTGCCTTGGTCTCCCTATCTTTTGATCCGGATCGCTAATCATCTCGTTCCACTGTGCTATCCATCCAACTGTTCTGGCCAAAGCAAAGATACATGTGAACATGTTGTTAGGTATTCCCATAGCTCTCTGAACGATACCTGAATAAAAATCAACATTAGGGTAGAGTTTTCTCTGAACAAAATAATCATCCTCGAGGGCTATTTTCTCAAGTGCCATTGCCAATTTGAACAGCCTGTCATTTTCCAAACCTAACTCTCCCAGTACTTCGTGGCACGTCTCACGCATCAACTTTGCACGTGGATCATAATTTTTGTAAACACGGTGTCCAAAACCCATTAGTCTGAAACCTGAGTTTTTATCCTTGGCCTTTTCGATATATTCTCCGACCCTCGAGATATCACCAATTTCATCCAGCATGTCCAGACAAGCCTCGTTCGCGCCACCATGGGCTGGCCCCCAAAGACAAGCTATTCCTGCTGCTATGCAAGCATAAGGATTTGCCCCGGACGACCCGGCAAGCCTAACTGTTGAAGTTGAGGCATTCTGCTCATGATCCGCATGTAAAACTAAAATCCTATCGAGTGCCCGTGCCAAAACATCATTTACTATAAATTTCTCGGTCGGAACTGCGAACATCATTCGTTTGAAGTTGGCTGAATATGACAAGCTATTGTCTGGATAAACGAAAGGTTGGCCGATGGAATATTTATACGCCATCGCTGTTAAAGTTGGCATTTTTGCTATAAGACGGTAGGCTGATATTTCTCTGTGTTCAGGATTATTGAGATCAAGAGAATCGTGGTAAAACGCTGATAAACCACCAACCGCACCCACCATAATTGCCATTGGATGCGCGTCCCTTCGGAAACCTCTAAAAAAATTGTCAATTTGATCATGAACCATTGTATGCCGGGTAACCCTTGACTCGAATTTGTTTTTTTGCTCAGGCGATGGAAGGTCGCCATTGATTAGCAAATAACAAACTTCTAAAAAGTCACAACTTTGAGCCAGCTGCTCAATCGGATAACCACGATAGAGAAGCGTGCCCTTTTCACCATCAATGTAAGTTATCTCTGATCTGCAACTGGCCGTAGACATAAACCCGGGATCGTAGGTAAAGGTCCCGGTTTTGGATAGCAAACTACGGATATCGACGACATCAGGACCTAAAGATCCAGAAATAACCGGAAATTCTGTTGAAGCCCCTTCTAAACTTGATAGTTTTAGCTTTGCGATCTTTTCTTCATTTTTCATCTAGGCGTCCTAATCCACTTTACTTTCCTACATCGATGATATGTCATCGCCCAATTGTCGCAGTTTTTTACCAATTTGAACATGACCTCACACAATACCTCTAATCAATTGATTGCAATAGATTTACTATATTGCCAATTTGAAGATCCGAAGCTTGTTGTTTACCAGTTATGAGATCCCAAATATCGTTATCAGCTAAGGCGAGAAGCTTAGACAATGCCTGAAGATCTTCTAAACCCAAGGAGTCTAAATGATATGACAGAAACTTTTCAAAGGTCAAATCTAGCTCGAGCAGCCCACGCCTGCATCTCCACTTAAGTTTTTCGCGAAAAATTCTATTTTCATCTTCGTCAGACAGCACGTTTAACTAACATATCCTTAATTTTACCAATTGCTTTTGTGGGATTAAGGCCCTTAGGACAAACATCGACACAATTCATTATGGAATGGCATCTGAATAGTCTGTAAGGGTCTTCTAAGTTATCTAATCTATCGGTCTTACCTTGATCTCTGGTATCTGCGAGAAAACGGTAGGCTTGCAAAAGGCCGGCCGGACCGACAAATTTGTCCGGATTCCACCAAAAAGATGGGCATGACGTTGAACAGCAAGCACACAATATGCATTCATATAATCCATCCAAATTCGCTCTTTCTTCTGGAGACTGAAGTCGTTCTTTTTCGGGAGCTGGGTCGTCATTTACAACATAGGGATTGACAGAGTGGTATTGCTTGAAAAACTGCGACATATCTACGACAAGATCCCTTATAACAGGCATACCTGGCAGCGGTCTGATTTCGACAGGCTCTCGAAGATCGGACAAATTCGTTATGCAGGCCAGTCCATTTTTTCCATTTATATTCATTGCGTCGGAGCCACACACCCCCTCGCGACAAGACCTTCGTAACGACAGCGAGTCATCAACCGCCTTAATTCGAACCAGAGCATCGAGTAGCATACGATCTGTATTCTCCAACTCTAACTCATAGTCCTGCATATAAGGTTTGTTATCTTTCTCTGGGTCAAATCGATAAATTTTAAATTTCATTAAAGCACTCCATTTTAGTATTCCCCGGCTTAATACGACCGTACTTTCGGCTCAACCGATTCAGCCGTCAAAGGCTTAAGCTTGACCGGTTTATAATCAAGCTTCGACCCAGCTTTAAACCACATGCTATGTTTTAGCCAATTGGTGTCATCCCTGTCGGGAAAATCGCTTCTGTCATGCGCTCCCCGACTCTCCCTCCTAGCGTCCGCCGAAACTAACGAAGCAACCGCCACCTCAATTAAGTTATCAAGTTCGAGCCCTTCAATACGAGCAGTGTTAAAAGTTTTGCTTTTGTCTTTTATCATAGTTCGCCCCGACCGCTCCGCCACTTCATGGATTTTTTTTACTCCATCTTCCAAGAGATCAGGAAACCTAAAAACACCGCAATGTTGTTGCATCACCGAACGGAGCTCACTTCCTACATCAGACACACTTTCACCACCTATTTGGCCGTTAAGTCTTTCGATCCGCTGAAGGGTCTGCTCACCCGCTCCCTTTGGCAGATCCTTGTGCTGCCCATGCTGATTTAAAAAATTAATCATGGTATTCCCAGACGCCCTGCCAAAAACCAACAAATCAGTGAGGGAGTTAGTGCCTAATCTATTCGCACCATGGACGGAGGCGCAGGCACATTCACCAGCAGCATACAAGCCTCTCACTGGAGATTCAAAATCCCCCTCTTTACCGAAAAGTACCTCACCATGATAATTGGTTGGTATACCACCCATCATATAATGACAGGTTGGTACTACTGGAATTGGAGACTCAGAAGGATCAACATTCGCAAACTTCTTGGAAATTTCTCGTATCCCCGGAAGCCTTTTCTCAATCACGTCTGGACCTAAGTGATCCAATTTGAGTAACACATGATCAGCTAGGGGACCAACCCCTCTGCCGTCTTTAATTTCAGTAGCCATTGCACGCGCAACAACGTCTCTAGAGGCCAAGTCCTTCGCATTCGGAGCGTAACGTTCCATAAACCTCTCACCGTCTTTATTCAAGAGGTAACCGCCTTCACCCCGCACCCCTTCCGTGATCAGGACCCCCGCTCCCGCGACTCCTGTCGGATGGAACTGCCAAAACTCCATATCTTCTAAAGGTATCCCTGCCCTCGCGACCATTCCGAGCCCATCACCCGTGTTGATATATGCATTTGTGCTCGCGGCGTATACACGTCCCGCTCCCCCAGTTGCCAATAAGACCGCCTTGGCGTGTAGAACAAAAACCTCGCCGGTTTCCATTTCCATAGCTGTAACACCGACAACATCGCCTGCTTCATCTCTAATTAAATCAAGAGCCATCCACTCAACAAAAAAAAGGGTTTCTGCTCTTACATTTCTCTGATAAAGGGTGTGCAGCATCGCATGGCCTGTCCGATCAGCCGCACAGCATGATCTCTGCACCGGAGGACCAGCACCATAATTTTGCATGTGGCCGCCGAACGGGCGCTGATAAACCGTTCCATTATCGTTCCTATCAAAAGGCATGCCAAAATGCTCCAGCTCAATCACCGCACTTGGCGCCTCCCTGCACATAAACTCTATGGCATCTTGGTCACCAAGCCAGTCTGATCCTTTCACCGTATCGTACATATGCCACGCCCAACTGTCTTCTCCCATATTTCCAAGTGCAGCCCCAACCCCTCCCTGCGCAGCAACTGTGTGAGATCGGGTAGGGAAAACCTTGGACAAAACTGCTACCTTGAACCCTGCTTCCGCAAGTTGGAGAGACGCTCTCATTCCTGATCCGCCCGCGCCCACAATTACAGCATCAAATTTACGTGTAGCAAAAACCATATTTAATAGCTCCAAAGAATATCAATCACCCAAAAAGTATATGCAACAAGGACCACAATAACGACCGACTGCAAAATTAGCCTAACAACCAATAGACCTATGTAATCCATAAAAATATCCCGAACTCCAACCCACGCATGATAAAAAAGAGCTACCATAAAGGCTAGAGTCCATAGTTTCATCCAAATTGGC
>MDTB01104048.1_pt1 | contig 12674 bp, 14 predicted proteins | sample 811161 | NCBI WGS metagenome assembly MDTB01 (sample SAMN05326650, study PRJNA326480) | marine metagenome | isolation source: seawater | place: Mediterranean Sea | collected 2009 | reverse complement strand
TTCAGCTTTAGCTTTCGTACGATTATAAACGGTTACATTATGACCAGCTTTTGATATATAACCAGCCATGGGATAACCCATAACACCTAAACCTATGAAAGCAACTTTATAACTCATAAATGATTAACCCTAGTTTAAATAAAAAAATTATTATTTTTGGATTTATTTTTACATTTTTTTCAAGTTTTGGACAGAGTTTTTTTCTAGGGCTGTTCAATCCAAGCATAAGAAACGACCTAAATATTTCACATGGACAATTTGGCTCAATTTATGCACTTGCAACGATTTGTTCAAGTTTGACACTTATTTGGTTTGGAAAAAAAATCGATGAATACAAGTTATTAAACTACTCAATGATTGTTGTTTTTTTATTATTTCTCTCAAGTTTTTTTTTCTCATTTATAAATAACTTATATTTACTAATCTTTGGACTTTTTTTGATGAGATTTTCTGGACAAGGGTTGATGTCACACACTTCCTCAACTGCAATTTCAAGATATTTTAATAGGAGACGCGGAAAGGCTTTAAGCACTATATGGTTTGGTTTGTCTTCTGCAGAATTTATTTTACCAATGTTAATTATTTTTCTTTTATCATTTTTATCTTGGAGATTAATTTGGCAATTTATCTCTTTAGGAATTTTAATAATTTTACCAGTGGTAATTTTTTTAACAGTTAAAGACATATCTTTCGACTCTAGAGAAAAAATAAATTTAAAAAAAAAGTTTTTGATGAAAATATTAAACATTGGAAAAGAACTGAAGTTATCAAAGATTTTAAATTTTATATAATATCATTAAATATGTTGGCCATGCCTTGGATTGTGACTGGAATCTTTGTATATCAATCATTTATATCAGATTCTAAGAATTGGGACCTTTATATAATTCCAAAATCTTTTATGGCTTATTCAATAGCATCAATCTTTACTCTTATAGCCGCAGGTATTTTGGTAGACAAATATACTAGCAGAAAACTGATAAAATTTATCAACATTCCCTTATTAGTTGGTTTAATATTTTTATATTTTTTTAATCAACCAATTTATGCTTATATCTTTTTCTGTCTTGTAGGCATTTCTAATGGGTTGGCTAACGTTTTAGGCTCTTCAACTTGGGCAGAAATTTATGGGGTAAAATTTATAGGAGGAATAAAGGCATTGACGACTGCTTTGATGGTTTTTTCAACTGCTTTTGGGACCGCTGTTTTTGGTTTTTTAATAGATTTGAGGCTAAGTATCGAGCTAATCTCTCTTATTTGTATTATTTATATTGTGATCTCACTGCTAATGTTATTAATGATAAGTAATAAAATTAACCCAGTAAGTTTAAAAAAAGCTTGATTTTTTCTGATTAAATGAAATATAAACCATCATCATGGCTAGAATAACTGTAGAAGATTGTTTAGAAAAAGTAGAAAATCAATATGATTTAGTACTATTAGCCAAAGAAAGAACCTCACAGCTTAACTCAGGATCTCCAATGCTTGTCGAAGAAGATAATGACAAAAGAACAATCATATCTTTAAGAGAAATAGGTGATGGAAAAGTTTCCGTTCAAGACTTAAAAAAGGAAGCTATAACTAGATTAAGAAAAGAGCCTGATGAAAGAATAGAAGAGGAAGAGACTGAAGAAGAAGAAAACGATGATTTTGAAAATTTATACAAAGGACAAATTTCAAAAAGCGGTGTAGCAATTCTTCCTTCAAAAAGAACTAGAAGAATTCCTGAAACAAAAAAAGCTCAGACATCTGAAAAAGATTTACCTAAAAAAACTACCAATGAAGAACCGTTAGAACTAAAAGAGGAAGTAGCTCCATCTTTAGAAGAAAAAAAATAATTGAAAATTAATCGAAAAGTCAGCGTTGCTCCTATGATGGATTGTACGGATCGACATGAAAGATTTTTTTTACGATTATTAAGCAAAAACGTAATGTTATATACCGAAATGGTGGCAACTAAATCCGCAATTCATGGAGATAGAAAAAAAATTTTAGATTTTAAAGAAATAGAAAAACCTCTTGCTTTGCAAGTGGGAGGATCTGACAAAAAAGAATTATCAGAGGTCTGTAAGATTGCTGAAGACATGGGTTACGATGAGGTTAATATTAACTTAGGTTGTCCAAGTAAAAAAGTTCAAAAAAACAAATTTGGTGCATGTCTTATAAAAGAACCCGAACTAGTTTCAGAGTGTATTAGCACGATGGTTAATTCTTGTAAAATACCTGTGACAGCAAAAACAAGAATTGGATTTGATGATGTTGAAAATTTTCAATATTTAGATTCGTTTATAAAAAAGATTCTAAAAGCAGGTTGTAAAACTATTATTCTACATGCTAGAAAAGCTATTTTAAAAGGACTCACTCCAAAAGAAAACTTAAGGATACCTAAATTAAATTATCCACTTGTTTATGAAATTAAAAAAGCAAATAAAAATTCAGAAATTATTATTAATGGCGGAATTACTAAATGTTTAGAAATAAAAAAACATTTGCAATGGTGCGACGGCGTTATGATTGGAAGGGCTATATATCAAAATCCCTATTTTCTAGCAGAAATCGAAAAAGAAATTTTTAACAATAAACAAGTTCTCTCACGATCAGAAATAGCTGAAAAATTAGTTGATTATGTTAAAGACGAAATAAAAAAAGGTACTAGAGTAAATCAAATTATGCGACACACGGTTGGTTTGTACCATGGACAAAATGGAGCGAATAAATGGAAAAGATTTTTAAGCGACAATATGATGGCTAGAGATTCAGACTTTCAGAAAGTTAATCATATAATGCAAATTGCACAAAATAACGAAAAGGCAAATGAAACTGTTTCATGATAGAAAATTTTGAATTGAGTCAAATTTTATTTTTAATTTTTGTGATGTCTTTAACAGCTGTGCCTGCCGGATTTTTTGCAGGTTTTTTTGGTATCGGTGGTGGTTTAATTACAGTTCCATTTTTATTCTATATTTTTAACTCATTTGGCGTTGATCAAACTTACTTAATGCACCTCGCTGTGGGCACATCTTTTTCAATAATTATTCCAACATCAATAGTTTCTGTTATGACGCATCACCAACATAATGCAGTTGATTTTAAAGTAGTTAAAGATTACGGAATCTTTGTTATTGCAGGTGTAATATTAGGAACAATTTTTGCAGCTAGTTTAAAAACAAAACCATTAATCTTATTCTTCTCAGTAATAGTTTTTATCTTAGCTTTCTATTTATTGTTTTTAAAAGAAAAAGAAAAAAACTTAAAAATTAGCATGGGTTATACTTCAAAAATTATAAGTGGATTAATTACAGGATTTATCTCAGCTCCAATGGGAATAGGAGGGGCAGTTATGAACGTGCCTATTTTAAAGTTTTTTGGCTATTCTATTAACAAGGCAATAGGAAGCGCAGCAGCAATAGGCTTTGTTATAGCTTTATTTGGAGCAATTGGTTTTTTTGTATCAGGTATATACTTAAATTCAAATTTACCTCTTAGTTTAGGTTTTATAAATATTCCAGCTTTTTTAATATTTGTACCAATCACGACATTTATGGCCCGTTTGGGTGCAAAAAATAGTCATAAAGTTGAAAAAAGAAAATTAACAAAATATTTTGGTTTTTTTTTAGTAATTATTGGTTCAAAATTTTTATTTGATTATTTTCAATTATAATTAGATCTTTTGATCGTAATCACCAATCTTTCCAGTTTTTTGTAGAAGATCGTCTATGAAAGTAAAAATATTTTTTTTTCTTTTTTCTGAAGTTGGGCTTTCGGTAACAACAACCAAGGAAGGTTTATTAGACGATGCTCTAATGAGACCCCAAGACCCATCAGATAAAGTAAATCTAACTCCATTTACAGTTAAAATATCCTTTATTTCCATTTCATCAATTTTTACATTTTTATTCTTCAAATCTCGTATTTTGTTAATAACCTCATCTACAACTTTATATTTTTTTTCATCAGCACAGTAAGGAGCCATAGTAGGTGACTGATAGGTTAGTGGTAGCTCATTTATTATTTGATTCATTTTTTTATTTTCATTATTTAGAAGATGGCAGACTTGAATTGCAGAATTAATTCCATCATCGAAACCATAGCCTAATGGCGTATTAAAAAAGAAATGACCACTTTTCTCAAAGCCAGCTATCGCATTTTCTTGGTTTACTTTTCTTTTAATATGAGAATGACCAGTTTTCCAATAAATTGTTTTACACTTATTTTTTTGCAAAATCTCGTCAATCTTAAATAACCCAGTTGACTTGACATCGACAACAAATTTTACATTGGGATGTTGTTTTGAAAGATTTCTAGCAATTAACAAACCTACTTTATCTGAAAAAATTTCATTTCCATTGTTATCAATAACTCCTACACGATCACCATCGCCATCAAAGCCAAATCCTATATCTGCATTATTTTCTTTAACTGTTTTTGAGATAACTTTTAACATTTTAAGATCTTCGGGATTCGGATTATATTTTGGGAATGTCCAATCTAAATTGCAATCAAGTTCTATAACTTCACAACCTATATTCTTAAAAATTTCAGGAGCGAATACACCAGCTGTTCCGTTACCACATGCTACTACGACTTTAATTTTTTTTTTAAGTTTATTTTTTTTAATTAAATCTTGAATATAAATTTGTTTAAAATTATTAATTACCTTATTAGATCCTTTTCCTGTAATAAATTTCCTTTTAAGCGTAATTTCTTTAAGTTCATTCATTTCATCAGCCCCGTGCGTCAACCCTTTTTTGATGCCCATTTTTACACCTGTCCAACCGTTTTCATTATGACTTGCAGTTACCATTGCTATTGCATCTGAGTTTAAATTAAATTGAGCAAAATAAACTGTTGGGGAAAGCGATAGACCGATATCCTCTGTATTACATCCAGTAGAAATTAAACCTTTGGTTAAAGCCTTCTTAATTTTTTCACTATAAGATCTATAATCATGACCTACTATTACTCTCGGGTTACTTTTCTTTGTATGATTAATTATTTGGGACCCAAGACCCTTTCCTAAATCAGTGATTCCATCTATATCGATGTCTTTGTTAAAGACCCATCTAGCGTCGTATTCTCTAAAACCGTTTGGATTGATTTTCATTAGTTATAAGTACTAAAGAATATAGTATTTTGTTATCAAATGTTTATTAACAAAACTTTCCACTTGCATTTTTTTTCAATGTTCTTATAATGTTCTGTTGATGTTAAGGTTTATGTAGTATACTAACGTAATTGTAGCACAACATATAGTTGTTAATTTGTAATAAGGTCAATAAACACGTAATAAATATGAATAAAAACGTCAGTTTAGCAATAGAAAAAGCTGTGAGTAGCATCTCAAAGGCCACAGGTAGTATTAATAGTAATTCAAAACCTCAACAACCAAATAAGCTAGACCTTTTTTCTTTAAGCGGAGAAACAGAGCTCTTTCAGAATGAAAAGGGCATAACTATAAAAATTGATAGATCTAAAGATTCTAAACTAACAGATTTTGGTAAAGCAACTTTAGCAGATAGGTACGTTGGCCAAAATGAATCGTTCCAAGATTTGTTTGCTAGAGTCGCTAGTACCTATGCAGACGACAATCTTCACGCTCAAAGACTTTATAATTATATTAGCAATTTATGGTTTATGCCTTCAACACCTGTTCTGTCTAACGGAGGAACAGAAAGAGGTTTACCAATTTCATGTTTTTTAAATGAAGCAAATGATAGCCTAGAAGGTATCACAAGTCTTTGGGAAGAAAATGTTTGGTTAGCCGCTAGAGGTGGGGGCATCGGAAGTTATTGGGGTAACCTAAGATCAATTGGCGAAAAAATTGGTAAAGTTGGGAAAACATCAGGAATAATTCCTTTTATTAAAGTTATGGACTCATTGACCTTAGCAATTAGCCAAGGTTCTTTAAGAAGAGGCTCAGCCGCTTGCTATTTACAAATTGACCATCCTGAAATCGAAGAGTTTATTGAAATGAGAAGGCCTACAGGTGGTGACGTTAATAGGAGATCGTTGAACTTACATCATGGAGTTTTAGTTACAGATGAGTTCATGAGAGCTGTTGAAACAGGAGGTCAATGGGCATTAAGAAGTCCATATGATGGAACAGTTCAATCAACTATTCCTGCAAGAAATTTATGGATTAGACTTTTGACCGCTAGAGTTGAAACAGGTGAGCCTTATATTATTTACATTGACACAGTTAATAGACAAATACCTCAGCATCATAAACTAGCAGGACTAAAAGTTAAAACATCCAATTTGTGTAGCGAGATAACTTTGCCAACGGGATTAGATAATCAAGGCAAAGAAAGAACAGCAGTATGTTGTTTGTCGTCTTTAAATTTAGAAACTTATGATGAATGGAAAGACGAGCCTAGATTTGTTGAAGACATAATGAGGTTTTTAGATAATGTAATGAGTGATTTTATAAATAAAGCTCCTGATAGTTTCAATAACGCCAAGTATTCTGCGATGAGAGAAAGAAGCGTTGGTTTAGGAGTAATGGGATTACACTCATATTTCCAATATAAAAATATTCCATTTGGTTCGGTTATGAGCAAAATATGGAATAAAAAAATATTTAAACACATACAAGAACAAGCAGATAAAGCCTCAGTTAAACTTGCAGAAGAGAGAGGCGCATGTCCAGATGCCGAAGAGTACGGCATCAAAGAGAGATTTTCCAACAAAACTGCAATTGCCCCAACGGCTTCAATTTCAATAATTTGTGGCGGTGCATCACCCGGCATAGAACCAATAGCAGCAAATAGTTACACGCACAAAACTTTGTCAGGGTCATATAACGTAAGAAATAAATACCTCGCAAAAGTTCTAGATAAGTATGAAAAAAATAATGATGAAATTTGGTCGAGTATAACAACCAATCAAGGGTCCGTTTCACATTTAGATTTTCTAACTGAGGATGAGAAGGATACTTTTAAAACCGCTTTTGAAATTGATCAAAAATGGATAGTTGAACTTGGAGCAGAAAGAACGCCTCATATATCACAAGCTCAATCTGTTAACGTTTTTGTTCCAGCTGATATACATAAGAAAGAGCTACACAATATTCATTTTCAGGCATGGAAAAAAGGTCTTAAAAGCCTTTATTACTGTAGATCTAAATCTATTCAGAGAGCTGAAAATATTAATCAAGGATCTTCAACAGATGTGACAAAAAATGTTTATAAAAATAACAAAGAATCAAATAAAGATGAAAATGAATATGAGGAGTGTTTATCATGTCAGTGATTAAAAAAATTAAACCAGCCGACGAAAGCAAAAATATGGGATTACTGGTTGAAAATCCAGTTTACAAGCCATTTAGATATCCTTGGTGTTATGATGCTTGGCTTACACAACAAAGAATCCACTGGTTACCCGAAGAAGTTCCTTTGGGAGATGATGTACGTGATTGGCAAAAAAACCTCTCTCAAGCTGAAAAAAATTTGCTTACTCAAATATTTAGATTTTTTACTCAGGCCGATGTTGAAGTTAACAATTGTTATTTAAGACACTACACAACCGTTTTTAAACCAACCGAAGTATTGATGATGATGACAGCTTTTGCAGCAATGGAAACAGTTCATATCGCTGCATACTCACATCTTCTTGATACTATAGGAATGCCAGAGTCAGAATATTCAGCTTTTATGAAATATAAAGAAATGAAAGACAAGTATGATTACATGCAAGGCTTTAATGTTAATTCAAAGGCAGATATAGCTAAAACGGTTGCAGTTTTTAGCGCTTTCACAGAAGGGTTACAATTATTTGCAAGTTTTGCAATTCTTTTAAATTTTCCAAGATTTAACAAAATGAAAGGAATGGGACAAATAGTTACGTGGTCTGTAAGAGACGAAACACTTCATTGTAATTCTATGATTAGACTTTTTAAAGCTTTTGTAAAAGAAAACCCTGAGATTTGGAACGACAAATTAAAAAAAGAAATTTACGAAGCTTGTGAAAAAATAATTTCTCATGAAGATGCTTTCATTGATTTAGCGTTTCAAATGGGCCCGATACAAGGACTAACCGCTGACCAAGTAAAAAAATATATTAGATGGATCGGGGATAGGAGGTTGATTCAATTAGGTCTTAATCCAATTTACAAAGTTAAAACAAACCCACTTACATGGTTAGATACAATGCTTAACGCAGTTGAACATATGAACTTTTTTGAAGGAAGAGCAACTGAATATTCAAAAGCTTCAACAAAAGGCACTTGGGCAGAAGCCTTTTCTTAAGAAATTATCTTATATTTAAAGCCAGCACCTCTCTATGCTCACTTCCTTTGTATTTAGACAAAGGCCTTATAAGCTTGTTGGCATTATGTTGTTCCATGATATGTGCTGACCAACCTGTAATTCGCGCCATAACAAAAACTGGAGTAAAGAAATCTGTGTCAATTCCCATTAAATGATACGTTGGCCCACAAGGATAATCTACGTTGGGATGAATGTTTTTTTTTTCAAGCATAGTTTTCTCCAAAACATCATACATTTTTGGATATTTATTGTTCTTAACAAGTTCTGCTACTTTTAAAAAATATTTTTTCATAGTAGGGACTCTTGAATCGCCACTTCTATAAACTCTATGACCAAAACCCATAATAACTTTTTTCTTGTTAAGAGCATTATTTATCCAAGTTTGAGCATTTTCAGTTTTTTTAATTTCCTTAAACATGTGCATAACAGCTTCATTAGCGCCACCGTGCAAAGGTCCTTTAAGACTAGCGATAGCCCCAGTAATTGCTCCATGCATATCTGATAAACTGCTTGTAATAGTTCTAGCAGTAAAAGTTGATACGTTAAAACTGTGTTCTGCGTAAAGTATCATAGAAACATCAAAGGCTTTTACAATTTCTTTATTAGGAACTTTACCAAACATCATATTAAAAAAATTTTCTGAATAAGATAATTTTTTATTAGGTGGAATAATTTTTTTACCTTTTCTTACCCTAAAATAAGCTGCGACGGCAGTCGGAGTTTGTGCAAAAATTCTCATTGCTTTTCTCATATTTGCTTTAGGAGAATTATCTCGTGTATCTTTATCTTCCAACCCCATTAAGCTCACTGCAGTTCTTATAGCATCCATTGGGTGTGCTTTTTTAGGCATACTTTTAATGTCATTGAGAATTTGTTTGGAAAGTCTACGATTATTTCTCTCGCTTTTAATAAATTTTTTTAATTCTTTTCGTTTTGGAAGTTCGCCATTTAAAACAAGGTAAGCAACTTCCTCGAAAATACATTTTTTGCACAAGTCTTGCACTTTATACCCTCTATAAGTTAATGAGTTTATTTCAGGCATAACTTGTGAGATGGTAGTCTCGTCAACTACTATTCCCATTAATCCTTTTTTTATTTCATCACTCATTATTCGTGTCCTTCAGTAGAAAAATCTGTAATTTTTTTTCCAGAAATATTGTATTTTTCATATTCTACAAGTTCATATAGCCTTTTTCTTGTTTGCATTTTATCTATAATATTATTTTGATGGCCGTCAACAAAAATTGATTTAAGTCCATCTTCAACACTTTTCATTGCTATTCTTTGAGTGGTTACTGGATAAATTACTAAGTTATAGCCTAAATTTTGCAACTCTTTAATTGTTAATAATTTTGACTTTCCAAATTCGGTCATATTAGCTAACAAATATGTTTTCGAATTTTTCCTTATTTTTTCAAATTCTTTTTCGTTTTTCATTGCTTCTGGAAAAATCATATCAGCACCTGCGTCTTCATAGGCTTTAATTCTATCAATAGTTTTATCTATTCCTTCAACAGTATTTGCATCTGTTCTTACTATTATTAAAAAATTTTTGTCTTTTCTGACATTAACTGCTTTTTTAATTTTTTTTACCATATCATTTTTTGATATAACTTCTTTATTATCTAAATGACCGCACCTTTTTTCATCTATTTGGTCTTCTATATGACAACCTGCTAGACCTTTTTCTTCAAAAATTGAAATAGTTTTTTCACAATCTTTGAAACCAGTGTCAGCATCTACTATTGACGGCAAGTCTGTTGCCTTAGCAATTTGATTTGATCTGTAACTCACATGATCTAAACTTGTTAATCCTATATCAGGTATACCAAGATCATTTGCCATTACACCTCCAGAAATATAAATTCCATCGAAACCGATTTCAGCTATTAATTTAGCACATAGAGGGTTATAAGCTCCTGGGAATCTAAGTAACTTATTTTTTTTCAAATTTTCAGCAAAATCTTTTCTTTTTTCAGCGTGATTTTTTTTTGTAAAATGCATAATTTTTTATATTAAACCACTTATATAAAAGCAAAGATTATTTTATAAGTATTACTATTGCAGTTAATACCAATAAAATTGCCAAAATATACTCAATGAATTTTTTTATTTTATTGTTTTTTATAAATAGCCTTAAAGTATTGCCAAAAATAGCCCATAAACAAATTGATGGAAAACAAACTAAGGCAGCTGTAATTGTAAGAAAAGCAGTTGCAACAACAAGATTCTCTTCAGTGGGGAAAAAAGCTGATACTACTGTAAAGGCTATTGTCCAAGCTTTTGGATTTATAAATTGAAAGGCTGCAGCTTCATATAATTTTAGGGGTCTACCTGACTCTTTTTTAGTAATACTAAAAGACCCAATTATAGTCCAACTTAGATAGACAAGATAAAAAAAACAAAGAATTTTCAAATAAAATTGAATTTCAGGAAATTTTAAAAACAAATTACCAAGTCCAAAACAGACAAGCGATATTTGTACTAAGTGCCCCGAAGGTATACCAATTAAATGAGGAAGAGTTCTAATGAAACCGAACTTCATACCCGAAGCTGTTAGCATTGCATTGTTGGGACCGGGTGTCACAAACATTATAAAATAATAAGTAACAAGAGCTGAAAGAAGAGAAAAACTTATCATAGTAATTTCTCAATAATTTTTTCAAAACCAATAAAATCATTTATTAAAATTTTATGTGGAATATCCTCTGGCTTTTTTTCCGTATATCCATCTTTTACTAAAACAAAAGGAATTTTGGCATTTGACGCAGAAACCGAGTCTACCTCACTATCTCCAACCATAATTGTTTTTTTTAGATCCCCTCCAACAATCTCCACAACATCTGTTAAATGTCTTGGATCAGGTTTATTAAAAGAGAAGGTGTCACAACCAGCTATATATTCAAAAAAATCAAATAATTTTAATTTTTTCAGAAGATCAATCGCTAATTTTTCCTGTTTATTTGTGCAAACTCCCATAGAAATATTTTTTGATCTTGCCCAATTTAAAAATTCTTTCACACCTTTAATAGGTTTGCTTCCGTGATTAATGTTTTTACTGTAATAATTTAAAAATTCACTTACCATTTCTTTTTTCATATTTTCATCAGTTATTTGTTTTTTAAATGATCTTTGCATCATTACCCAAGCACCTCTACTTGCTAGATGTTTAATATCTTCGAGGTCCTTGGTGTTAAAATTAAATTTTTTCATAACATGATTATGTGCTCCCATTAGATCCGGCGCTGTATCAACTAAAGTACCATCTAAATCAAAAAGAATTGTGAAATTTTGAGTCATTATTATTAAGTATTAAAAAGAAATATTTTGTGAGTTATGTCATCACATTTTCTAATGTAAAGAGAATTTTTAATGATTACAAATATAAAAATTAAAAAAGTTAACTCATTTAGACTTTCTCAAGAAAGACTTCGAAATAAGGCTTTGAAGAAAGGAGTAAATCTAATTGCCCCTGAAACCATTTTTTTATCAGCAGATACAAAGTTTGGAAAAAATATAACAATCGAACCTTACGTGGTAATAGGGTCTAAAGTCATAATTGGAAATAACGTAGTTCTAAAATCTTTCAGCCATATAGAGGGAGCTAAAATAAAAAACAATGTTTCGATCGGGCCTTTTGCTCGTGTTAGACCTGGAACAAAATTAGAGTCCGGAACTAGAATAGGAAATTTTGTAGAAACAAAAAATTCAAAAATAGATTCTAATTCAAAAGTAAATCATTTGTCCTATATAGGAGATGCAAAAGTTGGGAAAAATTCTAATATCGGAGCTGGAACAATTACTTGTAATTATGACGGAGTTAAAAAAAATAAAACAATAATTTCAGATAATGTTTTTATTGGTTCTAACACAGCTCTTGTTGCTCCAATTAAAATAGGTAAAAATTCAGTTGTTGGAGCCGGTTCTACAATTACTAAAAATGTTAAAAGAGGCTCACTATCTTTAACAAGAACAAAGCAAATTAATGTGTTCAAATATAAAAAAAAGAAAAGAAAAAAATAATGTGTGGAATAATTGGGATAGCAAGTAATAAACCGGTTTCAACAAATATTATAAACTCATTGAAAAAATTAGAGTACAGGGGCTATGATTCAGCTGGACTTGCTACTTTAAACAAAAATGAAATTAATGAAAAGAAATGTTCAGGAAGAGTAGAACAGCTTGAAAAAATACTTTTTAAATCACCAACAGAGGGAAATCTTGGAATAGGCCACGTAAGGTGGGCCACACATGGAATTCCCAATGAAGTAAATGCACACCCCCATTCAAGCGAAATAGTCTCAGTAGTTCACAATGGAATTATAGAAAATTCAACTGAACTAAAAAATAAATTAGAAAAAGAAGGAAAAAAATTTAAATCACAAACAGATACAGAGGTAATAACTC
>MDTB01233448.1_pt1 | contig 12676 bp, 13 predicted proteins | sample 811161 | NCBI WGS metagenome assembly MDTB01 (sample SAMN05326650, study PRJNA326480) | marine metagenome | isolation source: seawater | place: Mediterranean Sea | collected 2009 | reverse complement strand
TCAAAAGATAATAAAAAACAAATTTTTTCTTTTGACTTATCTGAAAGTCAAAAGTGCTTTTTAATTTTGATCAAAAAAAATCTAAATATTTATGAGATAAATAATCTTGGCGCTAATTTAAAAAATTATATAAAAACTGATAAAACTATTAAAAATATTTGTATACATGGAAATTCATTTTCTGAAGAAATTATTTCTGAGTTTGCATATGGATTTGAACTTAAAAGCTATACTTTTAATAAGTACAAGTCAAAAAAAGATGACTTTGTTCAATCAATCGATTTTAGTGTTAAAAATCCAACCTCCTTTAAATTAAAATATAAAAACTTTTCTTCAATAAAAGAAGGTGTTTTTTTAGCGAGAGACCTTGTTTCCGAGCCACCAAATGTTTTAAATCCAAAAAAGTATACTGAAGAAATTAAAAAATTAAAAAAACTTGGTTTAAAAGTTGAAGTTTTAAATGAGAAACAAATGAAAAAACTTGGTATGCATTCTTTACTTGGAGTTGGTCAAGGAAGTGAGAATGAGTCATTTATGGTTGTTATAAAATGGAATGGTGCAAAACAAAACTTTGGTAAACCCTTAGCCTTTGTTGGAAAGGGAGTCTGTTTTGATACTGGAGGAATATCTTTAAAACCAGCAAGATTTATGGAAGAGATGAAATATGATATGGGTGGTTCCGCAGTTGTAGTTGGTTTAATGAAATGTTTAGCAAAAAGAAAAGCAAAAGTTAATGCTGTTGGTGTAGTAGGTTTAGTTGAAAATATGCCGGATGGTAATGCACAAAGACCAGGAGATATAGTTAAGTCTTATTCGGGTAAAACAATCGAAGTGTTAAATACAGATGCTGAAGGAAGATTAGTATTAGCAGATGCTTTAACTTATACAGAGAAAAAATTTAATCCAAAATTTATTATTGATCTAGCGACTTTAACTGGAGCTATTATTATGGCTCTAGGAGAAGAGTATGCAGGATTGTTTTCGAATAATGACAAGATATCGAACGAACTACATGAAATTGGAAATCAAATTAATGAAAAAGTTTGGAGATTGCCACTTCATAAAAACTACGACAAGCTAATGAACTCCGCTTACGCTGACGTACAAAATATAAACTACGCAGGTGGTGCAGGCTCTATTACAGCTGCTCAATTTTTACAAAGATTTATTATCAAGAATACACCTTGGGCTCATTTAGATATAGCTGGAATGGCTTTTTCCAAAAAAGCTGCCAGCTTAAATTCAGGTGGTGCAACAGGTTTTGGTGTAAGATTGTTGAACGATTTAGTAATGAAAAATTACGAATAAAGTTTATGAAACAACAAACTTTATCTATTATTAAACCTGATGCAGTAGAAAGAAATTTAACTGATAATATTAAAGAAATTTTAATAAAAAATAATTTAAAAATTTTAAAAGAAAAAAAAATACAAATAACCAAAGAAGAAGCGGCAGAGTTTTATAAGGTTCATCAGACAAAACCTTTTTATGACAGACTATGTGATTATTTATCATCAGGAATAATAGTTGTGATGATATTAGAAGGGGAAAATAGCATTAAATTATATAGGGAAACAATGGGTAGCACTGATCCTAAAAGCGCAAAAAAAGGAACAATTAGAGAAAAATACGGAATATCTATTGATAAAAATTCAGTCCACGGTTCAGACTCACCAGAGAACGCAACAAAAGAAATAAATTTTTTTTTTAAAAATTAATTTTTCGAATATATTTTACGAATTGCAATAGAATAGGCTTTATATTCCTCTATTTGCACCTTTTTTTTTAATTTTTCAGGACTATCATCTTTGTTAATTGAAACTCTCTTTTTAACAATTATTTTTCCACTATCTAATTTTTCGTCTACATAGTGAACAGTACATCCAGTATTTTTTTCACCATCACGCAATACTCTATTGAAAGTATTTAGCCCTTTGTATTTAGGCAATAATGAGGGGTGTATATTAATTATATTACCTTTAAAATTTCTTATAAATTTCTTTGAAAGAACCTTCATAAAACCTGCCAAGCATAGTAAATTGATTTTTTTTTCAAGTAATAATTTAGTAGCGATTTTTTCAAATTTTGTTCTGTTATAATTTAAAATAATATGAGGAATTGAAAATTTTTTGGCAAAATTAATCCCATCCGCGTGCTTCTGATTTGATATTACAAGTTTAATATTTATAGGAAAATTATATTCTCTAGAATTTTTTATAATTGATCTTAAATTTGTACCTGAACCAGATATAAAAACACAAGCTCTCTTTTTTACCATTTAATATTTTTTAATAAATTTATTCTTTTTGAAGATTTAGAAATAAAACCAATTTCGTAAGGTTGAAATTTTTTGTTAAAGTATTTTTTTAATTTTGGTACCTTATTTTTATCCGTTATCAAACAAAAACCAACACCGCAATTAAATGTTCTTAACATCTCCGTATCTGAAATATTTTTATTTTTTAACCACTTAAAAATTCTGTGAACTTTAATTTTTGAGAGATCTATATTTACTGTTAAATTATTAGGTACTGATCTAGTAATATTCTCTATAAGACCGCCTCCAGTTATATGAGCTGATGAATTAATTAAACCCTTATTAACCAAACTTAAAATTTCTTTTGTGTAAATTTTTGTTGGTATTAATAATTCTTTTTTTAAAAACTTATCAATTTTAGTATTTTTTAATATTTTTCTAACCAAAGAGTAACCATTTGAGTGTAGACCGCTTGACGGGACTGCAAGTATAATATTTTTATTTTTTACTTTATCTTTTGTTACAATTTTTTTTCTATCAACAATGCCTACCGTGAAGCCTGCTAAATCAAATTTATTTTTTGTATATGTGCCTGGCATTTCTGCTGTTTCCCCTCCTACCAACAAACAGTCTGCAATTTTACATCCATTAATTATTCCTCTAATAATTTTCTTCATCTTAGGAAGTTGTATTTTTTTTGTAGCTATATAATCTAAAAAAAATAATGGTTTAGCACCTTGTACAATTAGATCATTTACGCACATAGCGACAAGATCAATTCCAATAGTTTCAAATTTATTTAATCGATTTGCAATTTCAACTTTAGTTCCAACTCCATCAGTGCTAGCTACCAAAAGAGGATTTTTAACATTGATTTGTTTAATATCAAATACGGACGCAAAACTACCTATATTACTTTTATTAAATTTGTTAATTTTTTTTTTAAAGGCTTGTTTGGAGTATTTTCCAATATATTTTGTAAATTTCTCAGCAGTATCAATATTTACACCACTTTTTTTGTAACTATTTTTTGTTTTTTTCATTAATAAGATGATAATTAGATAATTTATGAAAAATTTTATTTTCTTATCTTTAATAATATTATTTTTAGGCAAAACACAAAATATTTATGCAGATCAGAATACTTTTATTGTTGATAATATAATTGTTAAGGGTCAGGTTCGCGATAACAATTATAGAGAAAAATATACAAATATTGCTTTTAGAAAGGGGTTTCAAAAATTAGTAAAAAATATATTGCGGATTAAAGATCAAAAAAAAGTATTAAGTACAGATTTATCTACTATCAAATCACTTGCGGAAACTTACAAAATAACTGATGAGAGTATTTTTGAAAACGATTATGAGGCTAGAGTAAACATAACTTTTAAAAGAAATTTAGTTAGTAATTTTCTCTATAAAAGAGGCATATCATACTCTGAGGCGGAGAGATTGCAGACTATAATTTATCCGATATTGATATTAAATTCAGAGTTGCAGGTTTTTTCAAAGAACAAGTTTTTTGAGGAATGGAATGTAGAAGAGGATTTTGATAATATAGATTTTGTTTTACCTGTGGAAAATTTAGACGATATTGCCTTCATCAAAAATAATTTGTCGGTTTTAGAAGAGACAAATCTAAGTCAACTTGTTGATAATTATGAAATTAAAAATAGCGCTATTTTAATTCTTAGATATGATGAAAATATTTTAAATGTTTTTTTAAAGACAAATTTTAATAGTTTAAGAAAATTAAAAAAAATTGAACTTAAAGTGAAAAATTTACAAGACAAAAAGGTAAGAGAAAGTGTTATTAATAGTTTAAAATATTCTATCCATGATATGTGGAAGGAACAAAATTTGATTGATATATCAGTTCCATCATATTTAACAGTAAATGCACCAATCAAAGAATCGAATTCTTTAGGTGAAATAATAAAAAAAATTGAAAAAATTAGTTTAGTTACTGATTATTATATAGAAAAACTTGATAAAAATTCAGCAAAGATAAAAATAAAATATTTAGGAAAGATAAAAAATTTACAAAATAGTTTTATGGATAATGGTTTCACTTTTCAAATTATTGATAATGAATGGAAAATAACTTTAGCAGGATAAAATGTCTGAGCAATTAATTTTTAAATTCCCTTTTAAAAAAAATTATTTGAGCCAAGATTTTTATGTTTCAGAAAATAATTTTAGTGCTTTTCAACTAATCGAAAACTGGCCAAATTGGCCCAGCAGGCTTGTAAATATTTTTGGTCCAACCGGGTGTGGTAAAACACATCTTATAAATATTTTAAAAAGTAAAATTCAATCTAAAATTATATTGGCTAAAGATGTTAATACGGAAACTTTATTACAGTTTAAAATAGTAGAATGTTTAATAATTGACGATTTTAATAATAATATTGATGAAAAAACATTATATTCTATAATAAACTTATCACTTCAAGATAATAAATATTTAATAATTAATTCTCAAGTTTCTTTGAAGGGATCTGAAACTAAATTAGAAGATTTAAAGTCAAGACTTAAAAGTTTTGTAGATATTGGTATTAATCTTCCAACAGATGATATGATAAGAGTAATTTTAACAAAAAATTTTTCAGACAAACAAATTCAAATAAGTGAAAAAAATATTGAATACGTACTTAAGAATATTGAAAGATCTTATGAAAAAATTAATTTATTTTCGCATTCTATAGACGGCTTATCTTTAACAAAAGCGCAGCCTATTAATCTTCAATTAATAAAGAAAGTTTTAAACGAATTAAGTTTCCAATAAAAATTTATGAATAAATTCAGAACTCATAATTGTTCAGAACTATCAGAGAAAGATATTAAGAAAAATATTAAACTTTCTGGATGGATACACAGAAAGAGAGATCATGGAAATTTACTTTTTATTGATATTCGTGATCACTTTGGCATTACTCAATGTGTAATAGAAAATAAAGATAAAAATTTTAAAATTTTAGAAAAATTAAAACCAGAGTCTGTAATTTTAGTTGATGGAGAGGTTATAAAGAGGTCAAAGGAAACTGAAAACAAAGAATTAAAAACAGGTATGATTGAAGTTAAAATTAAAAACCTTCAAGTTCTCTCTGAAGCTAAAGAATTACCTATGCCCGTTTTTGGTGAACAGGATTATCCAGAAGAGATAAGATTAAAATATAGATTTATTGATCTAAGAAGAAATGAAATGCATGAGAATATTAAACTTAGATCTAATGTTTTGTCTTTTATAAGATCTAAGATGATAAAGAATAAGTTTTTAGAATTTCAAACACCTATTCTTACGGCTTCAAGTCCGGAAGGTGCTCGAGATTTTTTAGTTCCAAGTAGAGTTCATCCAGGAAAATTCTATGCTTTGCCACAGGCACCACAACAATTCAAACAGATGATAATGATATCAGGTTTTGATAGATATTTTCAAATTGCACCTTGTTTTAGAGATGAGGATGGTAGAGCTGATCGTAGCCCGGGCGAACACTATCAATTAGATATGGAAATGTCATTTGTAGAACAAGAAGATTTATTTAAGGTTGTTGAGCCTATTTTCTATGAATTATTCAGTGAATTTGGAAAAGGAAAAAAAATAAACAAAACACCTTTTCCTCGAATAAAATATAAAGACTCCCTAGAAAAATATGGAACAGATAAACCAGATTTAAGAAATCCGATAGAACTTACTGATGTTACCAAAATATTTAACTCTAAAGATGTTAAACTTAAAATTTTTAAGGACATCATAACAAAAGGTGGAATTGTAAAAGCTATACCAGTACCGAACACTTTTTCAAAACCTAGAAGTTTTTTTGATACTTTAAACAATTGGGCTATTAGCGAAGGCGCTAGCGGTTTAGCCTATATCACTTTTGAGAAAGATAAAAATAAGATAGTAGGCAAGGGACCTATTGCCAAATTTTTCTCCGAAAGCGCTGTTTCAGACTTAATGAAAAACTGTCAAATTACTGAAAAAGACTCAGTGTTTTTTGTATGTAATAAGGAGAAAGAAGCAAATAAATTTGCTGGTATAGCCAGACAAAAAATTGGAGAGGAGTTAAAATTAATTGATCAAAATAGTTTTAAATTTTGTTGGATTACTGATTATCCAATGTATGAATATGATGAAAAAGAGAAAAAAATAGATTTTAGTCACAATCCCTTTTCAATGCCGCAAGCAGAAATAAATGATTTTGATAAGATTGATCCATTAAAAATTTTAGCATACCAATATGATTTAGTATGTAACGGTTATGAATTGTCCTCAGGTGCTATAAGAAACCATATACCAGAGTATTTATTTAAAGTTTTTGCAAAAGTTGGTTATTCAAGAAATATGGTTGAGAAAAATTTTTCAGGTATGATTAAAGCACTTTCTTATGGGGCACCACCTCATGGTGGTATGGCCCCAGGAATTGATAGGATTGTAATGCTTCTAGCTGGACAAAAAAATATAAGAGAAGTAACTTTATTCCCTTTGACCCAAAACGCTGAGGACTTATTGATGGAAGCACCATCAGAAATTAGTGATGAACAATTGAAAGAGCTAGGTATTAAAACTGTTCTAAAACAAAAGAACTAACTCTTACTTTTTAAATTTATCCTAACATCACTTAAGTCGACCAATTTTTCCTCGTAATTACTCCTCACAAAACCCTTGCTTGTAATATTTTTAACAATCTTTAAGAACTGATCGTCTTTTATATCATCTTTTTTCACTTCAGCGTTAGATATGCTAGGGGTATGAGCTAATTGCTCTTTTCCTAAATAGGATATTGCAAGTTCTCTAAATATATAATCAAGTATTGAAGTAGCACTCAAAATTCTATCATTTCCATAAACTTTACCTGATGGTTCAAATTTTGTATCTAAAAATGCATCTACAAACTCTTCTAGAGGTACTCCATATTGTAGACCTAGAGAAATAGCTATAGCAAAATTATTCGTCAAAGCTTTTACTAGTTCGCCTTCCTTATTCGTATCAATGAATATTTCTCCAATTTTTCCATCATCGTATTCTCCAGTGTGTAAATATATTTTATGATCACCAATTGTTGCCTTTTGAATATATCCTTTTCTTCTATCTGGCATTTGAAATCTTTTTCCAAGATCTTTGGTTTTATTAATCGTTGATTTTTTTGAACTAACTTCGGAATTTTTGTCAATAATCTTATTTTCATTATTTTTGGAGTGATTTATTTTAACATTGTTAGGTAGATCAATTTTTTTAGATACTTTTTCATCAGATGCTCTTTTTGTTTTTCTATTATTTACTGTTACATTTACTATTTCTACTCTACCGTCTTTTCTATTATCAATATCTGCAAGAGCTTTTTCGTTTAACTCCTCAAGTTCGTGTACTATCTTAAAAGTGCATGTATAATGGGTTTCGACCAAAAATTTTGACATAATTATTCCTTAATGTTTGTTGAAAGTCACAAGGGTTAAGATATATACGATATTAAAAATGTGTCTATGCTATTATATTACAATTTAAAATTGTGTGGATTTTTTAAAAACTAAAATAATGATTAAACAAATTTTTACTTGGTGGAATTCTCAAACAGTAGGAACCTTTATTTATACAATTTTATTTGGAAAATTTGTCGGAAAAGATGATTCTGACAACAAATACTACCAAAATAAAAAAGGTAAAAGATGGGTCATTTATAAGGGAGAAATTAATGCTTCAAAGATTGACTCAGACTGGTTTTCCTGGATTCATTATCAAACAGATAAAATACCATCAGAAAACCCTGAAAAAAAACATATTTGGCAAAAACCCCACAAAGAAAATAAAACAGGTACAAGCGAAGCTTATAAACCCAATAAAATAACTAACAAAAATGATGATTTTAAAAAATATGAGAGTTGGAAACCTTAGTATATTTTATTTTATACTCATGGTTGTCTTTTTTTTCTCCAACACTTTTTCACAAGAAAAAGTGATTTTAGAAAATATTGAGCCAACTTTTGAAGAGGAAACATTTGAGTCGTCAACTAGTTTAGAATCAGAGGAAACATCAAAAATAAGATCAATGAATAAATCAAAGATTCAAACCAAGGAAACTGTTGTGCGTTTGAGAGCATTAGATAAAATTACAGCAAAAACTTCAGATATTGATATTATTGTAGGAAAAAAAAAAAAATTTGGATATTTAGAGATTTTTCCAAAAAAATGCACAAAGTCACAAGATCTTAATGACAAAGGTGTAGTAGCGTACATTCAAGTTAAAGACCTTTCTAAAAAAAAAGACGATAAGGTTTTCATCTTTAATGGCTGGACATTTTCATCTAGTCCCACACTTAGGACTTTTGATCACCCAGTTTACGATTTATGGGTAACAGGTTGTGAAAATATATAAATGAAATATTCAGATATCACAAAATTGAAAATTTTTGCACAAGATAAAATTTCAAGATCCGCAAATCCTGCAGTAGTAAGAAACTCAACAGTTTTTTTTAAAAATATGCAGGAACTTTTAAAACAAGAGAATCTCGTTAAAAAAGGTTCAAAAGTTGATTTTTATGAATATGGAAGAGCAGGTAATCAAACAACAATTGCTCTTCAAAATTTTATAACCGAATTAGAAAGAGCCCATAGAACATTTCTTACATCAACAGGATTTGGTGCAGTGGCTTTAGCCATTATGAGTATTTGTCGGCCAGGCGATGAAATCGTTGTAACAGATGCTGTATATGCCCCGACAAGAGCTATTACATCAAAACTATTAAAAGAGTTTAAAATAAAAACTCACTTCTATAATCCCGAAAGCATTAAAAGCCTTAAAAGTAAAATTAATAAAAAAACAAAAATGATTTTTGTGGAAAATCCTGGAAGTAATACTTTCGAATTCCAAGATCTTTCTAAAATAATTAAAATTGCAAAAAAAAGAAAAATTATTACTGCAATAGATAATACATGGGGCACACCATTTTTAATTAAGCCATTAGATATAGGCTTTGACATGTCAATTTCCTCAGGAACAAAATATCTTTCTGGGCATTCAGATGTCATGCTTGGCAGCTTAGCTGTTAACAAAAAAGTTTATGAAAGAGTAAGATTCTGTAACAAGCTTTTAGGATATAGAGCATCACCAGATGATTCTTATTTAGTACTTAGAGGTTTGAGAACACTAGATATTAGACTAAAAAAACATGAGGAAAATACAAAAAAAATCGTAAACTTTTTGAAAAAGGAGAAAAAAATTAAAGAAATTCTTTATCCACACAAAAAAGGAAGTGAAAATTATGAGAATTGGAAAAAATATTATTCTGGTTCAACCGGTTTATTTTCAGTAGTTATCAATAGCAAGAACAGAAATTCAATCTATAAATTTGTTAATTCATTAAAGTTATTTGGTATAGGACAAAGTTGGGGTGGTTTTGAAAGCTTAGTTTTGTATCAAAGCTATGTAATACAAAGAGTATACAAAAAATATGTTAGGCCAAATCTTCATATAGTAAGGTTCCATATAGGCTTAGAGGATCCAAAAGATTTGATTGAAGATTTAAGAAAAGCAATTAAAAAGATTAAATGAAATCAAAATTTTTTCCAAATAAAACAGCACTAATTACTTTGGTTGCTGCTTGTTTTGTTGTTAATGTAACAATGGGTGTTAGACAAACCTTTGGATTATTTTCAGGTGATTTTGAAATTGATTGTGGAATTTCTAATACGGAATTTGGTCTTGCGATAGCATTGCACGCATTAATATGGGGAATCGTTACACCTATCTTTGGCAGATTTGCCGATAAACATGGTGGGAGTAAAATGGTTATTTTTACGCTGATCATTTATGGTGTTGGTGTTTTAGCTTTAGGTAATAATTTTAATACTGGAACATGGTTTCAAATTAATCTTGGTCTTCTAGTTGGTATAGGTCTCGGTGGGGCTGCAGGAACAATTTTAGCACCTGTTGTAACCAAACACTTTCCAAATCAAAGTAGAGGAAAAGCTGCTGGTTATGTAACAGCTTTTGGTGGATTAGGAATGTTTATTTTTCCCGTACTTACAAAATATTTGATGGTTGAAGTAGGTTGGCAAGGTACCTTTACAGTTTTTGCAATAATTTTATTTTTAATGTGCATACCAGGATTTTTTTTAAAAAAACCAGAGAGTGAAGAAAAAGATCTTATTGTTGATAAAGATGAAGTTAAAAGTGATAGTGTAATGAAAGTTTTAAAAGAGTCTTTTGCACACAAGGGCTTTAGATTGTTGGTTTTAGGTTTTTTTGTCTGTGGATTTCAAATTACTTTAGTCGCAACTCACGTACCAAGATATGTTCAGGATAGAGGACTTGATGATTGGACTGGTTTTGCAATTTTATCATTAATAGGTCTTTTTAATATTATTGGCGTTTTAATAATGGGACATCTAAGTGATAAATACAGTAAAAAAATGCTTTTAAGCGGCTTGTATTTTTTTAGGGCAATATCGATAATGTTATTTATATTTTTACCTCCATCAAATATTTCTGCAATAGCTTTTGGAGTAACTTTCGGACTTTTATGGTTAGCTACAGTTCCAGCAACAAACGGGATTGTAGCACAGGTATTTGGTGCTAAGAATTTGTCTATGTTATTCGGAATAGTTTTTTTAAATCACCAAATAGGATCTTTTTTAGGAGCGTATCTGGGAGGAGTTTTTTATGACATGTTTGGGAGCTATGATTATGCATGGTATTTAGCAATTTTATTATCGTTTGTTGCAACTCTGCTACATCTCCCAATAGATGAAAATCCAATAAGAAAAGAAGCAACAATCTAAAGTTGTGGACAATTTTTTTAATTGTTTAATTTAAAATTTAAATTAAAGTATTATTAACGGAGGAAAAAAAAATGTTTTCAAAACAATTAAATACAAAATTAGATAAATACCACTTACTTAAACATCCATTCTATAAAGCATGGAATGAAGGTAAATTAAATAGAGAAATAATTAAGGATTACGCCGAGCAGTATTATCAACATGTTAAAGCGTTCCCAAGATACATTAGCGCCACACATTCGCTATGTGAGGATATTAGCAAAAGAAAAATCCTGTTAGAAAATTTACAGGATGAGGAAAATCAAAATGCAGATCATCCCAAACTTTGGAAAAACTTCGCTTTAGCAATGGGTGCCGACCCTAAAAAAATTGAAAATGTAAAACAGGACTGGTTTACAAAAGAAATGATTGAAAATTTTTTTAAACAAGCAAGATTATCCTATGCTGAAGGATTAGCGTCTCTTTACACTTACGAAAGACAAATTCCTGAAATTGCAGAAACTAAAATTAGAGGACTTAAACAATTTTATGGAGTAAGCTCAAAAGAAGGTTTAGAGTTTTTCGAAGCACATAAAGCTGCAGACGTTATTCACAGAAAAGAATGTGAAAAACTATTAGACGGATTGTCAGAAAAGGAACAAGAAAAAGCAGAGCAAGCTTCAATGTATACTGCAAGATATCTATGGAACTTTTTAAGCGGAATGGTTTCAAAGCATAAATTGCAAGTTGCTGCTTAGTTTATTTAATTTTTAAAACCGTCATTGGATCTAAACGGGTACCAAACCAATTTAGTCTAACATCAAGGTGAGCACCCGTTGATCTACCAGTTGAACCAACCGTACCAATCACTTCACCTTGTTTTACTTTTTGCCCTTTTTCGACATAGATTTTTTGCATATGCATATACAAAGTAGATACCCCATGGCCATGATCAAAAATTAATGTACCTCCAGTATAAAATAAATCATCCTCAACCATGGTTGCTGTACCATCAAGCATTGCTTTTATTTCTGTTCCTTCTTTAGCAGCAAAATCAATTCCGTAATGCGGCCATTTTGGCTTCCCATTTAAAATTCTTTGACTACCATACACACCAGTAATGATTGCTTTTTTTAAAGGTGGTTTAAATTTATTTTTAAAGAAAGTCAGATTACTATTCACAGATCTAGCATCTGATATTATTTTATTTTCATTCTTAATTCTTTCATAAACCTCTTTTGGAGGAGTGACCTTCTTTTCTGGTAGGCCATCAATTCTTTGAATTTTATACTCACGTTTTTTTATTTTTTTGACAATTTTCTGTTTTTTACCATCTTTTTTTGTTGTGATGATAATGTCGTACTTTCTATCTCTACCTATCCCAAAGACAAAGTATCCATCCTTAGTTACTTTAACCTTTTTCTTATCAATCCAAATTTCAGTTTGAGGTTGTGTCTTTCCAATTATGAAGTGGCCTTGCACAAATTTGCCATCAAAACTTAAAGCATTAAGTGTAGATGGAACAAGAAGTGCAAATAAAAAAATAATTCTTAACATTGTTTTAATTTAAAACTTATTGTACTTTATATGTATTAAATTTTAAAAGGAGAAAATATGGCTAAATTTTATACAATGGGTTGTTATACCGACAAAGGACTGGC
>MDTB01004821.1_pt1 | contig 12676 bp, 13 predicted proteins | sample 811161 | NCBI WGS metagenome assembly MDTB01 (sample SAMN05326650, study PRJNA326480) | marine metagenome | isolation source: seawater | place: Mediterranean Sea | collected 2009 | reverse complement strand
CATGTTGTTAGTCGTGGAGAAAGGTGAGTCAATGGAGCCTTATAATCTAGGTTATGGTTCTACCGTAACCATTGGAGAATTAGTCAAAAATATCAGTTGAATTCATTCTTAATCAAATTTGCTTTTTATATATTGTTCAAAATTTGGCAAATATACTCTATCTTTTTTCTCTCCAAGTTTGGATAGTTTCCAATATACCAGCCAAAATGATGAATATGGTCAGTGTTGGGATAATTTTGTAACTCAGAATCTCCAAGAAATTTCTTTAGATAGGGCTGCCTAAGCTGATTTCCTCCACCAGCACTGCCTCTCCTATACTCAATATTATGACTAGTCATAATCTGTTCAATTTCATCTCTCATCTTTAAATCTGGTTCTCTCAAAAAGAAATTTAGACCATAATTTGACTGACCTTCCAGATCAAAATCTGTAAAGTAGATTTTAGAATCTATATTATCTAAGAATATCTCATAATTAATATTTCTCTTCTCTACATTTTCATCAAGTCTTTTCAATTGATTGATACCCAAAACAGCTCCTATTTCATTATTCCTGACATTGTAAGAAGGCATAGTAAAAATGAATTTCTCATTCAGATCAGGATATTGCTCCTCAAGATTCCTCCTATAGGAATCGTTATCACATTCTCTTGTCATTCCATGCGAGCGGAGCATTCTCAAAATCTCATATAGGTTATCATCATTTGTGCAAATCATTCCTCCCTCAATAGTGCTCATGTGATGAGCATAATAAAACGAAAAATTTGACATAAGACCGAATGAACCGAGTTTTTTTGATTTGAAGACAGCACCATGAGATTCGCATACATCCTCTATTAAAGGTATATTGCGTTTTGAAAGTTCAGTTAAGAGCCGATCACTAAGTCCGTTGAAACCTTGAATATGAGTCAGAAAAACACACCTTGTTTCATTATTTAAATTCTCAATGATTGAGTCATTATCCATGGCAAGATTCATGAAATTGATGTCTACAAACTTTGGAGTAAAACCTGTTTGGATAACTGAGGCTATATCTGATACCCAAGTTAAGGGAGGCACTATAACTTCTCCTCCTTCGCCATAACACTCCTTTAAAGCACTCATGGAGAGAAGATTAGCTGAAGATCCTGAATTCACAAATACACTGTGTTTTACGCCTAACCAATCAGACCAGCTTTTCTCAAACTTTATTACATTATCAGATTGGGTTAAACGCGGATTAGTCTCAAGAAACTCTACAAGAACAGATATATCTTCCTTCGTAATATTGTTTTCCATCAAAGGATGTGAGAAATTATTTTCCATTATTATTTTTCGTTATAGAAGTCTCCATATTCTACTAAAATTGTAGATTTTCCGTCTTCTCTTTCATAGGCTTTTTTATAAGATGCATATATATCCTCAGGTTCTTTTAATTGAATAACTTCAATGTTCTTGAGCATCAATCTAAATGCATCAGAGAAATCTCCAACATGTTGATCTTGAGGATGCAAGGGCCTTTCTGATCCAACACTTGTACGGATGATAACTTTTGGATTATATCCTCCATTTGAAATATCAATAATTTTGTCTAGATGATTAAGTATCTGATTTAAAGATAAAACTAAAAAATTCCATCTAGGATATATGGATATAGGCACAAATCCGTTCATAGCCATTCCAATAGAAGTTCCCATCTGAAATTCTTCACATACTGGGAATTCCATAAGCTTTTCACTTTGAACATCTATCAGAGTATTGGTCATTGCAGTTCCCGCATATTCAACTGCCTGACCTATAAAGATAGTGTCTTGCTTGTTAGAGAGATAATCCATAGATTTTTTTAATTCTTCGAAATATGTCATTTTAAAACTGAACTCTCTTACCTGCACCAGCATGAGGGTATTTATTCTTATATTTGTAAAAGGTGAGCTTATCGCTATTTAGTGATTCCAGAGTTAGATTATCTTGATTCCATGTCTTTCTAGTTTCAGTACAAACTGAAAGGTCATTATCTTCTACAATAAATCTAATGGGCAAATCATAGTTTATCGAGTACTTTATAGATTCATGTGCTATTCCTGTTTCAGCAGTCATATCACCAAGAAAACAATAAACTATTCCTTTTTGCTTTTTTTTCTTTAAAGATAAAGCCAGTCCTGTTGCTATAGGTAGGACTCCACCAACAATAGCTGAAGAAAAAATATTATATTCTGGAAAACATAAGGATATAGACTTGCCAAGTTTAATTTGTTCGAATAACTCTTGTGGAGGCACACCTTTCAAAAGGCACTGATAGTGACTTCTCCATCCGCAAAATATCCAGTCCTCTTCCTTGACAGATTGAAAAACGTCTAAAATAGCCTTTTCATTATTAGAATATAAATGGACTGGGGCCTTTATTTCAGCATTATTAAAGCTCTTAGCCACCATATCTTCAAAAGCTATGAGATCTTTTTCAGTTAGATTAGTTATCAAGTCTATTCTCTTTATACCATGTAATTGTTTCTTTCAAACCTTCTAAAAGAGTATATGAAGGATCAAATCCTATATTATTTTTTATCTTTGCTGTGTCTACCATTCTGAAAGGTATGGTAGTAGGTTTGGTTTCATCAAATGTGTAATCTATATCGAGTCCTGAAGCTTCAACGATATTTTTGACTAATTCTCCAATGGTTACGGTAGAACCATAACCTAGATTATAAGGCTCCATTGACTCACCTTTCTCCACGACTAACAACATGCCTTTCACTACATCTTTAACATACAAGAAATCTCTTACTACATCTGGACTTCCCCAAACTTTCAAAGGATTTTCACCCGAAAGAATTCTTGATATTAAAGCCGGAATAACATGTGATGTTTCAGGATTAAAGTTATCTCCAGGTCCAAACATTGCTGTGCCTCTACAAATAGAAATTTTAATATCTGAAAGATGAGACAAATGTTCCATTATTTTCTCTCTGTATCTCCTACTCCAGCCATAACCGTAATAAGAGATATAAGGCTCATCTTTCCAAAATTCTTCTTCGGGAATAGGTTTCCTTATATCAGGATATCCAGTGGAGCTGTTTAAGTCACAATAACCTGACAAGTCATTTATCAGACTTGCTTCACACAAGTTTGTAGTGATTGTGACCTGATTCAGTGCAATTTGAAAATCAGTGGACACTTTTGCAGGATGCGCAATTTGACCTGCAACATTGAAAACAATCTCTTGATCTTTCAGAAAAGAATTACAATTGTCTGCGCTCTCAAGATCAAGGTTATCAATGACTTCTAAATTATCATGATGAAAGTTTAAATTTCTTGAGAACGTATTTGTTCTAACTAGGGCCCCTCTCTCAAGTAACGCCTTGATTAAGTGAGAACCAACCATTCCAGAACCACCGGCAACAGCGATCTTCTTATCTTTATAAAACATTTTTTACCTAGAAGTTTGTATAACTTTTATCTCTCCGTAAAAGAATTATATCTCTTTTTAAGAGAGTCTTTATTTTCTTTATACCATTCAAAAGTTTTTCTGATGCCCTCGCTTATGGGATTGCTTGGATGAATATCAAGAGATTGGGCAAGTTCGGTATTCATTATCCTAACTTTGTCTCCGGAGGGTTTTGAAGTATCCCATTTTATTTCTAAATCAGGAATTAATATTTTAAAAACATCAATTATTTCTTTCACGGAAACTCCTTGACCGCTTCCTAAATTAATAGGTTTTCCAAAACCTTTTTCTACAACTTTAATCATTCCATCTGCACAATCTTCAGAAAAGATAAAATCACGAATTGCTGAACCGTCTCCCCAAACATTTAAAGGATTTTCACCTCGTACGATTCTATTTATCAGAGAAGGTATAACCATTGCATTTTCAGGATCAAAGTTGTCATGAGGACCATAAACATTAGCAGGACGAACAATAGAGATTTCATTCCAGTCGTGTTCTATTCTGTATGCTTGAGCTTGTAATTCTCCCATTCTTTTTGCCCAACCTGCAAATCTATCGTTTTCAGAAGGAAAAGTACTCCATACATCATCTTCATTGAAAATTTCTGCAGGAGAATAAACACCTATAGAGCTCGTATAAAGGAACCTGCCTACTCCCTCTCGTCTAGCAGCCTCTAATATATTAGTATTGAACATCACGGTTGGAACAAAAAAGCTTGCGGGTTTTTCTTTCGTCATTTTTGGAGAACCTTTGACACCTGCTAGATGGAAAATACAGTCAGCACCTTTTACAGCTTCTTCGCATTGTTCTAAGTATCTTAGATCGAGGTTGATAAAATCTGCTTTACGATTTAAGTCAGGCTTCTCGTCTAGGGAAACTACTTTGACATTTGCCCCTAGATCTAAAAGCTTAGAAACTAAAGGAGTTCCTATTAAACCAGTTCCTCCAGTGACCAAAACATTCTTGTCATTATAAAAATTAGTAGACATTATTTGATCTGTAACTTCATTGATTTAAAAGCGCGGATTGTACTACATATAAGGACTTAGAAGTTTTATCTTTTTTCGATTTTAGTCTTCAAAACCAACTCTTCATTTGCCTTTTTCCTCCAGTAGCCCAGAAGATCTTCCATGCTTTCTTCGAACGAATGAATAGTTTTAAAACCTGTAGCCTTTCTAAATTTTGATGTATCAGGAATTTGTAACGTGACATCGGCTGGACGTAATAGAGATTTCTTTGTTTTTGTTTTAATCGTGGAATTAGATAAGGCTATTAGTCTTTCAAGGAATTCACCAACTTTTATCTTTGTCGTTCCTCCGATATTATAAGCTTCTCCATACTTGCAAAAAAGGGCAGCCTCCCAATAAGCACGCATTCCATCTCGAACATCGATAATTGTTCTAACAGAATCTAGGTTGCCATGAAAAAGAGTCTTTTGAAGACCTAATTCTATCCTTGCAACTTGTTTTGCAAATGCAGAGGCAAAAAGATCATCTCTCCTAGGGTTCAAATAAGAAAACATTCTTGTTATGACTACTTTCATGTCATAACTAACAAAGTAAGTCCTGGCCAGGAGATCTTGGGTTACTTTTGAAACAGCATACGGACTAGCCGGCCTTATAGGCACGGTCTCTTTTATAGGAACCTCTTTAGGCGATACTTGACCATATACTTCTGAGGTGCTGCACATTTGAATAATTGGGTCAATTTTTAGAAACCTTATGGCCTCAAAAAGATTTGAAGTTCCTAGAATATTGTTACTCAATACCGTTGCAGGAGTATCAAAGGACGCTCTGACATTTGCGTACGAAGCAAGATGAAAGATAATATCCGGTTTAACAGCTCTCAAAGTTTGAATAACTGATGAAAAATCTCCAAGATCGCATTCATGTATTTTAATTTTTTTTGAGATCTCAGAAAGATTATTGCTTTTCGAAGTGCTGTGCCAACGCGATATTCCATGTATCTCACAATCTTTATTATTGGCAATGAACTCAGCTAAATAGCTACCTCCAGATCCACTAATACCTGTTATTAGAACATTTGAAACTTTGTTTAAATTTGGTTTTCTTTTCATTGATTTAAGTTTTGTAATATTAACGTTCTTTATTTTCTTCAAAAATTATTGATGAGCCTTCATTCTCAAAAGAAAAAGGGACATGGGTTAATTCTTTTAAAGCTTCTTTTAAGTCCTCTTCTCTACCCTCAGAAACATAAAAGAACATAAAACCTCCACCACCTGCACCAGATATTTTTCCACCTATTGCTCCATTTTTCTTAGCTTTTTCGTAAATATAATCAATATCATTATTAGAAACTTCTGAACTAAGCTCTTTCTTCTTTTGCCAAGCCTCATGTAGGAGTTGACCAAAGTCGTCTAGATTGCCATGTTCTACTATCTCGATTCCTTGATCGACCATAGAAGACATGCTGTGAATTTGAAGGTCTTTATTGGAAATATCATCAACATATGTCTTTGCCACTGTTTCTGCATATCGTGATATTCCTGTAAAAAAAAGCATTATCCTAGAATCTAATATATTTATTCTAGAATTATCAGCTTCAACTTTAGAAACATCAAAACTTCCATCTGCATTGAATTTAATATGGTTAAAGCCTCCATAAGCAGCAGCAATTTGGTCTTGAGAACCAACTGTTTCACTAATAAGATTTTGTTCAATGTGTATAGCCTCTTCTGCAAGTCTTTTAGAATTTACTCTTTCGCCTAAGAAGGCATACAACGTGTTTAAAAGACCAACAGTAAAAGAAGAGGAAGATCCTGTTCCACTTCTACCCGGTAAATCTCCATCATAATGAATTTCTAAGTCTCTCTCCAGATTAAGAAATTTAAGGACCTCTCTTGCAGACGGGTGATCTAAATCATTCCTTACTTTTACTTCTTCAACAATTGAATAAACTAACCTTAGGTTATGCTCAAAAAAAGGTGGTAAATATCTACATGATATGTAGTTGTGTTTATTGATTGTAGTTGATAAAACCTGTCCCCCATGTTTTTTATACCAACCTGGGTAATCAGAACCTCCTCCGAAAAAAGAAATTCTATAGGGAGTCTTAGCTATAATCATAATTTTTCGGTTAATTAAAAAAATTTTGGGCGTATTGATAGGATTCTGGAGTGCCAATATCAAGATGTCTACCGTCTGTTTCAAAAGCAAAAAAGCGCTTATTTAGAATGTAGGGGAAAAATTCAGTTTCCAAGGAAGCAGGTATTTTTGTAGGAATTAGATCTACTATAGAAGAATTAAGTAAATAAACACCGCAGTTTATAAATCCTGCATTTAAGGACTTATCTTTTTCCTTGAAACCGGAAACTTTCATATTTGAGTCAAAAGTGACACTACCATAGCGAGACAGGTCCTCCATTCTCTTAACTAGCATAGTAATATCATTAGAATTACTTAAGTGAAAGTCATAGAAATTCTTAAAGTTAAACTCAACGAAGTTATCACCATTCATTATCAAATAGTTATCAGTCTCATATTTTTTTATAGCTAACAGTGTTCCACCTGCGGTCCCTCTGGGAGTGTCTTCAACAGAGTACAATAAATTTATATTCTTGTATTTATTACCTATATTTTTTTTTATGTAATCTGATTTATATCCTGTAGAGAAAATAATATTTTTAATATCAAATCCTATTAGCTTGTCTAGAAGAATCTCTAAAAAGGGTTTGCCTCTAATTGGAGCCATCACTTTAGGTCTATCATTTACAACAGATCTTAATCTCGTGCCCTTGCCTCCTAAAAGCAGAATAGTAGAGAGTGATTTCTCATATGTTGGCATAGATATTAGGTCTTAAGACTGAATAACCTTTAATTAGCTCATCTATCCCTTCATCAAGAGAATTGTCTGGTTTCCAGCCTGTCGATTCCAATTTTTCATTACTCACAAGATAGTCTCTTTTATCAGGATCCTCACCTATGTCAGCAGAATGAATAAGAAATTCAGGCAAGTGATCTGAAATTTTTTCAGCAAGCTGACGCTTAGTGAGATTAGCAGAGCTTAATCCCAAATTATAAGCCTCCCCCAGCATAGAATCATCATCGATAGCTTGAATAAAAGCTTTGACTACGTCCCGGATATGAATGTAATTTCTTCTAAAATGCTCTTCAAATAGAACAATGAACCTATCATTAAGAGCTCTGTATACAAAGTCATTAACAAGTAAATCCATTCTCATTCTAGGACTCATTCCAAAAACAGTGGCCAATCTGAAAGTTATTGAATTAGGCCTCTTCAGCAAAACTTCTTCAATTTTACATTTCGTTATACCATATTCTGATATGGGATTTAGAGGCGACTCTTCTGTGCACATTTCAGTATTAGACGAGATACCATATCCACTATTAGTATTTGGAAAGATTACCCTTTGGTTATCAGATAAGTTATTTATAAGATTAATATATGAATCATAGTTTACAAGCTGGGTTAACTGAGGATTGGCTTTGCAAGCTGGAGCACCGACCAATGCGGCAAGAGGAATTATGATATCAAAATTTGAAAGTATTGGATTTAGCTTATCATAGTCACAAACGTCACCCCTGATAATTTCAAATTTCTTATTTGCGCAGCAATCCAATAAAGAATTTTGCTTGTGCATAAAATTATCATAAACAGTTACTTCGTGACCCAAATCTAATAATTTGGGTGTTAAGACTGATCCAATATAACCTGCTCCCCCTGTAACGAGTATTTTCATAAATTTACTTTTTTAGTGTTAAGAAATGTGTAGAGCTATTTTATTTGTCTAGTTTTTCAGGATTATAACTCAACGAAAGGACTTCTACAAAAGAGTTATAAACTTCAAGTTCGTTATCTTTGGCAAGAAAATGATGAATTTCTTTTTTTCGAAAATTATCAAAAAATATACGTATTATCTTGCTAATAATACCTTTCAATTTATTAATGAAGTTTCTAAAGTTGGAAATGGTAACTCTTTGCTGAGAAAAGATATGTCTCTTCATCTCAATATGTTCTTGCCAAATGTTAGAGCACTGATTACGGATGTCTTCCTCGGAAACTTTATCTTTTTCTTGTTCTTTAATAATTGAGGTTAGTTTATTTATAGAGTACCTTACAGAAGCCTCCCAATGGTCTCCTGCAATAGTTTCTTCAAAGTTTGGCAGTAGAATTCTCCTCTCATGGTTAGTTCTTATTACGAAAAGATCTTCTAAGATCTTAATCTTTCCTTGAGCAGCAGCCGAGAAACAAGGATGAGTTTCAATAACTATTCCCTTTTCAAAAAAATCATCTGATTTTGGCCATCTTTTAATAAAGTCAGCTGTTCTAGATAAAGAATACGCCACAACCTCATAATTATTAGCCAAGATACTTAATCTATCGATTGGTGAACTTTCTTCCAGAGAGCTCAGAGAGTAGTCCCTAATTGATAGAATCTTCCAAGAATCATCTACATCCAACATAAGAGCCCTACCTCCAACAGATGTATAATCAGGATTTTGATTTAGAAATTCGACACACTTGAGTAAAGTTGAATTCAAAAGAAAATCGTCATCACAAATATACATGCAGAATTCATACTGAATATATTCGATCAACTCTTGAATGACTTCAAAGTGCATCCTATTGGGATAGCTTTCATGTCGAATTCTAAAGCAAAAACTATTCTTGTTTATAAAGTTAGATGTTTCATTAAATAAGTCTAACGCGCTTGAATCACCAATCAGGACTTCACCTTGAAATCCCTGCAAGTCAAGAAATTGTAGGTATTTCTTAATGAAATCAGGCCTATTAATAGTTGGGATAACTAAAGAAATCATTATGCCTCAATTAACCAAGCATTTTGTCTGTGATATATTTCTCTCTCTTTGAGTGATATATCTCTAAAAGCGGATACATTCCCAATTGTCCTCCAGTATTTACTGCTTCCAAGGGTTAAAATTTTTAATGCTTTATTATTTTTGACTGATTCTACAATTAGAGAATCAAGCTCTTCTTTATTAATATCAGAAAGTGTAGCCACATTAGAGGACTGATAATAAGGCGCTAAGCTAGACAAGCACGGTATAAATAAATACCCACGATCGAATTCATCAATGGTTTTAATATATGTAACTCTATATTTGCCTGGGAACTGATCTAAGAGAACATCTATAAACGGGGAATTATAGTCTGTTGTTACAGTAGAAAATTCAGTCACTCCTCTATCAGAGAGCAATGCATCAAGCTTTGCAACACTTGTTCGAGAAGGAATAATGTCCTTACAAATGATATAAATATTTCGTAATACCAATAAGATTATGAAACCTATAGATTCAAAAAAGTTATCAACTATGAATTCTGAATTTAAATTTAGGATTACAAATATTGGCAGAAAGAACCCTATATATGTAGTGAATAAAGGTAAAGCAGCTTTTGGACCTGAAGTTAATTCTCCATATAGGATTCCAACTAAGGGCATTAACAAAAATATAACAAGGCTAATTGATATATCAGATTGGTAATAAACCATTAGGATAAAAAGAAAAGGAGAGATTAGAAATGCAAATAACTCAAAAGGAATCATTCTTAAGTAAAATAAAAAATACCAAGAAATACCTTCTTTTCCTTTTTCATAGATAACTCCATATTTTTTAAAAAAGTAATCATCATACAGTCTATAGTGACTTCCCCAATCCGTTTCAATTATCGAGTAATTATAAAAACCAACCAAATTCTTCGATAAATCTGGAAGTAAAAATATTAAACTGCCTAAAATAAATCCTACGAAACAAGACAATAAGTTGAAATAAGACAATGTTTGATCTAAAGATAACAAAACTGAGAAAAATATAAGGAAAGAAATAAAGCTGATTTTCAAAAAATATTTGGTAAGATTTTTTAACTTTCGCTCGTAATAAGTAATACCTGTTTCGTTTCTTCCCGAGAATTTTAACCAAAGTCTATCTTGATATATGAATTTAGTTACAGTCTTATAAAATATTGTGATCATTGCCATGAATAGAACGAAAGAAATTGGCAAGATTAAAGAGAATACCTCGTAAGATGTTAAATTGAATTCAAAGAAGTGCTGAGATTCCTCTCCAAAGAAAATGGAGAGAATAAGAAAGAAAAAATAAAGAGGATTGAGTTTCCTTGAAGATGCAGAAGAAAAGTTTGTTATAGCAATAAAGAATCCCGATATAAAATAGCTAATAAAGTCTTCTGAGTGGTATCCATAAAAAAAAGGCAATATAAATACCGAAAGTAGAAAAAAGAACTGAGCTATAAGCTGTAAACCTCCATGAAAAATTATCATATAAGACCAAGGAGAAAATAGATAAAGCGCAAAAATAATCAAAGAAATTTCTTCATTCAAGAATCTATCTGATAACAAAAAAATTAAAACTGCAGATAGACAATGACATAAGTTGCTGACCATCAAGCCCGGATAAAAACTTTTGGAATCTCTAAAGATTTTTTGAAAGATTGCTGTCAATAAAATACCAACATCTTTCATCCATGCTTTATTGGTGGCAAATTTATGCATTCCTGAGGGCCAAAAACCCCATTCTTTATATTTTGATGATGCAAAAGCATGTTTTTTCGCATCAGAGTTGACTCCATCATATGAACCTTTCCTTAAAAGGTATGAGTTGATCAAGAAAACTAGAAGAGAAATACTAGGGACTGCAAAAAGCATTTTTTAAATCTATAGCAGGTTTTTATGATATTGAGCTGTTTTGCCAACGGCTTCGGAGAAATCAGTAAAGTTAAACTCTCCAAATATACCCTTAAACATTGAATCATCGAGGATTTTTATAGCTGCACCATCTTCGAATTTTGTATTTAGTTTGAGATTGCCTGAATAACCAATAACTTTTTTTGTTATTTCTGCGGTTTCTAGTATGGAGTAACCTTTAGAATTTGCTAAATTGACTGGTTCATTGGAGAAATCAAGCTCAAGGGACATTTTTATAACTTTGACTAAGTCATCAATATAGCACCATTCTCTTATGGGCTTACCTGTACCCCAAATCTCAAAATCATCGATATTATCTCTCTGAGCTTGCAGCATTCGAATAATCATTCCATCTAAAGCATGAACTCTTTCTATGTCAGTGTGATTCCCTGGACCAAAAATACCAGGCAAAATTAAATTTTTTGATTCAATTTTATTTTCTGAATGATAGCTATCAGCCATAACTAGAATCATCCTTCTGGTTGATGCATATGGTAGTGCGCTAAAGTGAGGAGACCCTTGCCATAAATCCGATTCTTTTTGTATTTGTGCATCAGCTGGATATACACAGTTAGAAATTAGATTTATCATCTTAGTTGAGGGGTCAAAGTTGCTGACAGCTTTGAATATATTAAGAACCATCATCATGTTCTCATGAAAGATAGTTGCAGGTCTTTCCATTCCATAATGGACACTCCCTACATGAGCGGCACAATTTACCACGACATCAGGGGAATTTTCTTGGAGTGCTTGTAATGTTGATTCATATGAAAGAAGATTAGTACCCGATTGTTTAGATACACCTCTTACAACGTGCTGTCCCTCATTAATTAGAGATAACTTCAAAGATTTTCCTACGAAACCTTCTTCTCCAAGTATTAAAATATTCATTTAATTTTATATTTCCTTTTGATGTCTTTTATTTTATCAAAGAAAGCTAGGTCTCTCTTCCCCATATCAATACATTTTAACCCAGCATACAGGTGATAAGGTTTGTATTCTCTTTTTTTAATAAGACTATATGCTCCAAAAGCAACCCCTTCAGGGATCTCTACTCCCGGCAGAATACAACTATGTGCTCCGATAACGCAAAAATCTCCAATCGTAATATTACCCTTCTCACCACCAAAAGTATCTTCATTAGGAATTGCAGGATGATCAAGAGTTAACTGCCTATAGTCAGATGACCCGCAGTGAGTAGATACATGAGTAGCTAATGTAGAAAAATTACCAATGCTAAATTTTCCTTCCCCTCCAGAAATTGTGCAGGAGGAGGCAATGTGCACGTATTTCTTAACTTCCAAGGCAGAGGAGATATAAGTAAAGTCATCAATGATACTTCCATCGTCTATTGAAGCCTTGTGGGGTTGTCTAATTCTGACGGTTTTACCTATGATAACTTCTTTACCAACATGCATTAAATCTTGCATATCGAAATAAATATTGTCTGTCATGATCTATAAAAGAATTATCACCAGCCTTCTTTAACCGCTCCAATTACTCTACGAACATCATTATTAGTTAAACCTGAATGAATTGGAATACAAATCT
>MDTB01090210.1_pt1 | contig 12678 bp, 12 predicted proteins | sample 811161 | NCBI WGS metagenome assembly MDTB01 (sample SAMN05326650, study PRJNA326480) | marine metagenome | isolation source: seawater | place: Mediterranean Sea | collected 2009 | reverse complement strand
GAGTCATAAAGAATTGGCATATGACTTCTATTCATTAAAAGCAGAAATCTCTAAATTATTACAAACTCTAGGCATGCAAAATATTGAGTTTCAAAAAGCAAGCTCTTTCATGCCATTCAATGAAAATGCTTTAGATGTCTTTATTGGCAAATATAAGATTGCAGTGATTGGTGAAATAGATCTTTCTGTTACAGAGAAGCTAGTCAAGAAAAAAGCATACGGATTTGTCATTTATCCTGAAAAAATTTCATTAGTTTCCATTAATCCAAAAATCATAAAAACTAGCAAGTTCCCTCTTTCAACTCGAGACATTAATATTGTATTAGATAAATCTATTTCTTACGAAGAGGTTGAAAGATCGATCTCTCAAGGAGCAATAAAGCATCTAACCTCATTCAATCTTATTAATACTTTTGAAGGAAAAGATATTCCCAAAGGCTCTGTTAGCATGACATTAAGATTTACTTTTCAAAGCAATGCCAAATCTTTATTAGAGTCTGAAATTAATAGATCAATGCAAATGACATTGAAGGTTTTAGAAGAAAGATTGAATGCTAAAATAAGGTCATGAATTTGACCAAAAAAGATCTGAGCGCAATATTAAGAAAAGAATTGAAGCTTTCAGTGGATGCCTCGGATTCTTTGGTTGATGAATGTTTTCAAGTAATTAAAACAAATCTTAGATCTCAAAAAAATATTAAGCTGTCTGGATTTGGTTCCTTTGAAACATACATCACAAAAGAAAGAATTGGCAGAAATCCAAAGAGTATGGAGAATTATATGATTCCATCTAAAAATAAGGTCCGTTTTAGTCCAACCTCAAAAGCTAAGTATTTTTTAAACTAAATATGAAAAAACAGGTACAAAATTTTAATAAATCTGATTTAGCGATCCATCTATCAAGAAAATTTCCATCCTTGAATGAAGAAATAATTATTGAAGGCATTGATTTGGTGCTGCAAGAAATTATCAATACTGTTGCATTAGATAACAGGGTTGAGATAAGAGGCTTTGGCTCATTCTCAAAAAAAACAATCAGACCAAGAAAATTTATTAATCCTAAAACAAAAGAAGAATCTTATTTAGGTGAAACCTCAATTATGCATTTTAAAGCATCCAAGAAGCTCCTGTATTCTCATGACTGACCCAAGAATAATTGTAGCTATTGATACATTTAATCTTAAACAGGCTAATGCAATTTTAGATCAACTTGATCCAGATCTGTGTATGGTTAAAATCGGAAGCGTTGTTTTTAACGCCCTTGGAAAATCATTTCTTAAGCATGTATCTTCTCGAGGATTTAAGATTTTTTTAGATTTAAAATTGCATGATATTCCAAATACTGTTCATGAAACAATCTTAGGTTTTCATGATTGTTCTATTGATATGCTGACTGTTCATTTATCAGGCGGTGAAGAGATGCTTAACAAAGCTATTCTTGCAGGCAAATACATTAATGCTAAAGTGATCGGAGTATCGATACTCACAAGTTTAGAAGAGTCAGACACACTGGCTTTATTTGATAATAAACTTGATCCTCAAATTAGAAATTTATTTGAAATAGCTGTTAAAGTAAATTTAGATGGAGTGGTTTGCTCACCTCATGAGTTAAAAATGTCTAATACGATATTGAATTCTGATTCAATAAAAATTACACCAGGAATCAGGGACATTATAGTAGGAGATGATCAAGCAAGAACCATGAGTGCAAAAGAAGCGATTGAGAAGGGCGCCACATTTTTGGTAATAGGCAGACCAATCACTCAAGCTCAAGATATCTCACTAGCATTAAAAAATTTTTGTGATTCAATTGAAAAATAGTAGATCTATGAAAAGCATCTTCTCAGATCTAAAGAAGCTATCCATGGATAAGACAGCAAAAAGAAAACTATCTTTTAAATTTGAATCAGAATTTTTAAATTATCAGCCTTATTTAAAGGATTTCTCATCTCAACACTATAAAATATTTGATGAGCTTGCATTTAAATTAGATCTACAAGGTTCAATAGATGATCTTTTTGCCGGGGAAGTTGTCAATAAGACAGAAAATAGACCAGCTTTACATCATCAATATCGTATTAATAAACAACTGCAAGAGTTTAATTTTAAAAAAATTACAGAACCTTTTATCAAAAAAATTAAAAAAGATGGCTTTAAAAATATTATTACTTTCGGTATAGGTGGCTCGTATGAAGGACCAAAATTGCTTCAAGAATACACAAAGCATCACGCATCAAAATTTAATTATTATTTTATATCTGGGCCTGACCGGGATGAATTTAACTCAATATTAAAACCTCTAAGCGGACAAAAGAATTTATATATTTTTTCATCTAAATCACTTTCAACAGATGAAACTTTGTCATGCTTAAAATGGTTGGGCAAAGAGAGAAACCCAACTAATTCATTGGTAATTACAACAAATTCAAAAAAAGCTAAAACTTTGGGCTTTCCTGAAGATTGCATTGTTCCATTTCCTGAAACAGTTGGAGGTAGATACTCTATTTGGTCACCAATTTCTCTGAGCGCTGCCTTGGAAAATAACTTTCTTTTATTTTTAAAAGGAGGTTTTTCAGCAGATAAAATGATGATGGGGACTGCAAAAGAAGATCGTCAATATCAAAAATTTATTAGAATATTAGCATTTTCAGATTTGTGGTTTAGCAATTTTAAAAATAAAAAAAATAGAGTTGTTCTTTCTTATAACTGGAAATTACGATCACTGGCTAATTATATCCAACAACTTGAGATGGAATCACTTGGAAAGCAAGCTAACCCTAGATCTATTTTTAAACAAACAGGTCAGTCAGTATTTGGCGGCTTTGGCTCTACTGCACAGCATTCATATTTTCAATTATTGCATCAGGGTACTGCAGAGTTTTGCACAGATATTATTTACTCAGATTCAAGCAACAGCCCATTATCATCAGCTCAAGCAAAAGGGCAAGCTTCATTATTATCCTCAAATTTTAAGGGATCTAGCAGTTTACTTGAGCAAACAAATAGCAATTCTCCTGTTAATCTTTTCCATTTAAATGAGTTGTCGCTTGAAGGGCTTGGTTTTTTATTGGCAACTTGGGAGCATAGAGTTTTTGTAACTTCCTGCATGCTTGAAATTAATCCATTTGATCAATATGGAGTTGCTGCAGGCAAAGTAGTCGCAAAGAAATTTCTTGGCTAATGACAATAGATTTAACACAAGTTCCCAACACCCCTGGAATTTATAAGTTTTTTTCTAAAAATAAGATTATATATATTGGCAAGGCAAAGAATTTAAAAAAAAGAGTATCTTCATATTTTGGTAAATCTTATAAGGACAGAAAAACACAACAAATTAAAATTCTGACAGATAAAATAGAAACTTTTTCAACACTTACTGAGGCTGAAGCTTTACTTTTAGAACAATCCTTAATTAAAGAAAACTTACCTCGATTTAATATTCTTTTGCGTGATGATAAGACATATCCATATGTTCATTTTTCTATGGATCATAAATACCCAAGCATTAGCATGAAGAGATCAAAACATGCTGTTTCAAAAAATTTTTTTGGCCCCTTTATAAGTGCACAAGCTGTTAAAACAACTATAAAAGATTTACAGAAAATTTATCAAATTCGAAACTGCAGTGATGCTACATTTAATAACAGGTCTAGACCATGTATTGAGCATCAAATGCAACGATGCTCTGCTCCATGTGTAAATTTCATTTCTGAGGTCAGCTATCAAGCAGATATCACATCTTCGCAACATTACTTATCATCTTCTGGAAAGAAAACTAAATCATTGATGACTGCTAAGATGCATAAACTTGCTGAGCAGCAAGAATTTGAAAGAGCTCAGAAGATCAAGAAAAAGATTAAAAGTTTAGATCTCCTTCATCAAGAGCAATCATTCAATAGTTCTCTAATTAGTGTTGATTTTTTTGCGTGTGTTTCAAAGCTTGATAGAACAGGAATTTGCATTTTATCCATTAGAGATGGAAGGATTAGAGGAACCAAAACTCATTATCTAAAAGGCGATCAATTAAAGGATATTGATAGATTATTCCAAAGTTTAATATTTTCTTATTACCAAAATAGCTTTTCACTGCCTAAGAAGATTATTTTAAATATTAAGCCAATCAATCTCTCTCTAATCAAAGAAGCCATCAAATTGAAATTTGAAAAACAAATCTCAATTTCAACCAACATTAATCCTGATGTCAGAAAAATTGCTAAATTAGGTAAATTGAATGCTAATCAGGTTATTGAAAATAGGATTAATCAGGCTGATAAATATTCATTTGCTATAAAGGATCTTATTTCAAATCTCGCTTTAACTAAAAAAAATCTAACCATAGAAGGTTTTGATGTCAGTCATCATGGCGGCCAAAATGCTGTTGCGTCGGCTGTAAGGTTTTCTTCTCATGGAGCTGAAAAAAATAAGTACAGACTTTTTAACATACCAAAAGAATTATCTGGAAATGACATAGGTTCAATGAGGCATGTTCTTGAAAGAAGAATTAAAAAAGAGAACATTTCTCCATTGCCAGATATTATCCTGATTGATGGGGGCAAGCTCCAATTAGATGCTGCACTGAGCACCTTTTCTGCTTTGATAAAAAAGCCACCCATCATACTTAGCATTGTAAAGGGATCTAAAAGGGTTAGATCGACAGAAACAATCCTTTCTATAGATGGGATCATTGAAATGCCAAAAGATAGCTCAGGATTTTTGCTCCTTCAACAAGTTCGTGATGAATCTCATAGATTTGCTATCACAAGTAATAGGAAGAAAAAAAATAAGTCAATTAAGAAATCATCACTTGATAATATTAAAGGTCTTGGCCCAAAGAAAAAAAAGGATTTAATAAAGTTTTTTAACTCTATTCAATCTATTAAGCAGGCTTCAGTAGATGATCTATGTAAGGTTTCAGGAATAAGTATTAAACTAGCCAAAGAAATTAATATTTTTTATAGATCATGAATCATTTTATTCAATCCCTTACATATTTCAGAATCTTTGTTGCCCCAATCATTTTTTTGTTAATCACTTTGTATGATTCATATGGCTGGGCATTATTCCTTTTTTTTATTGCTAGTATCTCTGATTATTGGGATGGTTTTCTTGCAAGAAAATATAAACTTGAATCTATTATTGGAGCTGTGCTAGACCCTATTGCAGATAAAATATTAGTAACATTTCTAATTCTCGCTTTGAGCGTTGAGCTATCTAGTATATTTATTGGGATGGTAGGTGGACTAATGCTTGTAAGGGAGTTTTGGGTTAGTGCTTTAAGAGATTTGAATGCCAGACAGAATAACACTGACGCTACTAAAGTTACCATACTTGCTAAAACCAAAACATTAATTCAGTTCATAACATTCTCGTCTTATTTATTTGGATTGGTCTTAAATAATTCATTGATATTATTTATCTCTAACTTCCTTTTATTTTTAGCCTTAATAATTACACTTCGAACTGGACTTTCATATACAATGTCAACCTTTAAGCAATAGGGCTGGATGGCAGAGTGGTTATGCAGCGGCCTGCAAAGCCGTTTACGCCGGTTCGATTCCGGCTTCAGCCTCCATTTTGCATCTAGAAACGCAATAATGTTAATTTAGAACTTGAGAATTCAATTTATAATTTAAAAATGAATATTACAGTTATTGGGTCGGGATATGTTGGCCTTGTATGTGGATCATGTTTAGCTGATCTTGGTCATAAAGTTACGTGTGTAGATACGAATTCTTCGAAGATAAGATCTCTGCAAAAAGGAAGCTTGCCATTTTTTGAGCCTGGCTTGAAAAAATTGATTCGAAAGGGGCTTTCAAAAAAAAATTTAATCTTCACAACATCTTATAAAACAGGTTGTAAGAATAAGATTTTCTTTCTGTGCTTGGATACCCCATCATTAAAAAATGGTGCCCCAGATTTATCAAATTTATATTCTGCAATTCATTCTATAAAAGATCACCTAATTTCTGACTGCTTGATTATTAATAAATCTACTGTTCCTCTTGGTACAGCTAGGAAAATGAAAAAACAACTTATGAAATTGGTTAAATATAATGTTGAAGTTTGTTCAAATCCTGAGTTTCTAAGAGAGGGAGAAGCAATTAATGATTTTCTAGATCCAGACAGAATAATAATAGGTGCTGATTCAGATTTAACCAAGAAAACTATGAAAGAAATTTATCGTCCAATCAATAGAAAACATAATAAAAAAATTTTTATGTCAGTCGAATCAGCTGAGCTAACAAAGTATGCTGCAAATAGTTTTTTGGCTACAAAAATAAGCTTTATGAATGAAATTTCAATTTTAGCGCAAAATTCTGGAGGTAACATGCATGAAATAAAGGAAGGGTTAGGGTCTGACTCAAGGATAGGCCCTTCATTTTTAAATGCTGGATTAGGGTTTGGCGGTTCTTGTTTTCCAAAAGACTTAAAGGCTATCATTCATGAACAAAAGAAACTTAATCTCCCTCAGGGTATTGTTTTTAGTGCTTTAAATATAAATAAAAAACAACTCGATCTTTTTTATAAAAAAATCTTAAATTTTTATCATGGCAAAATAAATGAAAAAAGTTTTTTTATATGGGGTCTAGCTTTCAAACCAAACACAGATGATATTCGGGAGTCAGTTTCAATTAAGTTGATCAAGAAACTTGCCCCAAAAGTAAAATCGCTCACTTTATATGACTCATTGGCAATACCAAATGCTAAAGAAGCTTTAAGGGGTATTCCAAATATTAATTTCAGTAAGCAAAAATACTCTAACTTTCATAAAATCAATGGATTAATTATTTGCACTGAGGATAAAGAGTTTATTAATCCTAGAATTAGCGAATTAAAGAAATTGAAAGATGAGGTAATTTTTGATGGAAGAAATATTTTAGAAAGAGAGACCCTTGAAAAGAATAATATCCATTATGAGGGTGTTGGAGTATAGATATACAACACTTTAATTTATGAAAGATCAAATATCAGCAAACGGAATATATGACTTTTGTAAAGAATTATGGCCAATTAACAGAAGTTTGACTGGCCCTGGGGTTATCGAAACACTTGAACTCATTAAGAGCTTCCTCCCTAATTTAAAAATTCATTCATATCAGTCTGGTGCCAAAAAATTTGATTGGATAATTCCAGATGCATGGAAAGTAAATGAAGCTTGGATTAAGGACGAAGCAGGCAATGAAATAATTAATTTTAATGATAATAATTTGCATTTGGTTGGTTATTCTGAACCCATCTCTAAAATCATAAGCTTAAATGAGCTAAATGATCATTTGCATTCTAGGCCTGATTTGCCGGATGCTATACCTTACATCACATCCTACTATAAGCGGTATTGGGGTTTTTGTTTGTCACACAAACAACGTGAGAAACTGTCTGAATCATTTTATAAAATTCATATTGATACTGAGCTCAAGCCTGGGTTCTTAAATATTGGAGAATTGGTGATCCCAGGTGAAACAAGCGATGAATTTCTTATCTCAACAAATATTTGCCACCCTTCAATGGCCAATAATGAAATTTCTGGAATTGCGGTTGCTACATGGTTGGCAAGATGGTTAGCTGAGCAAAAAAGAAAATTAACATACAGAATTTTATATGTGCCTGAGACTATTGGGTCAATTGCGTACATTCATGATAATTTAAATCACTTAAAACAAAATACTATTGCAGGTATAAATTTGGTCTGCTGCGGAGATGATAGAGAATATTCATATTTGCCCTCAAGAAATGGAGGTACAATAATTGATAGAATTTTAAAAAATACATTCAAAAAAAATAAAATTAAATTTAAAGAATATACCTGGCTTGATAGAGGCAGTGATGAAAGGCAATATTGCGCGCCTGGAGTAGATCTGCCAGTTGCAACTTTCACAAGATCTAAGTACGCAGAGTATCCTGAGTATCATACTTCGCTAGACACACTTGGTAACGTAGTTAACAAGAACGGATTGAAGACAAGCTTAGATTTTTTAAAGGAAGTGATAGATACTACAGAGAGAACTTATTTTCCAAAGATTAATCATCTATGCGAACCATTTCTTTTAAAATATAATCTTTCCGATAGTTTGGGGGGGATTAGTTTGGTATCATCCAAATTAAGAAATAAGTCATTGCGCGATATTCTAACTTATGCTGATGGCAATCATTCAATTGAAGAAATTGCAATCAAAATTGATCAAAGAATAGAAACTGTAATTGAAGGATGCAAACTACTGCAAGAAAATAAGTTGATAAAATAAAAAAGAGAAAATTAAATGTCATTTAATCAAGAAAATACTATTAATGAAGTTATCAATTTCAGAGAGCTGATTGATCTTCTATGGAAATCGAAATATATTGTATTAATAGGCTTTCTAGCCTTCTATTTAATCGGCAGTATTTATTCTAGCTCCCTAACACCTCAATATTCTTCTACAGCATTACTTAAATCAGTTGGATCATCATCAATTGCATCTGGAGGGGGCTCAAGCCTTAACAATGTCGCAAAATTGGTAGGTTTGGGATCAACTAAGGAGATTAGTAAAACTGTCGTGGCATTAGAAATGCTCAAATCAAAATCATTTTTTGCAAGCTTCTACAATGATCCTATATTGCTAGCAGAATTAGTTGCTTATGATGACTACGATAAAAGCACTGGGGAGACAATCTTTAATTCTTCGTATATTGACTCTGAAGGCAATTGGAAAATAGTTAAACCTGATTTGGTTGATCTTCATGGATCTTTTTTGAGCCATATAAAAATTACTCGAGATGAATCTGGTTTTATTTACATGACAACATCTCATCCATCTCCATTTATTGCTCTAAAATGGAACAATTGGTTATTTTCAGCAATCGATGAATATATAAGAGTCAGAGAAATAGAGAAAGCTCAAAAAGCTGTAGATTACCTAGAACAAAAGCTAAGTTCTGTAAAAAATATAGAATTGCAGGCTGGTATTACTACAATGATCCAAAATCAACTTGCAACATTGTTGCTTGCTGAAATTTCAGAAAATTTTGTTTTTGAGATGATTGATAAGCCATACCTTGCTAAGGGCCCATCATCGCCTAATAAAGGTTTACTAAGAATGTTTTTTTCTATTTTTGGAATATTGATATCAATGGTTATGGTTTTGACTTTGCACTATCTTGGTTACAAAATACGTTTTGAAGTTTGGCCATTAGAATTTTCTTTCAATAAATCCTAAGATTACATGCAATCCAAAGAGCTATTATCTAAAAAACTCTGTGTCATTGGGCTTGGCTATGTGGGTCTGCCACTTGCTTTAGAATTTGGGAAAAAGTTTCATACAATTGGATTTGATATTGATGAATCAAAAATTTTAGACTTTAAAAAAGGCTCCGATCCCATGAGAGAACTATCAAAGTCTGAGTTTTTAGAAAGCAAAAAGATAACTTTTACTTCAGATCCTGAATCTCTTAAAGGGAATGATGTTTATATTGTTACTGTTCCAACACCCGTTGATTCAAATAAAAAACCAAATTTGAACCCTTTAATTTCTGCTTCTAAAATCATAGGAAAGTACTTACAAAAAAATTCAATTGTTATCTATGAGTCAACAGTTTTTCCAGGCGCCACTGAAGAAATATGCGTACCGGTTCTTGAGAAGGAATCTGGGTTAATTTTCAATAAAGATTTTTATTGTGGGTATAGTCCTGAACGAATTAATCCAGGAGATAAAAAGCACACTATTTCCTCTATTATAAAAGTTACAAGTGGATCAAATGAAAGTACTGCAAAAATAGTTGATCAATTATATAGGTCAATTATTTCAGCAGGGACTCATCTTGCATCTTCGATTAAGGTAGCAGAAGCAGCTAAGGTCATTGAAAATACTCAAAGAGACTTAAATATTGCTTTAATGAATGAGCTTTCAATCATTTTTAATAAAATCAATATAGATACCAATGAAGTATTGGATGCAGCAAACACAAAATGGAATTTTATAAAATTTTCTCCTGGCTTGGTTGGCGGGCACTGTATTGGGGTTGATCCATATTATTTAACTCATAAGGCTCAAGAATTAAATTATCATCCAGAGGTAATACTGTCAGGCAGAAAAATCAATGACAATATGCCTAATCATATTGCAAATATTATTATCAAGACAATATCCCAATTTAAGAATAAATCAGTTTTAATTTTGGGCATTACTTTTAAAGAAAACTGCGCTGATATTAGAAACACAAAAGTTATTGACTTAGTGCATTCATTGAAAGATTATAAAATTAGCGTTGATGTTGTTGATCCTAAAGTATCGCAAGAATCAGTTAAGGAGCTCTATAACATTTCATGCATGAATAATCTTCAAGATAAAAAAGATTATTCAGCTATTATCTTGGCTGTACCCCATGAGGAGTTCATCTCCCAAAGCTCTAAAGATTTAAAAAATCTTTCATCTAATTCAAAAGTAAAATTTTTTGATTTAAAAGGCGTTTATCCAATAAATGAGTCCGATTTCAGGCTTTAGATTTGAAATATATAGTTACAGGCACGGCAGGTTTTATTGGTTTTCATACTGCTTCAAATCTTTTAAACAAAGGACATTCAGTTTTGGGTTTAGATTCAGTAAATAGTTACTATGATCAAAAATTAAAACTAGATAGAATAAAAAATTTAAAAAAAATCCCTGGCAATAATTTTAAGTTTAAAAAAATTAATTTAAAGCTAAATAATCCCACACAAAAAGCTTTCTTAGATTTCAAACCTGATATAGTTATTCACCTTGCAGCACAGGCTGGAGTTCGATACAGTATTTCAAATCCTCATTCTTATGTTAGTAATAATCTAGATGCTTTTTTAAATATTCTTGAAGCATCAAGGTCATGCAACGTAAAGCATTTAGTATATGCCAGCACAAGTAGCGTTTATGGCGGAAATAAAACGCTTCCATTTTCCGAATCTCATTCCGCAAACCATCCTATACAATTTTATGCTGCAACAAAAAGATCCAATGAACTAATGGCTCACTCATATAGTCATATGTTTAAAATTCCTACAACTGGATTGAGATTTTTTACTGTATACGGTCCATGGGGGAGGCCGGATATGGCGCTCTTTAAGTTTACAAAAAATATTCTTTCAAAAAAACCAATAGATGTTTTTAATCATGGAAATCACCTTCGTGATTTCACTTATGTTGATGATATTGTTCAAGGAATAGTAAAAACAGCAAAAAAACCCCCAAAAGAGAATCGAAATTTTGACCATTTCATACCAGATCAAGGCTCTAGCTCAGCTCCTTTTAGAATTTTAAATATTGGAAATAGCAATCCTGTAAACTTAATGAAATATATTGAGTTAATTGAGAAAAGCTTGGGCATGGAAGCAAAGATTAATTTTTTACCTCTTCAGGATGGTGATGTAGAAAAAACCTATTCAGATATCTCAAAGATTCAGTCTCTTGTTGGCTATTCTCCAAAAACGAATGTGGAAACAGGAGTGAAAAATTTTATCAAGTGGTATTTAGAGTATTATAAAAATAAATAGGGCATTAAACATGAATCAAAATTCATTTCTGAAAAAATTACAGCTAGATGAAATTTTTAAAAAAGAACTTGGTTTGGATGAGAGCTACTCAGTCAACGAAAAGCTTACTCAAATAAATCCTTTTGCCCCTGATTTATATGAATTAGAATCACTGTACAATTTAATTACTCTGACCAAAAGGACTACCATTCTTGAATTTGGCTGCGGTTGGAGCTCTTTAGTCTTTGCCGCATCTTTAAGTGAGCAAAGAACTCTCCATAAAGAATTTAATTCTTTTAGAAGGAATAATCCGTTCCATTGTTTCTCCATTGACAATGACCAGGAATATATTGAAATTTGTGAAAATAGAATACCTCCATCTATGAAAGATTTTATTAGCCTGCATTTTTCTGAAGTTAAAATGGAAGAGTGGAATGGGAGATATGCCCATTCATATTCCAGCATTCCTTTAATGAACCCAGATCTTATATATATTGATGCTCCAGGGCAACACAATGTGAAGGGAGATATTAATGGTTTCAATATTGCTCATAATGATTTAATGCCAATGAGTTGTGATATTTTGAAGCTAGAGCATTTTTTAACTCCACTCACCATAATTGTAATTGATGGAAGAGCAGCTAATGCAAGATTCATCAAATCTAATCTTCAAAGATCATGGGATTACAAGTATTGCAAAGACAGAGATCAGCATTTTTTCCTTCTAAATGAAGAGTCCCTAGGCAAATATCAAGACCAATTAATTAATGAGCATTACTATCTGAATGCCAAGTGGTCCATTGAAGATCTATAATTTTTAATATGAAAATAGATAATTTTTTAATTTCGAATAAAAGCAAGCCTTTTATTATTGCAGAGGTGGCCCAGGCCCATGATGGTAGCCTGGGACAAGCATTTGCCTTTATTGATGCTGTTTCAAGCGCTGGCGCAGATGCAATTAAATTTCAGACTCATCTTGCAGAATATGAGTCATCCAAGTTTGATAAATTTAGACCTGGGACATTTTTCCCACAAGATAAAACTCGATTTGATTATTGGAAAAGAATGGAATTCTCGTCTAGTGAATGGTTAAAATTAAAAAAATATGCAAATGAAAGAGGCTTATCTTTTTTATCGTCTCCTTTTTCAATTGAAGCTGTTGATATGCTTGAAGAAATTAAAGTTCCTGCATGGAAAATTGG
>MDTB01061662.1_pt1 | contig 12678 bp, 13 predicted proteins | sample 811161 | NCBI WGS metagenome assembly MDTB01 (sample SAMN05326650, study PRJNA326480) | marine metagenome | isolation source: seawater | place: Mediterranean Sea | collected 2009 | reverse complement strand
GATCAAACGAATATTTTGAAACATGTCTTCGGTTTTATTCTTTAAATTATTACCCATATTTTACTACTGATTTGGTATTATTTAAATACAAATAATATCAAAAAAGGTTTTCAATTTTATATTGTACAAAAGTCCAAAAATTTATCTATTTTTATTCTTTTTTTGCGATTCTAACTTTTTTTCACATTTCATAATAAACAAAACTACATTTAATGTTCTTGGATCTTGCGCACCTCTGTATTTACTTAAAATATCATATGCATCGTTATATAATTCAATTGCTTTTGTTAAATTTTTCTTACCTCCATTCTTCATATAACAATTTGCTGCTCTACATTTGAATTTAACAATCGTATATGGTCCCGTAGATTTATCAATCTGATTTAAATAATTATCTATATTTGTTAATTTCAAGTGCCTATTGTATGTCGCCATTTATAATTTATTTTTATATACTTCTTTTTAAATCATTATTTGTATTTTTTAATTATAACAATTTATTTACATATATCGTCCAAAAATAAATGCAACTGTTTTATTCCGTTTAACATATTATCTATATTTACATCCTCTATTGGTATTTTATCTTCAAAGTTAAATTCAAAATCAACAAATGAAAAACGTAATGACAAACTATCATGATTAAAATGTTCCCCTGCAACTGTTATTATTTGATAATTCTTCATTAAATATTGACTCAATTCAATACTTGTTCTTACATTTATTTTTTTTAATTCTTCTTCATAATTACGAAAATCTATAAACACATACCAAGCTGCCTCCGTTTTTACATATAACAATTTTTTTCCTTTTAATGACTCCAAGACCTTATTTGAAATGTATTTATACAAGTTCATTGTTTCTTCTATGTAAATTTTGCACAATTCTTTGTTATTTAACATATCATTTGTCGCATATTGTATCGGTGATGATACATTTGAATATATACGAGATCCAAAATTGCAACATTTGGTGAAAAATGGTTTTAGATTTTCAGGAAAAGCACACCAACCAATGCGATATCCACCACATGCCAAATCTTTTGATACTGAAGAACCTCTTATCGTTAATTGCGGAATATATTCATATATTGATTTTTGATTAGGAGAATAACACAAATTCAAATATATCTCATCTGAAAATACTAAACAATTATATTGTTTTAATAAAAGTCCAAGAGAATATAATTCGTCATTATTATAACACATTCCTGTAGGATTGTTAGGATTATTTAATATCATTAATTTGGGTACATCTTTCAAATTACGTAAAACGTCTTCTAATTTATTTAAATTTATGCGAAAATTATTTTCAATATTTGTTTTAAACTCTATTAAATCGTCATTTTTATTCAACATATCTATATGCTCCTTGTAACTTACCCATGAAGGTGTAATATGAATGATCTTACCATTAAATGCACATTGTACAATAAATAATAATTCTTTCAACCCATTACCAACTAATATATCATAATGGACTTTATCATTATTATACATTTTTTTGAGAGTTTGATTTAATTCAATTACTCCCTCACTTGAACCATATTCTTTTTTATGCGCATATTCTTTTATTTTATTAACGTAAAAAGACGATTGATTAACATTATTTTCTCCTAATCCAAAATTATATATATTTTTTCCCTCTTGCTTTAATTTTTCTATATATAATTTACTTTGTAAAGTAGGGGAAATATGTGTCATATTGCTTGTCATTATATATCATATATACATAATGAGAAATGGTAAAATTATAATTATAAATCATTATAATGCAATTACTAACACAATTGTTACATGTTAGGTGTTTTACATTATTTTTTTCTCACCCCAATATAAATTTTGTTCTCCTTCTTCATTCTCACGTACATGTAATACATTATCACCTAACATTATTCCCGAAATATGCATTAAACCCTCACTTGATACATACATAATTGTATTTCCAGGTTTTGTTACTGTTTTTCCATTGTCTTGATGAATATTTGGCAATGTTTTTACTGACAATCCACCATAAACACGACCGTCTTCATCCATTTTATCTATAACCATACCAATATTTCCTATTTCACTAGTAGTTTTCGTTTTATCTGTTATTTCAAATGATATATCACTACCATATTTTTTTTCATAACCTTCTTTTTCACTAGCTTCATTTGAATAATTTACCATATCTTCAAAAGAATATAAATTGCTCTCGCGTCTCATTGTAGATGAACTAAATTGATCAATATAATAGTAATTTTCATCTTTGATATGTCTAGTATTTTCTGCTATTCTTGTATTTACTACATTTGGATATGTTTGTGATTTTATTACAACATGTTGTATATTGTTGGGTTTTGTCGTGTTATATTCAGATGAATATTTTACAATGCGATCATTTGTTCCTATTCCAATAAAATACACGCTAGGATCGATGAAAATATGCGATCGATTTTGTTGCATAGGTTGTTGTTCTCTAGTTTCTGTCCTATTTTGTACATTATTTTGTTCATATTCACGTTTTACCGATGTTCCAAATAAAATATCTAAATTTGCTTCTTTCATTTGAATATGTATATCTTCACCATGTTTAATTATTTTAACAATTGCAATATGACTACCATAATCAGTTTTATAAGAAGTTAATATTGTTTGACCATTATATAAATCTGGATAATAATGTTCTATATCATTCATAACACTAAAAGTTACTTCTGAAATTTTATAATTACTACCATGGAGAGTGCAATCTTTTATTTTCATTCCATTCCATTGCGGGTGAATACCAGAGTAAATACAACGTAAATTTTCCCATTCGCTTTCAGGACCATATTCCCATGTTGTTGTTTTTGTTGCTATTGACGTTTCTGCTTCTGTAAGAGAGTGTTGTGCTGCCTTTACATTTGTAACAGCAGTACTCGCGTATCTTGATGCATTTTGAGCTTCTATTTTTGCAGTTTGCAATTTATTTATTGCATATGGATCATTTGGTGCATTATTATATATCTTTTGGGCAAAATTATATAATGCTGTCTTTTCCTCTGAATCTTTAATTGCATCTTCTGCCAATGATTGTGCTTCTTCAAGCGAATCTTCAATTATATTTAAATATGTATTCGAGTTCATAACCTGTGTAACATTTTCTAATAACATTTTATATTCATATGAAAAAGTTGATAAATTATATACATTTTTTGATTTTGTATAATTTTTAATATTTATACCTGATGATATCATTAACCATTTGTCTTTGAATAAAGGATGTTTTCTTACTAAATTAAAATAATTTTTAACACCATGCGTCCATATACTAAATCCACTATATAAATACAATTTACCATATGCTGGTATTCTTTTTGACATTTCGACTATACGATGCTCTAACAATAATGCCAAATTAGAATAAGACATATCTTCTATTTTTTCTGAAACATTTGCAGTTTTTAAAATATTTATTGATGATCCATCAATTTCTTCGTATTTTTTACATGAAAATAGCAATCTACAACTACCTACATCATTTGGTGTATTTGCTAATTCTATAATTTCACAATAATTAGTCGCACTTTCCTTGTCATAGTTTTCATGTAAAGTGCCTAATAATACACTATTTATTGGATTGTCATCATTTTCTGTTATTTTTTCATTAAATTCATCATACAATTCATCTATTAATTTATTTAAACAATATACATTGTTGATTGATTGTTTATAATCTTCTAAACTTTCGAAAGTCTCATCTAAAGTTATTTTATCTGTATTATCAATTATATTTTCTTTTTGATTATATTGATTATTTTGTACAGGAGGATTGTTATAATTTGTAGTAGATTGTTTTGCACCCATAATAATATCTGAATAGATATGTAAAATGAGTTTTTTACATAAAATTGATTCTAATTTATTTTATAATTCAAAATATATATATATTATAGTTATGTCTTCTTATTATACTCGATCTACTGCTCGCCTTCAACAGGAACTTTCTGATACTACACCTGCATATAATACTCGTTTTCAAAATAGACTAAGACAGGTATTATGTGTAGAAGAAACCATCGATTTTGATGAAGCAAGTCGTCTTTGGAATGAAAATAAATATCGCGATGGACAAATGTATTATTATCTTTGTACGGGAAAAAATAATACTGGAAATCCATGTAAAAAAAACAGTGAAAAACAGTGAATATTGCAAAAATATTACTTAATATAAAATAAACATTAATATTGTATATTAAAGCACCCTAGTTTATTCTAGTATTTTTTTTAATTTACTCATTAATTCTTTGCACTCATCACATGTGTAATCTCTTCCATGATAATTTAATTTATTATAATATTCTTCTATTGATATTTTGATTTTATTTCCATTGTAGTTACTAGAAGTATCCGATTGTGTTTTTATAAAATTTAACGCTTTATCCATTATCATTTTTTTTTCTTTGATAATAGTTTCTATATCTTTCTCTAATTCTCTATTAATTTCTTGTTGAATAAAAAAATTGACTATTATATTATGGTTTTTTTCATGAATAGTTAAATGACGTTGATGAATAGTAGAATTTCTACATTCGTCTATAAAGGTTGGAGTTGTATAATGATATGTTTTCATTTTTGAGAATAATGCTTTTCTATCTGCCAATAATTCTGCCCGTGCATTAACAACTGGAAAAACAATTGTATCATTTTTGACATAATGATTATATATTTTTTCCATGCCACTTCTAGTTATATAATATATTCCCGTGCTTGTGTGTAACTTGTCAAATTTTATGAATTCTTTTTCTTTACTGGTTTCTATTAATTTTATTTGTAAATCAGCGTTACTTGTGAAAAATATAATACACTCTGCATCTTTAGGTTTATTCTTAATTATTGTTCTTAAATTTTTCTTCCAAAGTGATTTATATGTATTATGTGTATCATCTTCTATTATAAATACTTCTTTTTCGTTATTTTCATATGCTATTTTGATTGCCTTGATGTGAGAACTTGTACATGCTATTTCATAATCATTTATCTTATATGGCGATTTTTTAATAAATTCTAAATTAGGTGGTAACGATACTTCATCATTCTCACTAATCCACGATCCGTCAACTGCCTCCACGTATTTTAAATTATCATTATCGTATAAATTGTACATATTTGTTTTTCTATCACTACATTGTAAAAGATTTATCATATAAAAATTATAATTTTCCATTTATATTATAGTTATAATGAAAAAATTAGCAATATTTTTGCACAACATTTGTTGATATTTCGATAAATTCATCATCTTTTAATTCTTTTGCTTCTTCGTACTTATTTTTTAATAAAGAAACTACAATACGTGTTAAATTTTTAATAGTGGAACATAATATCTGTTTTTCACCGGTACGAATATTTAATATATATATTTTTTTTGGACTATCTTTATGTAATATGCCCCACAACCATGCATATACAACAACTTGAAGTTGATGTTCCTGTGTAATTTTACTGGTGCATTTTAACTCCCATATATTATTTTTTGTTATCATATCTAACCTTGCGCTAAACTTAAACTTTTTCTCATTGTGAAAATATTTTACTAATAAAGTGTCTAAAATATCTTGTTCATTTTCATTTGAATAATGAATTAACTGTTTTTCAACTTCAACCGTAGAACCCTCTTTAAACTCATCTCCAAGATGTTCATTTAAACGTTTCATACATTTTTCCTTTAATTCATCGGTTATCCAATTATATTCATCACAATTTATTTGCTTTAATTTCGAATATAATTTCTCTTGTGTTGCTACAAAGACATTTGCTAAAAATAAATAATCCGAACAACTACTGCATTTTTCCGGTAATTTTTTCACCATTTCTTTTAAAAATAAATATCTATTTTCTTTCATTTCTTGGACTGATTTATTTATCATATTTCTTAATATGTCTTCTCCGTCTTTTGTATTTCCTTGTATTTCATCATAATAGATTGCTGGTAAAGCTATACCATTTAAATCACTAATTTCTTCATAAAACCCTTGACTTGTTTGAATTATTTTTGGAATATCAAATTCCATTTCCTTTTGCGGTTCTATTTCTTGTATAAAAATTTTTTTCAATATGGGTGTAACATATTCTATTGTGTCTTCTGATAAAAATTTGATTAGTTCTGTAGGATTTACATAATATGTAGGTATTGTTACAATTGATTCATCTTCTTGGACACTTTCTTGAAAAATTGTTTGAGGCATACCTTTAAAATCTATATACTCACAGTTTTTCATATCGTATTGGTCATTTTTTAAAAACTCCAATGGTCTTGCACTCTCGTTTTGTAATAAATATAATCCATGCGTTGCTCTGGTACATGCAACATACAATGTATTTGGACAAATATTTTTTGGTATATTTCTAGCATTATAAAAATAACCTTGGTCAAAACCTACTACGAATACATATTTCCTTTGACGCCCTTTTACAGTATGAAACGTAGAAAATACAACCTTTCCATTTATAACTCTATCATCCATTGCATCGGTTTCAAACATTGGCACATGACATGGTATATCCGCATCAGTTAATACATTCTCCATATGTCTAATATAACTATTAACTCCTTTCACCGAATGTCCAAGAACAAAAATATCTGAAGGACATTCTCCTTCAGAAAGTAACCGTTTTATTTGATAAATAACAATATTATCTATTTGAAATCTTGGACGTCTTATATAGACAACTGGTCCTCCTTCTCTATTTGCTACCAAACGTTTTTCTCCTAACATATCTTTATTTACAAAGGAAGCCATTTGATTCGTAACACGATAGGAAGTTTTTAAAAGGCATTGTTTAAAGTCTTTACTTTCCAAGAATGGCAAATTTTTCCAAATAATGTGCGAATGTGTCAAATATCGAATATCAGCCCCTTTAAATTCATATAATCCTTGCATATAATCCCCTAAAATAAGCAATTGAAATTTATGCTCTTTTTTTTTACTGCACATATCCTTTGACATTTTTACAATCAATTCAAAATATAACGGGGTCATATCTTGACACTCATCCAAAACAATAATATCTACGGGAGGGATAGGATTTCTTGGAGTTAAATCATCACGCAAAGAAACTCGGATACCTGTATCTGTATGTGCTTGATCACTATAATATTTTACTGTAAAACTATGATAGGTATGTACCTCCAAATTTTTCAGTTTTAATTTTCGTATGTTTTCTTTCACATCAAAACGTAGTTGCGAATTATATGTAAATTGTAATATTTTCTTACCAGTTAATTCTTTTGCGATAGACAATATAGTTGTTGATTTTCCAGAACCAGCACAAGCATCTACGATTACATTTGATCCCGAACGTATATAGTCCAAGACCTTTCTTTGTTCTTCACTCATTTCATGCATTTTTAATAAAATTAAATCTATTATTTAATTTTATTTTATTTCTTTAATCTATTTCATTGTGAATATAATCTTGAAAATAGAACATTTTTTTAAAATAACCAAATATTTTATAATTTCCGTATGTAGCTAATGCAAACAATAGCGATTTAAAATATATAAAACATATTCCTAATAACAATGTTCCGTATTTCTGAATCTTAATTATATTTTTTAACGCTGTTTTGCAATGTATGCAGTTTTTTGTGTGTTGTTCATAACGATCTAATATTTCTCTTCGTGATAATTGTCGCAATTCTTTTATTTTTCGAAAATAAGGTATAGTGGGCAAATTTTTCTTAATCCATTTTTTATATAATACAATTGATTTATCACTGGTAGTAGGCATAAAATAGTTATTATGTTCATGATATGTTTTATTATCACTATTCAAATATTGTTCTTGTTTATGTAATATCAGTGTATCACTATCTAAAAATATGTTCGTATTTATATGTTGTACCCATCTAGGCAATAAATTAAAGATTTTATAAAACGTCGTGTTTTTATTGAAATCATAATGTATAAAAATTCTAGTTTTATCTTCCTGAATTGGTACTACAAAAACATGCAAATTGTTTAAAATATTACTTTTTGTTTTAAGACTTTGTAAAAAATAATGACAAGGTAATTCAATATTCATTTCACCCACACGTTTCTTTTTTTTGTTTTCTGGATGATCTTCAAATTCTATTGAAAATTTATTATTGTCACTTTTTAATAATTTAACATCAATTGGTGATCCATCACTACGTACAGACTGTAATTTATGATGTGCAAATGGAATATGTGCTGGATCAAAAAAATTTTCCAGTAAAATATAAAAACTATAAGGAAGTTCTCTAACAAATGTGTCAGAATCAGTTAAATTATATATATTTTCAGGATGGTCTTTGGGGAGATCACCAAAATACCCCCATATTATATCACCATATTCAACAATTTCATAATTTTTAACACAAGATTTTTTTGAAGTTATTTTATTCGACGATTGTGGTACAAAAGTATTTGTTCCATTTTCATTAAATTCCCAACCATGATATGCACATCGCAAATTATTTGTTTTTCTATCTATATAACCCTCCGATAATGGTGCGCAACGATGAGGACATACATCATCTTGTAAAATAATTGCATCATCCTTTTTCCATAATACAAAATCCTTACCCAATATACGTATTTGATTTGGGTGTGTAAAATCCGCACTGCTCTTCGAAACAATTGGAAACCAATTATTCATATACGCACTGCATAATGGAAAAAATAATAATAATGACCACATTATTATTAAATCATAATATGTTTTTAAATCGATTTATTTGGATTTTGAAGAAGTTTTCCTGGCTCTTTTTCGTGTAGCTCGCACTTTTCTAGCAAAATCTTTATTTACCTCCATTGCACGTAATAAACGTATTTGTTTTTTTGCTTTCTCCTTTGTTGTACATTTGGATAAGACCCGTTTTGATTTTGTTGTTTTTACACTATAGCAGTTTTTATTTCGAACCTTTCTAATTGTATAAGGCATTTATATTATATGTTTATATTTTATTAGTGACATGTACATTTACCATTACATTTACCAGACGAACATTTTGGTTCTACTAATGGATATACATATGCTCCTCTAATAGGAAATAATGGAAATAATAACATTTTATTATAATGCACAAAACATGGTTTTGGCGGACATGGTGGTGGTCTAAATGGTTTTTTGCGACACCTCTTTTCTTTTCTTGGTGGTGGACATGGTATTGGTTGTTCTCTATGTTTTCTTCTACATTTCTTTCGTTCTCTACAAGATTTCTTAATTCTGCATACCGTCTTATCTTCCTCACATCTTTCTTTTGTAGTATATTCTATTTGAATTAATTTTCGTTGGCACTCCTCAATATCACCGCCACTGTATTCGTTTAATTTACCTGTGTCAATCTCAAAAAAATCCAACTGATGGCATTCTTCCAACTGTCCAATAATATACCTTACCTCACATGTTACATCTTTCATTTCATTTAAACTAGAGATAATCGCTTTCTTTAATGATACTGTAGATCCAGGTTCGCATATTTTATATTTTCCGGTCGATTCTAAATATTGTTGTTTTTTACATATATATGTTGTAGTATTGCGAACACATTCTACTTCATTTAATATGCATTTATCATTATCTAAATTTACATTTTTGCATGGCGTACGTCGGCGACATATAGGTACGCAACCTTCTGGTATATTATGTTTTTGATTTCTCATTATACAATATGCCGAAAATTTTTAATACGCAAAAATTAAAACGAATAATAATGCTTTATTATCTCAAAGCATTATTATTTAAATTTTATGTCTAAATTATTTACTTAACAACCACTATGGCAATCTTTTGCTACAGCAACTTGGGTTCCGGTACATCCGTGAGCACCGGTTGAAACTGTATTACCATCAACCATATTATAAACTTTCTCAGGTTCGTCAGTACCGCAGCACTTACCTTTGTTAATAAGATATACTTCACTAACGCTCTTAAGATCATAAGATTCAATAGCAGTGTGTTTTCCGTCAGTGCAATTAGTAGGATCATATTGACGTCCATAAGATGAATCATCAACCTCAATACGACGTACTTTCTTCTGAGCATAAGTCTTATCATCAGTGATGTATGTAATTTCAATTAATTTTCTAACACCACATTCGATATCACCACCACTATATTCGTTTAGTTTTCCAGTATCAAAAACTAATTCAGTGAAAGGACAACCATCTCCGGCAATAGAGATATTATTTACATCACCACTGTTATAAACAACAGTATCTGATTGACCCATTAATAATTTGAAGGTAGCAGTAACATCCTTCATTACTGTTCTAGCAGAAATGAAAACTTTCTCAATGATAAGTCCTTCTTTTTCTGTGATAGTAACAATACCAGTTGACTCTAAATATTGTTTGCGTTTTCTCTTATAATCATGAACAAGACGATGACATTCAATATCCTCAATTAAGCAAGGATCGATGTTTTGAAAAGTATCTAAAGGAGGCAAAAAATTGCAGGAAGTTTTATTAATGTGTTCGCAGGCCATATTAATTTATAAAAAATCATTACAAAATTTAATACGCAAAAATAATAATTATTATGAAATTCCTAAATAAATAATAAACGAAATTACAGTTATTTATTATTTACGGTTCTTTCGTGTTTTTTTTTCAACCCTAACTTTGTCTCTTTTTTTTAAAAAGTCTGCTATTTTGTCCTGATGTTCCATTATAACATTTAAATATGTTTGATAAAAATTTCTAAATTCTTTCTTTCGCGACATCATATCTGATATTGAAAACCATTCAATTTTTATTTTCTCAAACAATTTGCTGTTATTTAATAACTTTTTATCCATTTTATTCCATAAAAATTCATGATTTTTATTATAATATAATGGTAAATGCTCATCATACTTTAAATAAAATATATGAATATGATAAGTATCTATTTCTAGTGGATAAAATCCACCATTTTTTTTTATTAATTTTCGTAATTGTTTTTTATCGCCTAAAAATCCAGTTAATTCTTCCGAACCCTCTCTTAATGCGCCTTCATATGGTGTCTCATTTTTCTCTAAACGTCCCCCGAAGTCAGAGTAACCTTTGGCACTATCTTCCATTGGATTTTCCTTACCAAATAAAAAACATAATTCACCATTTTCATTTAATGCTACTGGTAAAATACTCCCTGCAACCATCTATAATAATGTTAGAAATTAGTTAATTTGTCATTATTTTAATATTTATATTTAATAACATGAAAATAGCACTGTGTTTTTGGGGTTTAACTAGAAGTTTAAAATATACAATTGAAAGCATTAAAAAAAATATATTACAACCATTAGACGATGGTAATATTGAATATAAAATTTTTGTACATACGTTTTCATTAAAAACAAAGTACAATAACCCAAGAGCAAATGAAAATAATATGACATTAGATTTTGATGAATATAAATTACTTAATCCAGACTTTTTTGAAATGGAGGATCAAGATGAAGTAAAAGCTAATATTCAAATAGAAAAATATCGATCTTTACCAGATCCATGGGAATCAAATTATGTATGTCTTGATAATTTTGTTTGTGCGATGTATTCTAAGCAACAATTAGGTACAATGATTCATAATAGTAATATTGAATTTGATTATATTGTATATCTACGACCTGATTTATACTATCTTGTTCCCTTTGATAATCGATATTTTTCTATCACAAATGAATATAATGTTTGTACTCCTAATTTCCATTTATTCCCAAAATTAAATGATCGTTTTTGTATATTACATGCATCTAATTTAGATAAATATAGTGGTTTATTTAATTATATGTATGAATATAGTCGCATTTATCCATTGCATTCAGAGAGATTCCAATATTTTATGATGACAAATCAATTTAAATGGAGTATTCGGTACATTCCAATTCAATTCAATCGTGTTCGTGCAGATGGACGAGAACTTCCAGATTCTGCACAATATTTTAAAATATTAAAAAAAAGAAACAAAAATATGTTGCATAAAAACATCGATCATATCCAACATAGAACTTTAAAACCAGTTGTACAGCAGACTACCCCTATCAATACTACAAATATTGAAAGTAAAACTACTAACAACAAAAAAAACATATTTCCCCTATTTAAAAGAAATTAACAACGGCAACCATATAAACGTCTTTTTTTTCTTTCCTTACGTTCATGCTCTTCTCTTTGCTTTGCACTGCAGTAATAAGGACGACAATTATTATAATATTTACAATCACAACAATCGTAATAATAATAATCACAACAATCGTAATAGTAATTACAACCGCAATTACTATAATAATAACAACAGTTATCACACATAATATATATAATGCATATATATATTACGCTACAAAAAATTTAAACCATTATGCAGTGTTTTTATTTTAAATGCGAGAATCATAATCCTTGATTCTTTTATCGGAACCACCCATTTCGATTTCATTACAAGATTCGCAATACAACTCATTCTTTAAATATAATCCTACTGAAACATTTGGTCTTATATTTTCGACACAGATCATATGAACATAAGGTACAGTATCTTTGCAAGGTTCAAAATTTTTATCCATATGTACAGGTAAAGTACTAATTTTATCCATACATTGTAATGGTTTGATCTTATTGTAGAAAAATTTAGCATATCTATCTTCTAAGAAACGATCTGTTTTACCGGAATAATTTAACGCACCACCTTTATCATAAATCATGGAATG
>MDTB01118317.1_pt1 | contig 12679 bp, 10 predicted proteins | sample 811161 | NCBI WGS metagenome assembly MDTB01 (sample SAMN05326650, study PRJNA326480) | marine metagenome | isolation source: seawater | place: Mediterranean Sea | collected 2009 | reverse complement strand
AGCATCTTTTAAGAAAACTAATGCTAAAAAATATTAAAATACTTAAAGAAAAATTAAATAAGAACTTATGGACTGAGAATAATGAAATATTAGACTCTCACCTATATGATCAAAGAGGAAATATTAAAGGAAAAACATCTTTGTTATTACTTCCACAAAATACTGCTGATGTAGTTGAAATAGTCAAGGTTTGTGATCAATATAAAATCCCAATAGTACCTCAGGGAGGAAGAACTGGACTTTGTGGAGGAACTATTCCAAATAAAAATGGAAAAGAAATTCTTCTTTCTACGGAAAAAATGAATAATATTTTAGAAATCAGCAAAGATAATTTTTATATGATTGCCCAATCAGGTTGTTCATTATGTGATATAAAAAATAAAGCTTTAGAAAATAATAGATTTTTTCCTCTTACTTTACCTTCTGAAACTGCTTGTACTATAGGAGGAAATATTTCTACTAATGCAGGTGGTTCAGCGGTTTTAAAGTACGGAATGACTAAAGAAGTTGTTGAAGGATTGGAAGTAGTCCTTCCAAATGGAGAAATTCTTAATTCTATTAAAAACATTGAAAAAGATAATCGAGGATTTGATCCCAAATATTTACATATCGGATCGGAAGGAACCTTAGGAATAATTACTAAAGTCAAGTTGAGATTGTTTCCTGAAATAAAAAAAAAGGCTATGGCCATAGTAGCCTTAGATTCTATTGAAGATATTATTAATTTTTTGAATATTACAAAAAATCAATGCTATGAATATTTAAGTGCTTTTGAAATCAATAGCAGAATAGGATTAAATCTTATAAAAAAATATTATAATAATATTCCTATTCCTTTCAATAATAAGTATAATTGGTATATAATATTTGAATTAAGTTCCTATGATAACTTAGATTTAGATTTAAAAATTAAAAATATTATTAGTAAAGGCCTTAATAATAAAATTGTTTCAGATGCAGTAGTACCTCAAAATTTAAATCAATATAATAATATTTGGAAAACAAGAGAACTTTTATCAGAAGCCCAAAAAATTAAAGGGAAATCTATTAAGCATGATATTTCTATACCAATAAATAAAATTCCAATATTCCTCAATAAAGCTAACAAATTTCTTTCTGCTTTTCATGAGGATAATATTTTAGCATTTGGCCATTTAGCTGATGGTAACCTTCACTATAATATTTCTAAACCTGAAGAAATGTCTGATACACTTTTTAATAAATTGCATAAACAAATTAATAGTAATATATTTGATTTAGTTAATGATTTAGGTGGTAGTTTTTCTGCTGAACATGGAATTGGATTGATTAAAAAAAAAGAATTTAAAAAATATACTTCTAAGGAAGAATTAATAATTAAAAATAATTTTAAAAAATTGTTAGACCCTAATAATATAATGAACCCTGGAAAAGTTTACAATTAAAGGAATTATGATGGAAAAATATGAAGCTCCAATTGAAGATATGAATTTTGTATTAACACAACTTTTAAATTTTGAAAGTTATTTAAAAAGTGTAAATAATAATCAAATAACAACTGATAGCGTAAAAATGATAATTGAAGAGGCAAGCAAGTTTGCTACAGAAGAACTAGATAGCATAAACCATATTGGTGACCAAGAAGGTATAAAGCTTGAGAATGGTATAGTTAGAATGCCTGAAACTTTTGTAAAAGCTTATAAAAAATTTGTGAAAAACGGTTGGTTTTCTATTATAGGTGAAAATGAATATGGTGGCCAAAATTTACCCTTATCAGTTATAGCTATAATAAATGAAATTTGGCAGTCAGCCAACATAAGTTTTGCAAGTAATAATATGTTAACTCAAGGAGCCATAGAACTTCTTGAAAGTCACGGAAATGAAAAACAAAAAATTGAATACTTACCAAATCTTATTTCAGGTGAATGGAGTGGTACGATGAACTTAACTGAACCACATGCTGGTTCAGACCTCTCATCAATTAAAACTAAAGCAATTAAAAAAGATAATAAATATTATATAAAAGGAACAAAAATTTATATAACTCATGGAGATCAAGACATGAGTGATAACATAATTCATTTAGTACTAGCCAAATTAGATGGTGCCCCTAAAGGAGTAAAAGGTATCTCTCTTTTTTTAGTTCCAAAATACTTTATCAATCAAAGCGGTGCAAAATCTAAAAATGATATTAAAGTTGTATCTATAGAAAAAAAGTTAGGTCACCATGCTAGCCCTACATGTGTACTAAGCTTCGGAGATAATGACGGAGCTATGGGAGAACTTATAGGAGAACCTAATCAAGGGTTAAAAGCTATGTTTACTATGATGAATAATGCAAGGTTAAGTGTAGGAGTTCAAGGTCTTGCAATATCTGAAAGAGCGTACCAAAAAGCATTATATTTTTCTAAAGAACGAAAACAAGGTTCATCACTTGATAAGAATATATCAGGAACTGTAGAAATAATAAAGCATCCTGACGTTAAAAGAATGTTAATGGAAATGAGAGCTCAAATTGAAGCTATGCGAGGGTTAACAATTACTACTGGCAATTTTATAGATAAATACAAAAATTCGCCAAATTCTTCTGAAGGTAAAGATAATTTATTTATTTCTAACTTTCTTACACCTATTGTGAAAGCATGGTGTACAGATCAATCAATATATATTACTTCATTAGGTGTTCAAATCCATGGCGGTATGGGTTTTATTGAGGATACGGGAGCAGCTCAATATTATAGAGATGCTAGAATACTTCCAATTTATGAAGGTACAAATGGAATTCAAGCATTGGACTTGTTAAGAAGAAAACTATTTCAAGAAAATGGTCAAACTTACATAAAGGTTTTAAAAAAACTTGAAAAAACTGCAAATTTAGCACTTAGAGAAAATAATAAAGAAATAAACGAGATTGGAAACTTACTACTTAACTGTGTTGATACCTTAAAAAATACAAGCTTATGGTTAATTAAAAAATATAAAGAAAACCCTTTACAGGCTGCCTCGGGTGCTACTCCCTATTTAAATATGTTTGGTTGGGCATTAGGTGGATGGATAATGGTTGACTCTGCGGTTAAAGCTCAAGGTATAATTAAAAAAGATAATAATAGTAAATTTGCAAAAGAAAAAATAAATACTTCTTTGTTCTATTGTAATACTTATTTACCTTTTGCAATTTCATTAGAGAACACTATAAAAAAATCTTATTATCCTTTAGAAAATTTTGCTTGATTTTTTAATTTAATCTCTGATTTAAATGCTAATACATTTTTATTTTTAAAAACTTTAGCTATTAATTTTGATTTGTCTAATTTTAAAAAATAAACCTTTAATAATACTTTTTCATTAACATATATAGGTTTATGTATAGAAAAACTAAATTCATTGATGCTACATTTTGTTATATTATACAATTCATTTAAAACAGTTGTAGCAGTTAATGGACCGTGAACTAATAGATTCCTATGTCCTTCAACATTTATCGTATAATCTAAGTCATAGTGAATTCTATGACTATTATAAGTCAATGCTGAATATCTAAATAAATTAATGTTATCATACTTGAAGTTTTTTTTATGTATAAGAGCCAATCCAGTAGAGTTATTTTTAATACTATTTGAAGAATGATCATTTTTTACAAAAGCTATTGTTTGTAACTCTCTCAATACTTCGGTATTATCTCGTAAATAGACATTTGTTAACTTAAAAAAAAAAATATTTTTTTCATTACTTTTCTTTTTACTAAAAGAATTTATTTCTGAAATTTTTTTTATTTTATCATCAAAATATATTTTTTTTTTAAAAACTAAGTTGGCCCCTGCAAACATCCTTTTATAACCTTTTAGTAGAGGAAAAAACTGTCCTCTTTTAGGATGTCCATCAGAACCTAGCTCATTATTATTGAAACTCTCATTAAAAAAAATCCAGTGTGCTCCATATGGAACTATTTTTTTTTTTTCCAAAAAATATTTTTGAATCTAATATATTTTCAAGAAATGCAATTTTGCTTCGTTTAAAATAATCCCAACTTACTTTTTTTTTTCCTTTCATTTAAACTCTTTTCTTATTTTTATAGAATGTGCTCCTAATTCTGGAATTCTTCCAAAATCCTTTTTATTTTCTAAAGTCACTGGGGGAATAAATTCAAAAATTTGTTTTTTTTTCTTTATGTAAGACGTTTTCAATTGAGGGTGGGTAGAAAAGTCTTTTATAGAATTCAATAAACCAAATGCGATTTTGTATTTTTTAAAACTTTCAATTAGTATATTTGAATGTAGCTTACCAAAAGATATATTTATTATATTATTTAGTTTAACTCTATTTTTTAACCTTAAACTAGGGTTTTTAAAATTAGCTTGAAATTTTTCTCCTATTTTGATTATTTTTTTTGAAAAAGCATTCCATTCACGTTCATTTTGAATTGAAAATAAAATATTTTTTTTATCTTTAGTTAAGAAAGATCCATAAGGAACTATTGAAGGATGTGCTAATCCAACTCTTTTAGGTGGCTTATTTGTGTATAAATATTGTAAATATGGCACATTCATCCACTCACTTAAACTTTCAAATAAGGAAATTTTTATAGTACTTCCTTTACCTGAATACTCTTTTTTAATAAGTGCTTCTAAAATTAGGCTGTACGCATTCATACCACAAGCTATATCACATACTGATATACCAACTCTTCCTGGAGCCTCTTCAGTACCTGTTATACTACATAAACCTGTTTCAGCTTGTACTAATAAATCATAAGCTTTCAGTTGGGAATATGGTCCTTTTTCTCCAAATCCTGATATATCGCATGTTATTAAAGATTTATATTTTCTTCTTAAAGTAGTACTATCTAAACCTATTCTGCTCAAAACACCTGGACCTAAATTCTGAACAAAAATATCGGCTTTGGAAATTATATTTTTAAGCAATTTGACATCTTTATTATCTTTAATATTTGCAATTAAACTTTCCTTTCCTCTATTTAACCAAACAAAATAAGTGCTGTTTCCTTTTACAAAGTTATCGTAATATCTAGCAAAATCTCCCTCTTTTCTTTCAATTTTTATCACTCTCGCACCAGCATCTGCTAATTTTGCTGTACAATATGGAGCAGCTACTGCCTGTTCAATAGATACCACTAATTTATTTTTAAAATAATTTTTCATTTTAATAAGACTTAGGAAAACCTAAAACTTTATGAGCAATATAAGCTAATATCATATTTGTAGAAACAGGAGCAATTTGATAAAGTCTAGTTTCTCTAAATTTTCTTTCTATATCATATTCTTCTGCAAAAGAAAAACCTCCAAAAGCTTGCATTGTTGCTTCAGCTGCTTCCCAAGAAGCTTCTGCGGCAAGTAGCTTAGACATATTTGCCTCTTTGCCACAATTTTGTCTATCGTTAAATAATTCACAACCTTTAACTAGTGTAAGTTCAGCAGCAAATGTTCTTGAATAAGCCTTCGCTATTGGAAATTGAATACCCTGATTCTTTCCAATTGGTCTTCCAAATACCTTCCTTTGATTACCATATTGTATACTTTTATCTATAAAATATTTAGCGTCACCAATACACTCGGAAGCAATTAATAATCTTTCAGCATTAAGTCCATCTAAAATATAGTTAAACCCTTTTCCTTCTTCTCCTATTATACAACTTTCATCTACTTCCAAATTATCAAAAAATACTTCCGTAGTTGAGTGATTAATCATGGTTCTTATTGGTTTAATTATTATTTCTTTTCCTAAATGGGGTCTCATATCTAATAAAAAAAGAGACAATATATTCTTATTTTCTGAAGTATTTTTATTAGTCTTAACAAGAAGCATAATTAAATCTGAATATTCAGCCCTACTAGTCCAAACTTTTTGCCCATTGATTATATATTTTGTTCCTTTTTTAACAGCATTAGTTTTTATCGATAATGTATCTGTTCCACTACTAGGTTCAGTTACACCAAATGCTTGAAGCCTTAAATTACCATTTGCTATATCATAAAGATATTTTTCCTTTAATTCATCTGATCCATATTTAAGAAGTGAACCCATAGTATACATTTGTGCATGACAAGCTGCACCATTGCCACCGTATCTGTGAATTTCTTCTAAAATTACTGATGCCGCTCTAATATTTAAACCACTACCTCCATACTTTTCAGGAATTAAACAAGCTAAATATCCAGCTTTAGTAAAGCTTTTTACAAAATCACTTGGGTACTCTTTTTTTCTATCAAGTTCTCTCCAATAGCTTTCTGGAAAATTTTTAGACATTAGTCTAATTGCTTCTCTAAGATCTTTCCAATCTAAATTAGTATCTAACATAATATTTATTATAAGAAAAAAAAAATTTTAATCAAAAAAGATTGAAATAATTATGCACAAGTGTATATAATAGTAATTATGTTAATAGACCCTTATAAAAGACCAGTTAATTATCTTAGAGTGTCTGTCACTGATAGATGTGATTTTCGATGTCAATATTGTATGGCTGAGAATATGAAATTTCTTCCCAAAAAAGATCTTTTATCTTTAGATGAAATTGAAAGGATTTGTATTACTTTTATTAATCTAGGAACTAAAAAAATTAGAATAACTGGCGGAGAACCTTTAGTAAGAAAAAATGTTATGTCCCTATTTAAAAATTTAGGCCAATTAATCTTAAAAAAGAAATTATCAGAGCTTACTTTGACAACTAATGGCTCTCAATTAGAAAAGTATGCAGAGCAATTATTTGAATATGGAGTAAGAAGAATAAATGTTTCTATAGATACACTTAAGCCTAAGCTTTTTAGGAGTTTGACAAGAAGAGGTGACTTAGACCAAGTGGTTAAAGGTATTGAAAAAGCGTTAGCAGTTGGCTTAAAAATTAAAATAAATACAGTTGCCTTAAAAGAAACTAATGAATTTGAATTAGCAGATATCCTTAAGTGGGCTCATTCAAAAAAATGCGATATCACTTTTATTGAAACTATGCCACTAGGTGAAATTGATGTTGATAGAACAGATCAATTTTTACCACTATCTAAAGTTAAAGAAACACTTTCTAAAAAGTATACTTTAAATTCGAGTAAATACTATACTGGTGGTCCTTCAAGGTATTTTAACATTGAAGAAACTGGACACAGAGTAGGCTTTATAACTCCTTTAACTCATAATTTTTGTGAATTATGTAATAGAGTTCGTTTAACTTGTACAGGAAAACTATACATGTGTTTAGGTCAAGAAGACTCGGCTGATTTCATGAATGCTGCAAGATCTCCTAATTGGGAAGTTGATCTTAAAAATGCAATAGTTGAAGCTATTTCTAGAAAACCTAAAGGACATGATTTCGTGATTAGAAGAAAACATTCTCCGTCGGTAAACAGACATATGAGTGTAACTGGTGGTTAAAAAATAATGAAGAGTGTTAAGCCTTTTTTTTTATCTGCGAAATCAAAAAAGGCCCAAGATACTCTTAAATTATTATCTCATAAATATAAAAGCTACTCATTGAATAAAGCGAATGTTGTAGTTGTTTTAGGTGGCGACGGAACAATTTTATCGTTGATCCATGATACAATATATCTTAAAAAAAAGATCTATGGTATGAACAGGGGTACTATAGGTTTTTTAATGAACAATTACAAACCAAACGACTTAATGAAAAGAATTTCTGTTTCTAAAGAAACAAAATTAAACCCAGTACAAATGAAGGTCATAGATATTAAAAATAAAGTACATAATGCACTTTCTTTAAATGAGGTATCTTTGTTAAGGCAAAACAGATTTGCAGCAAATGTTAAAGTAAAAATAGATAATAAAATAAAAATAAATAACCTAGTTTGCGATGGTATTTTAGTTTCTACTCCAGCGGGAAGTACTGCATATAATTTGTCTGCACATGGACCAATATTACCACTCAATTCAACTCTATTGGCTTTAACTCCAATCTGTCCATTTAGACCAAGGCGATGGAAAGGAGCAATACTACCTGAAAAGAGTAAAATAACCTTTGAAATTATAAATGCTGAAAATAGACCCGTCAGTGCTACAGCAGGACAAGTAGAAATAAGAAATGTCAAAAAAGTTGAAGTTTCATATAATTTTAAAAAGACACTTAAATTACTATTTGATAAAGATCTTAATTTAGAGCAAAAAATACTTAACGAACAATTTATATTATAGATGAAATATGAAAAAAATTAATGCTATTGTTACTGGTGGTGCTTCTGGCTTGGGGGAAGCCACTGTTAGACAAATAATAAGAGATGGTGGCAATGCAACTATATTTGATTTAGAAGAAGAAAGAGGAAAAATTCTATCAACGGAGTTAGGTGAAAGCTGTATATATTTAAAAACAGATGTAACTAGTGAAGAAAGTATTAGTAATTCTTTATCCTCAACTTTATCTAAATTTAAATTTATTAATCTTCTAGTTAATTGTGCTGGAATTGGTGTAGCGAATAAAGTTATAGGCAAAGAACAGTTACATGATAGTAAAGTTTTCCAAAAAATAATAAATGTTAATCTGATAGGAACCTTTAATGTCTTAAAACTTACCGTAGAAAGGATGTTAGAAAATAAGCCAGATGAAGATGGTTTTAGAGGTGTTATTATCAATACTGCATCAATTGCAGCATTTGATGGACAAATAGGTCAAGCAGCTTACAGTGCTTCAAAAGGAGGAATTGTTAGTTTAACATTACCTTTAGCAAGAGAGTTTGCTAAATATGGAATTAGAGTATGCACAATAGCTCCAGGGCTATTTGAAACACCGATGTTGACCGGCCTTCCACAAAAAGCTTACGACAACCTTATTGATTCTACTTTATACCCCAAAAGATTAGGAAAGCCAAATGAGTTTGCAAATCTAGCATTGTCTATATTTGAAAATAATATGTTAAATGGAGAAGTTATTAGATTAGACGGTTCACTAAGAATGTCTCCAAAATAACTAAATATTTTTTATTATATTATAAGTAGCATAAGCAAGTGGTTCAACATCATTACCAATATCTTTTGCATTTGGAGAACTTTCGTTCCCATTAACATATCTAGCATATACTCCTTCTAAAATTGAGATAGATCTAAATAAAGATAACACAATGTAAAAAGTAGGATCAAACGACTTTATACTTCTAATTTTACAATATTCATCTACTAGCTCTTTAACGGATGGTATATTTAATTCAGTTAAATCAGCTCCTTGTAGTCCATGTCGTTCTCCATAAGGAATAAAATATGCATATAAAAAATATCCTAAATCAGCAAATGGGTGACCTAAAGTAGACAACTCCCAATCTAAAACTGCTTTTACAGTATAGTTATCGTTATCGCATATTGTATTACCTATTCTGTAATCTCCATGTACAATAGTAGTCTCATCATATTTTGGAATATTGTTGTTTAACCAATCTATAATTTTTTGCATTTCAGGCAAATCTCTCTGCTTTGATAAATACCACTGTTTTTCCCATCTAATGATTTGTCTAGTAACATAATTACCTTTTTTTCCAAAGTTATCGAGACCTATTGAATTATAATCAACATTATGTAGTTTCGCGAGCATGCGAACTAATTCAAAATAATAAGTTTTTCTTCCCAGTTTATCTTTTACATCCAATACACTTTCAAAGACTCTACCTTGTATGAAGTTCATCACATAAAATGGTGTTCCTATTATTTTGCTATCTTCGCATATTTCAATCATTTTAGGGCAAGGTACTTCAGATTTTTCTAAAGCTTTTTGAACCTTATATTCTCTTTCAATAGCATGCGCAGAAGGTAATAGTTTTCCAGGAGGCTTTTTCCTTAGAATTATATTTTCCTTATTTTCAAAAGAAATTACAAACGTAGGATTTGATTGTCCACCTACAAACTGTTTAACTTCAGCAATACTACCATGAGAAGGAATATGGTTATAAAACCATTCATTAAGTTCATCTAGTTCAAATTTATGATTATTCCTAACTTCTACTAAATTATTAGGCACCATAAATTAATTATATTTTCTTAGTTCAAGTTTTGCAATTTGATTTCTATGCACCTCATCTGGACCATCTGCTAACCTTAACAATCTGGCTTGTGCGTAAGCTTGCGATAAGCCAAAATCATCACTTAAACCTCCACCACCGTGAGCTTGCATTGCCCAATCTACTACCTTACAAGCAATGTTAGGAGCTGCTACTTTTATCATAGCAATTTCCATTCTAGCTTCTTTATTACCTACAGTATCCATTTTATATGCTGCATTAAAAGTCTGTAACCTAATTTGATCAATAGCAATTCTTGCTTCAGCAATCCTCTCTTGAGTAACAGTCTGAGTAGAAACAGGCTTTCCAAATGCTACTCTTGCTTTAGTTCTTTTACACATTTTTTCTAAAGCTACTTCTGTTAACCCTATTAATCTCATACAATGATGTATACGTCCCGGGCCGAGTCTACCCTGAGCAATTTCAAAACCTCTTCCTTCTCCTAACAACAGGTTTTCTTTTGGCACTTTAACATCAGTAAAGGAAACTTCAGCGTGTCCATGAGGAGCATCTGTAAAACCAAATACTGGTAAATACCTTTCTACTTTTATTCCAGGAGTATCCATTGGAACCACTATCTGAGATTGTTGCTTATGTTTGTCAGGATTACTAGGATCTGTTTTACCCATAAATATTAAAACTTTACACCTAGGGTCCATAGCTCCTGAAGTCCACCATTTTTTACCATTGATTACATAATTATTTTCTTCTTTTCTAATACTTGCTTCAATATTAGTTGCATCTGATGATGCTACTTGTGGTTCAGTCATCGCAAATCCAGACCTAATTTCTCCATTTAATAAAGGTGTTAACCATTTTTCCTTTAACTCTTCACTACCATATCTTTCAAATACCTCCATATTTCCTGTATCTGGCGCATTACAATTAAAAATTTCTGGTGCATATGGAGATCTTCCCATTATTTCACAAAGAGGAGCATAATCTAAATTGCTTAAGCCTGCCCCTTTATCACTTTCAGGTAAAAAAAGGTTCCATAACCCTTCTTCTTTAGCTTTTTTCTTGAGATTTTCAATAATATTTGAGGGTTCCCAAATATTACCAGAATTAATTTCCTCTGTAATTTTATTTTCATTAGAATAAACATTATTCTCCATAAATAATTTTAACTTTTCTTGTATCTCTATAGATTTCTTTGAAAACTCAAACATCGTATTCCCTCTTTATAATTTTTTTAATAAATAAACTTCTACCCATTTTCCTTTTGAAGCATTGTAGCCCTTTACATTTTTAATAATAGTGTAACTCAAATAGGCATCTTTAACAATTTCATTAAACTTTATATAATAATCTTTTTCAATGAGTAAATAATCAAATTTTCTGTAATTAGTATTTAAATTTTCGATATTATTAAAAACTTTTAATTGTGTCCCTACTTCAAAAACTAGGCTAGGCTCATTGTATCCAAGTGTTGCAATAGAACTCTTATTTTCTACATAATCATTTTTTTTCAAATAAGAAGCTATGTTTTTACTAGTCCATAGCAAAGTTAAATTTGGTAGTATTAGTAAATAAATAATTGTTGAAAATATAGAAGAATAGATAACTAAATAATAAAAAGCATTTCTAATTTGTTTTTTTAAAATAAAAATAAAAACTATATTGTTACAAAATAAAAGTACGGAATAATAAATAATAGATGTAAAGTTTACCTCTCCATAAACCTGATTTGCTTTAAACACAACTATTATCAAAGTATTACTTATTAGAAAGTAAATAAAATACCCCAAATAACTAAGTTTATTATAAAAAAATCTTTTATTTTTAGTTATGTCTGATAATAGCAACCCCATTACAATCGCAATTGCTGGGTACACCGGTAGAATGTAATGCGGAAGTTTTGTTGGAATAAACTCCATAATTATTAGACAAGGTAAAATCCAACAAATAAGGAATAGTATTATTTTTTTTTTATAAGATATTTTTATAAAATTTATTAAAGGTAGAAAGAATATAGAAAAAGGCGAAAAAAATATCCATAACCCTAGCAAATAAAAACCTGGAAAAAACCCATGGCTTTCTTGAACTTTTACTGCTTTTCCAAGAAAGTCTTGGAAAAATGCTTCTTGTATAAAGCTTTTTTGCTCATCTACTGACAATAAAAAGAACCAAGAAAACCCTATAATTAGTACAAATAAAACTCCAAGTAATGGTTTACTTCCCTTAATCCAACTAATATCTTTCTCCATTAAACTAATTAAAATAACTGTTATTAATAATAATATTAATAACAAAGGACCTTTAATTAAAATTGAAATACCTAGGCTACACCATAATAAAAAAAAATTTAACGTACTCTTATTATCTACACGCATATAATACTTTAAAAGCGTAATAAAGATTATCGTACTTAGTAAAAGTAAAACAGAGTCTGTTTTTGCAATATGAGATTCAGCTATAACTAAAAGACTTCCAGCCAGTATTAAGCACGATTTGAAAGCTACTTCTTTTTGAAAAATATTTTTAGTAGAAAAATATAAAAAAAAAATACTAAAAAAAATTGCCATGGCTGACACTAATCGATACTTCCAAATATTATCATTTAAAACCTCATACTTAAAATCATTAACATGTCTAATATTAGCCAATAAATTTATAGATATCGCTTGCAGCCAATAAATGCCTATGGGCTTTTTACTTCTGTACTCATTTTGAAATTTTATGGAAAAATAGTTATT
>MDTB01054635.1_pt1 | contig 12679 bp, 10 predicted proteins | sample 811161 | NCBI WGS metagenome assembly MDTB01 (sample SAMN05326650, study PRJNA326480) | marine metagenome | isolation source: seawater | place: Mediterranean Sea | collected 2009 | reverse complement strand
TAGGCTCGAACTGCTTGCAGCTCTAATTTACCTGATTTTCGGAGTGGTAGGAGCTTATTTTATTATATCACTCAATGGCCTAATTGGAGCCGCTGTATGGGTGCTAATAAATACGGTCCTCATGGCCATGGCGCTGTCTATGCTCACTTATAAGGTAAGCAACGGGAAGTTAAATCTTTTCAGGCTCTACCCTAAACTTGAACTGATTGTTTCATTAATTTCTCTTTTGCTCTGTGGTTCTGTGCAAACGCATATACATCTCTCAATCGGTAACATATTCTTGGAGGTATTAATAACAATAATAATGGTTCTTGGTATCTGGGTGCTCTACCTAAGGATCATTGATTATAAAAATATTTTGCATGCTGAGATAGATTAAAGGTCTGATTTTATGTCGCTAACCATTATGAGTCCGTTTGGGTGAATGATTAGACCTGGGTAATTTTTGGACATAACATAGTGGGAGGAAAGCACGAGATCTATGTTTGTCATGATCGTCGATAACAATTTTTTTTTGAAATTGCGCATATCAGATTATTGAAGCTCGCCAAATCATTTAGCGGTGTTGTATTGTTTGTCTAATATGGTGAGCTTTGATATATCAACTAGTCCTTCAATCTCAACGAGCCTTCAATGTTTGGAAGGCATGTTCTTTGTATAAATGAAATTTAAGGGAAGTCAGATTGAAAATTTTAACGGTGGTAGGAGCAAGGCCTCAATTTATCAAAGCGGCTTGCGTGAGCAGAGTGATCGCCGCTCGGGCCAACATAGATGAGGTTTTAGTGCATACTGGGCAACATTTTGATGAGAACATGAGTGATATTTTTTTTAAGGAGATGGGTATTCCTAAACCAAGTTATAACCTGGGCATTTCTGCCTTGTCCCATGGTGCTATGACCGGAAAAATGCTGGAATCCATTGAGCGGATTATCTTATCGGAGTCTCCAGACTGGGTTATGGTCTATGGTGATACTAACTCAACGTTGGCGGGGGCGTTAGCAGCTTCAAAACTCAACATTCATGTGGCTCATGTTGAGGCTGGTCTGCGCAGTTTTAATATGAGGATGCCAGAGGAGCAGAACAGAATACTGACCGATATGATAAGCAAGATGCTTTTTTGTCCCACGGCCCAGGCCGTTGCAAATTTATTCAATGAGGGATTCCAATCGAAGAATGTTAAGGTGATTAATGTTGGGGACGTGATGCTGGATGTGGCGATGTTTTATGGGAGTCGCGCAGTCAAGCCAGATTGGTTTGATGAACAAAAATTTTCAACCGATTTTGTGTTAGCGACCCTTCATCGAGCAGAGAATACGGATGACCCAGTCAGGTTACGAGGAGTCGTTGAGGCCCTTAATCAGATCCACAAAAAAACCACTGTAATCCTTCCGTTGCACCCGAGAACAAAGCACAAATTAGATGATTTCAATATCACCCTTAACGTTTTCTCGGTGTCGCCAGTGAGCTACCTTGAAATGTGCTATCTCCTTAAAAATTGTCAGTATGTGATGACAGACAGCGGAGGTCTGCAGAAGGAATCTTATTTTTTTGAGAAGCCTTGCCTAATTTTACGGGATGAGACCGAGTGGACTGACCTAGTTGATCTAGGGGCAAACGCACTCATAGGTTCTAAATATGCTGATATACTTGACGCGTCAGCCACTTTCAATCAGGACAAGATTGATTTTAAAAAGGGTTTTTTTGGTAGCGGAGATGCCGCCAATCGGATTGTTGAATGCCTGACGGGTCACTAAAGCTGACCCCATTTTGACTAGAATTTAAAATCTATCAGATTAGTCGACGATGCACCATCAAGCCGATTGAAGCGATGCTGCTTTTAGATTGCGACTGTTAAAACAATTAGTAAGAAGTAATATGATGGGTGAAAGTTTTATCTCGAGAATAATCTTTGTAATGCTTTCAGCATTTTTACTAGTGGATGCGGTCAACGGTTATTTTCTCCTAACTCTGGATGTAGATGCCAAGATTTCGGTGCTTTATAAGGGTGTTCTATTGACTTTATTGTCTCTTTATCTCTTCTTATATAAGCCAAACCAGATTCTCCTCATTTTCTGCTTTTGTCTGTTTTTGATGCTCGGAGAGGCCATATCAGTCCTCACGTTGCAATCATCTGCCGGCCAAACTGGATTTTTGTGTCAGCATGCTTTGAAAGTTGTCTCTCCTTTCTTGTTAATGTGCTTTTTGTTTCACCGGGAGGGAGTGGATCAGAAATTTGCTAAAAGAATTGATATGGTTTTGGGATTTAACTGCACAATTTTTATAGCCAATATTTTCGCGGGCATCGGGGGCTACGGTTATAGCACCTACGGAGGTTCAGTGGGTGAGGGCAGTATTGGAGTGAAAGGTTTTTTTTATGCAGGTAATGAAATATCGGCGATATTGGTTGTCTTCGCGGGCTTATATTTGGGGAAAGCTTACGTCAAATCAAAGATGAACTATATTTTAGTTGCTATCTTTTGGGTCATAATTGGTTTTTCAATCTCGACCAAGACCGCAATTTTGGCTGTGCTGCTGCTTGTTATGGCTACGCCACTTTTGTTTGAGGGGAGAAAAATATTTTTTTTCAATAACATTCCTTCCGTTATATTTATGACTGGTCTGGCACTATTGTCTTTTCAGGCATTCAGCCTATACACGATTTTTCAAGAGACTGCTTTATACGGAAGGATGGATTTTTTCTTTCGCAACCATGGAATAATTGGTGTCGTTCTGTCGGGGAGAGATTTATATGCTGCCGTTATGTGGGAGAATTTTCAAAGCTCAGTATCCATTTTTAATATGATTTTTGGTAACGGTGTTAGTTATTACGCTGATCGCACAGTTTACTCTACGGAATTGGATTTTGCCGATATGTTTTTTTGGCATGGTATAACTGGAGTACTCATAACCCTATTTATTTTTTCATCCTTGTCGGCCTATGCGGCAAAGTACTGTGTTGAGGTGGAATATCTTTTTGCAAGAACAGTTTTATTAACAAACTTCATGTTACTTTTGATTGCAAATCTCAGCGGGCATATTTTTACTTCGGGTATGTTGGCATTTCTTTGGCCTTGTTTCGCTATCATAGCCAAAAGGCGAAAATCAAGTGCAAACCCAGTCCGGAGGGGAGCTGATTAGAGGGATATTTTCTTGGTGGCTTTTAAACGAAAGGCCTTCAATAGGGAGAGCTGATTAAGAGCAAACATTCTCGTTTTTTTGTTCTAGCCGCCTTTGTCAGCAACGCGGATTGATTATTAATGCACTGCTTGTGAGGGGCGCTTGTGTCTGAAAAAAAAACAGTATTGTTAATTAGCTTTTTAGAGCCGTGGTCCATGGGGAATAATGCTGGGGCTCCAAGTTTGTACGAGACGATTCGGGGTTTCGCCGAAAATGGATGGCAAGTTCACTATCTAACAGCCAAGAAACATGCGTTTTCGGGAGGAAGCCATGAAGAGGAGGTTTGCTTAAATATTGCTGGTGTGACCGTTCATCGGTTCCATTTTCCAGCGCGTTTTGCCTCTTTGGGGACGAGAATTCAAAGTAAGTTGAATAGGCTGTATTATTTTCCTAAACATGCCGCGACAGCATTAAATCAACTTCTGATAGATGTCAGTCCGACGCTAATTTATGCTTACGAGGAGGGCGCTGTCCTAGCTTTAGCTAGCCTCAAAACATCACGAGCTCCAACTTGCCTCGTTTTGCATAGATTTCAAGGAACTATTTTAGGAAGTGGATATAAAAATTTTTCAACGGTTATAAGGAAGATCGAATCTTGGCTTGCTCTGCGTGCGCACGCAGATCTTTACGTGATGACAGATGATGGAACGCTGGGCGATCATGCCTTGAACTACTGGAATCCAAGCGTGGCTAATCAAAATTTGTTGTTCATTCGAAATGGGATTGACTTATCTATTCGTTGTAATCTGGTCGATAGAGCAAACACTTTAAAAAAGTGGTCGGCGAGCGAGGATAACCCCATCCTTCTGATGGTTAGTAGATTGGCGGGTTGGAAAAGAATCGATCGTGGCATCGATCTTGTAGCCAAATTGATTAAGCATTATCCGAAAACGAAATTGATTGTTGTGGGTGACGGCGAATACAAGGATAAACTAGTAAACCATGCGATCAAAAAGGGTGTGGCCGGCAGGATTTGTTTTACTGGTTCGCGACCGCGTGCCGACGTATTCTCTCTCATGAAGAGTTGCGACATCTTTTTATCCCTCTACGATATTAGTAATTGCGGTAACCCGTTGTTCGAGGCACTCATGAGCGGTATTCCAATCATCACATTGAACAACGGATCTACTTCATCTGTTATCACGGATCGTGAAAACGGGATGCTTGTTGAACCTGATGACCGGAGTGGTCTGTTGTCAGCGATACTGGAATTATGTGAGAACGAGCAACTTCGTAGAAAAATTTCTGATGGGGGATTAGTATGGGCCGACAAAAATATGCTCTCATGGGATCAGAGAATGGAGATCGAGTTAAATTGGATCGATTCTCGAATTCAAACCTTGAGGTGAGAAAAGGTGGTTTCAAGCGACTGATTTGTTGATCGTAGTCTCCTGGTTTATCGTTCGAGTTTATTTGACCTGTCGTCGACATTGATATGCTGAGAAATGTTTTTGGTTAAAGGGGTATTTGTTTGAAAATTGCAATAATTCCATCCTGGTATAACAGTCCTTTTGCACCTGCTCGAGGCAGTTTTATAAAGGCTCAAGCTGACGGATTGCGGGCTCGTGGACATGATGTTTTGCTATTGGTACCTGATCGGGATTCTGACCGCAGGCTTTTGTGCGTAACCGAAGGCGTTGAAGATGGAGTTAGATGTATTCGCATCTCAGTTCCAGCGCCTTGGCACAGGCTCTTAGGTTTTTATTTGCCGGCTATTCTTGCATCAGTCTTTAGCGAGCAGATAAGCATATTTTCCCCAGACGTGGTGCATGCCCATGCTGTTCGTCCCGCAGGTGTACTGGCCTCACGAGCCCTGGAACACAAATCTATTCCCTATGTTCTCACCGAGCATTCTGGTCCATTAAAGAAATTCTGGTGGACTCCTCACGGAAGGCATCACATCACTATGGCCTATCAAAATGCGTCACGTCTTTTTGCCGTCTCAGACTTTTTGCGTCGAGATATGGTCAAGCATTTTGGCGAAGTCGTTCAAAAGACAACCGTTTTGCCAAATGGCATAAACACGGAATTTTTTGCTTCAAAGGACCGACCGCCCGGGAAAGGTAAATTGCTGTTTGTGGGTGGGTTGGAACGCGGGAAAGGTCTGCACGTGTTGTTAAATTCCCTAAAGACTATACCAGTTTCGATAAGATGGCATTTGACAGTCGTTGGAATTGGTGAGGAGAGTGTCAGTTTGCGTAGTCAGGCTTTAAAACAGGGATTATCCGATAGGATTGAATGGTTAGGAGCCGTTCCGTATCAAGATATGCCGGGAATCTATGAATCACATGATTACGTCTTGGTGCCTAGCCTTCATGAGACTTTTAGTATGGTATGCGCTGAGGCCTTAGCTTGTGCGAGACCTGTGATAGCAAGTCGTTGTGGTGGACCTGAAGAGGTGGTTCCGAGTTTTGGGGGTAAACTAGTGCCTCCAGATGATGAAAATGCTTTGTCAGAGGCCCTGTTGGAAGCCTTTGGAGGTTCGATTGTTTTTGAAGCCAGCGAAACTATCGATCATGTAAGAGAGAAATTTTCGATGGATAGTCTTTTAGATCGGCTCGAAAATGTTTATGCCAATCTGATTGAGCTGGGAGATTAGCTCATGTGCGGAATTGCTGGTCGGATTGGCTTAGGAGCAACTAAGACTAACGTTGAGAACATGTCAAGAGCCATAGCCCATAGGGGACCTGATGATGCTGGCATATGGCTGGCTAATGGGGTGGCGTTAGCTCATCAGCGATTAGCCATCATCGATCTAGCTGGAGGCAAACAGCCGATGAAGTCTGCTTCGGGCCGTTGGATATTGATTTTTAACGGCGAAATCTATAATTTCCGGGCTTTAAAAGCAGGCAGTCTGAGTCAGTATCCTTACAGAACTCAGTCCGATACTGAGGTGATATTAGCAGCATTGGAGCTTTGGGGGGACGACGCGCTGACACACCTTGAGGGAATGTATGCCATAGCAGCTTGGGATGTTCAAGAGCAGAGGTTATTGCTCGCCAGAGATGGACAAGGAATAAAACCTCTATACTTTTCAAAGATTGGAACAGACTTTGTTTTTGGGTCAGAAGTGAGTGCTTTGCTTGCCTCAGGATTGATTCCGAAAGTTGACGAGTCTAATCTTGATGTCTTTTTAGACTTGAGGTTTGTGCCGTCGCCTCATACGTTATTTGCTGGGGTTAAAAAGCTGCCGCCGGGTCACCGAGTTTGGATTGATATTGATGGGTCTATTGAAGAACCTAGAGCATTTGCTTTTAACGCCCCGTTAATCAGGTATGCGGGGTCGAAAGGTGAATTGGGCGATCAGATATTGCAATCGCTTTTGGATGCTGTAGAGAGGCAGATGATCGCTGATGTTCCTGTAGGTGTGCTTCTTTCTGGCGGTATTGACTCTGGTGCGGTTGCAGCTGCCGCAATACGCTCAGGAAATCCCGTGAGCACTTTTTGTGTAGGATATAGTGAGGACCATCCATCTAATGAGTTTTTAGAGGCAAAACAGACATCGGAACTGTTGGGCACTGATCACCATGAACTGCGTATAGACACGAAGTTGGCTCTAGATATAATGCCTGCTGTCGTTAGACACTTGGAAGAACCGGTTGTCACATCCTCTGTTTTTAGTTTTTACTTGCTCTGCGATTCTGTCGCGAAGTATCGCAAAGTTGTATTGTCCGGGCAGGGAGCAGATGAGCCTTGGGGAGGATATGGGCGCCATCAGGTTGCGGCTTTGGCGACTGTGTTGGCCCCAATCATTCGTGCCGCGAATAACGTCTTACCCAGTAAATTACAAAAAGACGACACCTGGAAGAGATTAGTAGAGGCTTACAGTTCGGGAGATGAAATAGAAAAAGTTATTGGTCTACATACCCTTTTCCCGGGTTCAGATAGAGATCGCATAAGGGGAAAGATATGCAACTCTAAAACGCGTTCATATCTGCAAGTGGTTTTGCAAGCGTTGCCAGCTAACGGGACGTTCTTGGAGAGATTGCTTGCACTTGAAGTTCGAAGTAGCCTGCCTGACAACCTACTTTTATTGGGTGATAAATTATCGATGGCTTCAGGATTGGAGGTGCGTGTTCCTCTTTTGGATCCCATTTATTTATCCAAGGTCGAAATGTTACCTGGAAGTTTTCGTCGCGGAGGACTCTTCGCTCGGAAAGGCAAAATATTGCACAAGGCAGTTTGCAATTCACTTCTTCCAAAAGAGATCACCTCGAGGCCCAAGAAAGGCTTTCAGACGCCGATGGAAAAGTGGTTAAAACAAGACTTGGGATATTATCTCTATGACATGATTGATCAGACAAATTCGTTCACACGAAACTTTCTTGAGATTTATCATGCAAAAAAGCTTATTGAGAGGCATCGTTCTGGAAGATATGGGAATCTCGAACGACAGCTCTTCGCTTTATGGATCTTAGAGGAGTGGTATCGAACCTTCTTTCGGAACCAATAGAAGTGCCATAAAGTTTGTAGTACCCTAATTAATTAGAACTCTTCGGTTAATAAAGGTGCAGCTCTTTAATGTCTCTCGACAAATATGAAATCATGGGTTGTCCTTGTGTTGCGATGCAAGAAAGCGATGCAATCCCATTTTTAATGTCTTGGATAAAGGCTGAAACGGGTGGCTATACAGTGGCCATTAATGCTGAAAAAATAGAGTATTTCAACAGAGACTCGGGATTGAGGTCTATTGTTACAAACTCTATATTACCTTACCCCGATGGTTCTGGGGCGGTCTTGGGACTGAAGTGGTTACATGGCGCGGTCTCTGAGAAAGTCAACATGCCAGCAAAGGCGATGGAGGCAGCTAAAATTGCCGGATTAAGGACCTTTGTTATCGGGGCTAAGGAGGCAGAACATCAACTTGCAATAGAAAATATCCTTACGATTTATAAAGGCATTGATTTAGTCGGACATATGCATGGATACCACCCAAGAGAGGTGATGATCGATGCGGTCATCAAATCAAAACCACAATTGGTTTTTTTATCTTTGGGAACGCCTCTGCAGGAATCTCTTGCCTCGGAGATGGTTCAGAGAGGTGATAATTGCCTGGTGGTCTGCGGGGGCGGTGCTCTTGATATTCTGTCCGGCACGGTCAAAAGGGCACCAAAATTTATGGTTTACAATCATCTTGAGTGGTTGTATCGACTTTGTGCCGATCCGAGGCGCATTAAACGGCAATTATTTTTACCGCTTTTTCTTATGCGGCTAATTTTTTTTACCTTCAAGGGCAAGTTTAAAGAATCCTAGCGATCGGAAAAAGTTGGATACCCAGTAGAGCACTAAATTGTTTGATAAAGAGGTCAGATCTCTGGTGACCCTTTCGGACATGCTTCTCAAGCTCTTCACTCGGTCGAGTGAAACGCAGATTTTAGTATTCTGTGATCACACGATGTTAAATTCAGTTATCGACACACTATACAATGTTTTATCGGATTGGTATTCTTTTTGCTATGCATATTTATAGTACCCCGGCTAGATTGTGCGGGTGTTTTATCGATCATAGTTAATCTCAGGGGGAGTTTCGAACTTGATAAAGACACAACAGTCTGGATTTACGCTCATAGAGCTACTCATCGTTATTGTGATTTTGGGACTGCTGATGTCTTTGGTAGCACCAACTATGTTTTCTAAAGTCGACTCCACTAAGGTGAAGGCTGCCCGTGCCCAGATGCAAATGATTGAGACGGCGCTCGACACGTATAGATTAGACATGGGTGGGTATCCTCAAACGTTGGACGAATTAATAAAATCTGATGAAGCAGGCTGGGACGGACCCTATTTGCCTAAAAAAGTCCCCTACGACCCTTGGGGAAGAGCCTACAGTTATTCTTTGCTGACGGGAGGCAACTCTTCCTACATAATGCTTAGTCTTGGGAAAGATGGCGAGCCCGGAGGGGACGGCAGTGCTGGGGACGTGGTGCACGAGTGAAAAGCTTAGAGGCTGTGCTTTCTGACCATGGGGTCAGTGACGAGGATTTGAGAAAGGCTGCGGCTTATAGATCCAAAGTAGGCGGATCCCTGGAAAGAATTTTACTCAATATGGGTAGTTTTTCCGAGGATCTCTTGCCCGAGATATATGCACGTTTCCTTCAATGCCCAATCCTGTCGGCAGACCAACGAGATTCGTGGCAGCCACACGACGCGCAATTACCAATCGCTGAAGATTTTTTGTTATCCAACGGCTGGATGCCGTTCGGAGCCAGTGGTTCCAAAACCATCGTATTCGTTACCAAGGATCCCCTCAATTGGAATGCAATACAATATTTAAATAATGAGAATATAGACTTTAAACGCATAATATCAAGCAAATCGGACTTCGATATGATGGCTGTGAGGTCACTTGACCCTGCGCTACTCCCATCTGATTCGAGTGGATTATTATCGGATGTCGAAGAGGACCGATTAAAAGAGTTGGCTAGCGAGGCACCCACAGTGAATTTGCTAAATTCATTAATTGACAGAGCTCTTAGAATGCGAGCCTCTGACATGCATATTGAACCTGTTGAAAATCGATATAGGGTGCGCTTTAGAATAGATGGAGTCCTCCATAATATGGACGCACTGCCAGAGTTACTTCAACTTGCTGTTGTCTCAAGAATTAAGATACTTTCAGGAATGGACATAGCAGAAAAACGAAGACCCCAAGACGGTAGAATAGAGATGCGGGTAGCAAACACTTCCCTTGATCTGCGCGTATCATCGCTGCCGGTTAACAAGGGTGAGAGCGTAGTTATGCGATTTCTCGTCAAAGATGCTCTCAACTATGACATTGATAGCTTGGGACTGGCGGCGGACACTCAGGCGTTTGTTCGCGAGGATTTGCAAAAGACGGCCGGTGTAATCCTAATGACCGGCCCGACCGGAAGTGGTAAGACTACCTCTCTCTATACTTTTTTGCATCAACTAAATGAAGACGGCGTAAAGATCGTTACCTTGGAAGATCCGGTAGAATACCAACTCAAGGGTTTGAATCAAGTGCAGGTAAAGCCTGATATTGGCTTCGATTTCAGAGCTGGACTGAGAAGCGTGGTCAGGCAAGACCCTGATGTCATTATGGTAGGCGAAATCAGAGATAAAGAGACATGTCAAATTGCTATGCAAGCGGCTTTAACCGGGCACTTGGTTTTCAGTACGGTTCATACTAATGATGCACCTAGCGCGTTTACTCGATTGTTGGATTTGGGGGTTGAGGAGTTCTTAATGAATGCAGCATTAATTTCCATTATGGCGCAGCGATTGGTAAGAAAATTGTGCACTCACTGTGCACTGCCCTCACCGAAATCTCATCGGATAATAGAGCAAAATAGTCTAAAGGAACTTGCAACCCGCTTCGGTTGGAATAGCATGAAAATTATGGAGGCTAAAGGTTGTGAACATTGCAGTGAAACCGGATTTAATGGACGAATCGCAATAATTGAGTATCTCCGATGCGACGAGGGCTTGAGAGCAATTCAGAAAGATGATCAGTTTTTGCCCAGAGCCAGAGAGCATAATCGGAAGAGTGGTCAACGAAACCTTCTAGAAGACGGTCTGCTTAAAGTTTTGGAGGGTAAGACTACCGTCGAAGAAGTGTTGAGGGTGTGTGGGTGACATGACGGATTTTTCATACCGTGCATACGATTCCGAGGGCGGTCAGTTGGAGGGAAACATCGAAGCTGCTAGCTTTGAGGATGCCAAAGAATTGTTGCATGATCGAAAATTGATGGTGATAAGTCTGAGAGAAGATGTTGCCGAATTTGGTAAGTATAATATTTTGTCATCGCGACAGGTCAGTAGCCGTGAGTTGGAACATATGACTTCACAATTATCTCTGTTGTTGAATTCAGGTGTTACGATAGATCGGGGCCTCGGGGCCATAAGACGTGGCGCTGCCCGAGGACCTCAATCTAGATTAATCATGGCGCTTCATGAGGCGGTGCGACAAGGGTCGAGTCTGGCAGATGCAATGTCCCTAGAAAAAGCTGTGTTCTCCCCTTTGTATGTCAACTTAGTAAGGTTAGGAGAAACCACAGGTACTTTGGCCGAGGTTTTCAAGCGCCTTTCAGATGACTTGAAGTTTCAGGGAGAGCTTAGGGGAAAAATCTTACAGGCGGTTACCTATCCAGCAGTTGTCTTAGCTGTTTGTGTTTTATCAATAATGTTTATTTTTAATTATGTTGTACCTCAGATGAGTAGCCTGTTCGATGGGATACCAGACATACCATTTTATACAGCGTTGTTAATTTCCATAAGTAACTGGATGATCAACTATCAGTGGTTTCTTTTAGCGGCAATTGTCGGATTGGTTGTGATTCTCTCGGCATTAGCGAAAACACCCGATGGTGCCCGCATTATGGGTGATTTACTTATGAGAATACCTGGCCTTGGGGGAGTGATTGTGCTAGTAGAGAGCATTCGCTTTAACACGGCATTGGCCATGATGTTGAAATCTGGAATATTGATCGACCGCTGTATTGAGATGGCGACGGACGGGATAAAATCCCCGGTTATTCGGCAAGGTTTGATGAGCGCAAAGGAGCGCGTGAAGAAGGGTGAGTCCTTGTCAAAGGCGCTTGCCCCGAGTCCACTCTATCCAGAACTATCCATATCGCTTATTGAGGTTGGGGAAGAAACTGGAGAACTCGCCTCAGTTTTTTCCGAGATCAGCACGCGATCTCGTCAAGAGTTCGAGTTGTGGGTCGACAGAATGACAACTCTGATAGAGCCGTTACTGATTGTTGTGATGGGCGCTATTGTGGGCAGCGTGGTGGTAACAATGCTTCTCAGCATCGTCTCCGTTAATGATGTCGGCATCTAAAATTGCAGTCATTGAACTCTAAATCGTACGGTTTCACTTTGATAGAACTTTTGGTAGTTGTGACCATAATCATGGGTATTGTGGGACTAATTGGTGGAGTCGTTATAGAATCCATTGCAAAAGCAAGGACTCAAAATGAAGTTGTGAGTATCTTCGGCCTGGTGAAGATAGCTTCGGTCAAAGCATTTTCAACTGGGGCAGATGTTGGCCTTAATTTTAACGATGATGAAGTCAAAGTTTCATTCTCAGATGGCGTCATCAAAGAAAAAAAGTATGACTATGTTCGATTTGACAATCAGTCGCTTTTGATAAACCGCAATGGAGGGCTGGACTCCAACAGCATTGCTGTTCAGGTCAACGGTGAGGAGCAAATTCTTGACTTTACGTCCATTATCTTTGGCCGATCTCTGCAAGATGGCGCCCACAATGCCCAAGATTAAGGGGAACCTTGGTTTTACTCTGCTGGAGGTTTTATTGTCGGCGTTCATACTATTTTTGGTCTTGACGTCTTCTGTCTTGGTATATCGAGGCGCTCTCCTTAGCAGCGGGAACGCCGAGCAAGCACTAAAGTTAACAGAGGTGGTGCTGCCGGTGCGACGGATCATCAGTGATCAAATCCAGAGCGGCGTTGATGATTCTGAGCAGCTGCCGAATAACCACCGAGGTCAGGGGAGCTTTGGTGGCGTTGAATATAGCTGG
>MDTB01124104.1_pt1 | contig 12680 bp, 13 predicted proteins | sample 811161 | NCBI WGS metagenome assembly MDTB01 (sample SAMN05326650, study PRJNA326480) | marine metagenome | isolation source: seawater | place: Mediterranean Sea | collected 2009 | reverse complement strand
GCCCATAATCTTTCTGTTTAGAGAAACCGCATTTTTTCCCTCTAAAATCATCACAAATATGGGTCCAGAAGACAAATAAGAACAAAGTTGATCGTAGAATGGCTTTGATTGATGAACTTTATAAAATTCAGATGCTTCGTCTTTAGATAAGTGTATTTTTTTACTATCTACAATCTTTAAACTATTTTTTTCAAAAATCGCTTTAATTTCATCTACTAAATTTCTTTCAACTGCATCGGGTTTGATTATTGACAATGTTTTCTCTGTATTACTCATAGTTCTCTTCAATTAATTGATTTAATAGTCTGACTCCAAAACCTGTAGCACCTCCTGAGTTTAAAGCTCCTCCATATTTTGAAAAAGCCATCCCAGCAATATCTAAATGAGCCCATGGAGTTTTATTTAAAATAAATCTTTGCAAAAATTGAGCTGCTGTAGTTGATCCAGCTCCACCGACATAATTTATATTCTGCATATCAGCATTTTTAGAATTCATAAGTTTATCATAGTTTTTATGAAGAGGCATTCTCCAAAGTTTCTCCTCGACTTTTTCACCAGCACTTAAAATTTGCTTAGATAACTTGTCATCGTTTGAAAAAAGTCCAGCATATTCCGATCCCAAACTAACTATGATTGCTCCCGTTAGGGTCGCTAAATCAACTATGAATTTTGGTTTAAATTTTTTTTCAGTAAAAGTTAAAGCATCTGCTAATACTAATCGACCTTCTGCATCGGTGTTTAGTACTTCTATAGTTTTACCGCTGTAAGATTTTACGATATCTCCTGGTCTTTGAGCGTCACCACTTACCATATTTTCTACAAGCCCAACTACACCTACGGCATTAATTTTTGCTTTTCTAAGCGCTAAACTTTTCATTAAACCAACTACTGCTGCAGAACCAGCCATATCATAAGTCATGTCTTCCATAAATCTTGCTGGTTTTAACGAATAACCTCCAGTGTCAAACGTTACTCCTTTTCCGACAAAAGCTAAAGGTTTAGAATTATTTTTTGCTCCATTCCATTCCATTGTGACAAGATATGATCCTCGAATACTTCCCATCCCTACTCCAAGTAAAGCATTCATTCCGAGTTTTTTTAATTTTTTTTCATCATATATGTTTACTTTTAAACCATTTTTTTTAAGAGAAGTTAATCTTTTAGCATACTCATCTGGATGTAGAATATTCCCTGGCTCAGAAACTAAATCTCTTGCATAAAAAGTTCCATCTTCCAAAGCTTTAAATTTTAATTGATTTTGAACAGAAGGTTTATTTTTATCTCCCAATATATAAATAGAAATAAGTCTTGTTTCTTTTTTTGATTTATATTTATTGAATTTATAAGATTTTAATTTTAGACCATGAAGGAAATGGCCTATAAAGTTTTCATATTTTCCAATTACGCTATCAGAGTTTATAAAGTAATCACTATTTTTTCCATAGTTTATACGTCCATATAATTCAGCGCCTAAGTTTTCTACATCAAAATTCTTTAAATTTTTTTTAATAGAAATTAAAACTATCTTTTTTTTTGAGTTAACCTCAAAAACAAACATATTTTTTTTTAAATCACTGACTTTTAGTAGATCATTTATGTAAGAAAATTCAGTATTAGAGAGGTATTTTCTTAAATTAATTATGTTAAATTTTTCATCGACAAATAAAACTAGGTTAGATGAAGATTTGTTAGTTACTTTTTTTGAATAGTTAATATTAATAGGCATAAATTATTAAGTGCTCTCTAAATAGAGTTGAGTGGTATATATGTGCAAATATCACAGATTTCAATGGAAAATTTATCATATTGTACTATCTTAGGTTGAGTTTATTAAAAAGTTGATTTAATTATATATATCAAATTTTCATGCTAAAAAACAAAATTTATAGATACTTCTTCAAAGAAATAGGTAAAACATTTATAACGATTTTATTTGCTTTTACTGCAGTTGCATGGACTGTTCGTGCAGTCAACTTTTTAGATCTGATCGTAGATAATGGGCATTCATTACGAACATACCTTTTTTACTCATTATTAAACATCACCAATATCATAACAAAATTTATACCATTATCTTTTTTTATTACTTTGATGATATCAATTACTAAGTTTGAGAGACAAAATGAGCTAGTTATACTTTGGACTAACGGTTTAAATAAAATAAAATTAGTCAACGTTTTCATGTTTTTTTCAATCTTGGTTTTCTTAATTCAATTTGCCTTTTCAACTTTTATTACTCCAAGTACTTTAAATAAGTCTAGAACGTTAATACGGACATCTGATTTTGAGTCTATTTCATCAATTATAAAGATTAATGATTTTACCGACTCATTTAAAAATTTGACTTTTTTTGTAGAAAAGAAAAGTGATGAAGATATAATGGAAAATATATTTATAAGAGATGAAGCAAATATTTTTAATAGTCTAACCACAGATAAAAATAATAAAGATACAACCATAATAGCAAAAAAAGGTTATCTAGAAAATAAAAAACTTTTATTAACCGATGGAGTTATTCAAACTAAAAATAACAAAGGTGAAATAAATAATTTATATTTTAAAAAAACAGAACTTTTTTTGAATGCTCTTTCACCTAGGACTATTACTACACCAAAATTACAAGAAACTTCTACTTACATTCTAGGTAAATGTTTTTTTGAGAGCAAAAATATTTTACACACAAATAATTGTAATAATTCTTTGATAAGTTCTGAGATTATTGAAACTCTCGCAAGAAGAGTTGGTATGCCTTTCTATATTCCTTTAGTATCTTTAATTTGCTGTTTTTTATTAATATCTAAAAAAAATAAGTCAGATGACAATACTATTAATAAAAATATTTATTTTATTCTTGGGTTTTTAGTTTTGGTCCTAGGTGAATTGTTGGTAAGATTTTCAGGTCTTTCAACTATTAATTTCAGTATTTATTTTTTAATTCCACTCTTACTGATACCGGTTACTTATATTATTTTAATAAAAAGATTTAAATATGAAAAGGTTTTTAAATGAATACTGTTATAAATAGATATTTAATTTTTGGATTTTTAAAAACAATTTTAAATATGATTTTAATTTTTACTGCTTTATCTATTTTATTAACACTTTTCGAAGAAATAGAATTTTTTAAAAATTTAAGTGTTGGATTATTCTTACCAATTTCATTGACCTTTTTATTTATTCCAAACCTTGTAATTGAATTAATGCCATTTATTATTTTTCTCTCATCTATGTGGTTTTTTGTTCATTTAAAAAATAATAAAGATTTACTATCTTTAAAAGTATTTGGGTATTCAAATATAAAAATAATTTTTATTTTAGCTGCTACTGCATTAATTTTTGGTTTATTTATAATATTTGCTGTAAATCCTATAACTTCTTCTATGATTAAATATTATGAAAAAACAAAGTCCCAATATTCTAAAGATATAGATCATCTTGTTTCAATTAATAAAAATGGTGTATGGATTAAAGAATTTAATGAAAACAATCTAAGAATAGCAAGAGGAGAAAAAATTCAAGGTGATTTTTTATTAAATTCAACTATTTATATTTTAGATGAGGAGTACAAGATTGTTGAAAGATTATATTCTGATAAGATTGATATTGCAGAAAAAACGTGGAAGTTTGAAGAGGTGTTGATTTATAGTCTTGACGAAAAATTTGATAAAAAAATAGTCAAAAACTATAGTTTAGAGTCTAGTTTTAATGCTGAAAAACTTAATAACCTTTTCAAAAATTTAAATACAGTGTCCTTTATTAGCCTTATTGTGGAATATGATGATTTAATAGACAAAGGATACACGAAAAAAGCTTTAAATGAGAGATTCAATCTTTTTATCTCGTTACCCCTTTTTTTATTCATTATGGTAGTATTATCTTCAATTTTTACCATAGGTTCTATAAATAAATCTCAAAATCTCTATTACATATTTATATCAATTATAGTGTGTGTTATCGTATTTTATTTTAAAGACTTATCTATTGCTTTAGGACAAACTAATAGAATTCCACAACTACTTTCAGTCTGGTCACCAATTTTAGCAATAAGCCTTTTCTGCTCAATAGGAATTATTCAAGTAAATGAGAAATAAATTAAACAAATTTTTTTATCTATTTTTTTGTGTAATTTTAATTACTTCAAATCTATATGCAAAAGATTTAGAAATAAAATCATCAGAAATTAAATTTAACGAAAAAACTAAAGTAACAGAATTTATAGGTGATGTTAGTGCGATAGATGAAAATGGTAATAAATTATTCTCAGATTATGCTAAATATAATAAAGATCAAAAATTACTTGAAACTTTTGGATACACTAAAATAATTACATCTGAGGGTTATGAGGTTGAAGGTCAAGATGTAGTCTTTGATAATATAAATAAAAAAATTTCTTCAAATTATAAAACAAAAATAAAAGATAAAGATCAAAATCAAATTATTGTTGAAATGTTTGATTACTTAATAAAAAAAAATTTATTTTTTTCAAAAGGTAAAATAAAAATCAACGACAACAAAGATAATGTTTACAACTTATCTGAAATTTATATAGATGAAAAAAATCATAAAATTGCAGGAACAGATATTAAAGCATTTTTAAATCAACAAGATATAAAAGTAAATAAAAAAAACGAGCCTCGTTTTTTTTCTAATTCTATGACAATGAGTAAAGATGGTAGTGAATATCAAAAAGGAATTTTTACCTATTGTAGAAATCGGGGAGAAGATAAATGTCCTCCTTGGACCATTCAAGCAAAAAAGATAACTCATAACTCCGCGAATAAGACAATTTATTATGATAACGCTGTAATTAAAATTTACGATTTTCCAATTCTTTATTTTCCAAAATTTATGCACCCTGATCCAACTGTAAAAAGAAGAAGCGGATTTCTGATGCCTATAGGAAGCGATAATAGCAATTTAGGATCAGCTATTGCTACTCCATATTTTTGGGCATTAGGTAAGGATAGAGATCTTACATTTACACCAAGAATATATAATAGAGAAAATCCTTTATATCTAGCTGAATATAGACATGATTTTGCAAAATCTTATTTAGAAATTAATAGTGGCTATACAAATGGCTACAAAAAGAAAACTGAAAGGAAATCTTTTGGTTCAAAAAAACATTTTTTTGGTAGTTTTGTTACTAATTTTTATAACGAAACAAACAAGAAAAGTGATTTAAAAATAAATATTCAACAAACAAATAATGATTCTTATCTTAAGTTGTATGACGTCCAATCTTCATTGGTAGATAAAGATATAAATGTATTAGAAAATACTTTAGATTTTAATTACAGTGAGGATGATTTATTCTTTTCAGCAACATTTGGAGCTTTTGAAAATTTAAACAATGAAGGTAATAAAAAATATGAATATCTACTTCCTTACTTATCTCTAGATAAGAATATTTTATCCAACGACTCAATAGGCACTGTTGACTTTACTTCTGCTTTTCGTGTTAGAAATTATGACGTAAACAAACAAACTGAGTTATTTGTAAATGATATAAATTGGAATTCTAAAAAATACAAAACTGGATCTGGTTTTGTTAATCAATTTTTAGGAATATTTAAGAATTTAAATTATAGTTCAAATAATGTGTCGGGCTATAAAGAAAATACAAATTCCGAAATTACAGGTGCTATAGGTTATTTAAGTAAAATAGATCTCGTAAAAAGTGGAAAAAATGAGACAAAAAAAAATTTTTTAACACCGAAAATCTTATTGCGTATGGCTCCTAATCATATGAAAAAAATAGATAGTGGAAGACTTACTTATTCTAATTTGTTCAATATGAGTAAATTTAATGAGATTGACATCTTAGAGGGTGGATTAAGTGCTTCTATAGGTTTTGATTATGCTACTAAAATATTCGATAAAAACACGAAAACTATATCTGATAAATTTTTGTTTTCAGCTGGTCAAGTGATATCTGATAAAGAAAAAAAAGACATGCCTTCATCTTCTTCTACTGATCAAAGATTTTCAGACATTGTTGGAAAATCAAAATATAATGTATCAAACAATTTTAATATAAATTATAATTTTTCAGTAGATCAAGGATATAAAGAATTTAATTATAATGAAGTAGGTGTAGATTTTAAATTTGGTATTAGTAAATTTAATATTAATTATTTAGAAGAAAAACATCATATTGGAAATAATGAGTATGTAAGCTCAGATATAGAATTAAACTTAGACGAAAGCAATAATTTAAATTTTTCATTAAAAAGAAATCTCTTAACAAATTCATCAGAATTTTATAATTTTAGTTATAATTATCTTAACGACTGTTTAAAAGCAGGGTTGGTTTTTAGAAGAGAATTTTATAGAGATAAAGATTTAGAGCCAGTCGACTCTTTAATGTTTAAAATATCATTAATACCATTTACAGATATAAATACGCCGAATTTAAAATGATTAAATTTTTAAATATTTCTAAACAATTTTTCTTTTTTATAATTTTAATGCATTTTAATTTTTCTCATGCTGAAATATCTTCAAAAATTGTTGCTAAAGTAGGTAATTTTATAATCACTAACCACGATGTTTCAAATGAAATTAAAACTACAATTTTTTTATCTCAACAGGCATTAAATCAAAAAAATATTAATGCAGTAAAACAAGTAGCGATTAATACATTGGTTGGTAGATTGGTTAAAAAAAATGAGATAAAAAAATATAAAATAGATTCTTATAGTAAAGCCCAGCTGACGAACCATACAAAAAATATATCTAATACTTTTGGCGTAAAGCCAAGCCAGTTAAAAGAGTTATTTTCTAAAAATGGAATCAGTTATAAAAAATTTATAGAGTCTACAGAAATAGACTTAAAATGGATGTCATTAATTTATAAAGTTTACAAAAGACAAGTCTCGGTAAATCCCATCGAAATTGAAAATATTCTAAAAGACTTGGTGCAAAATTCAGATGAAGTTATTGAATTCAAATTATCAGAAATTGAAATAACTAGAAATAATGAAAACTATCAAGCTCTTACAGATAAAATTTATAGTGAGATTAGGAATAAAAGTTTTGTAAGTGCAGTTAAAAAATTTAGTATTTCTGAAACTTCAAAAAATAATGGTTCACTTGGATGGGTGGCAAAAAGTTCTTTAAATCAACAGTTTTTATCTGAACTGAATAAAGTTAAAAAAGGAGATTTCACTCTTCCTATAAAAAATGAAAATAGTATTGTAATATTAAAAATTGATGATACTAAAACTAAAAAAAAAGACATTGATTTAGAGAACATGAAGAATAGGTTAATCGAGAAAAAAAAAGGAAGAAAAATTAGATTTATTTTCTCAGTCGCATTTTCAAAATGCTAAAAATCAAACTTACATCAAGTTTTTATAATGAAAAAAATTTTAATTATTCATGGTGAGCCTAAAAGTATTAATATTGAAATAATATTAAAAACTTTCAATACTCTCAAAGCAACATTAAGAGATAAGATAATTTTAATAGGTGACCCAAACTTAATTCAAAAGAGTCTTAAAAAACAAAATAAAATCAAAATAAATAAAGTTAAATCTTTAAACGAATTTAAATCAAAAAAATTAAATATTCTACACGTTAACCTTGAACACCTTAATTCAACTAAATCAGATATTCTTAAAATTCGTAGATACGTAATTAGATCTTTTGAAATAGCCCATAATTTTGCTGTCAAACATCGTTCTATTGGACTGATTAATTGTCCGATTGATAAAAAAACTATTTTTAATTTACAAAAGATTGGTGTTACAGAGTATTTAGCAAAAAAAAATAGAGTTAATGGATTTGAAAATATGATGATTTATAATAAGTTTAATTCTGTTGTTCCCTTAACTACCCACCTAAGAATAAAGGAAGTATCAAAAAGTATTACTTTAAAAATCTTAATTCGCAAATTGAGTTCATTGAATAGGAATTACCATAAACTATTTAAAATTAAACCTGTTATTAAGGTTTTGGGCCTAAACCCTCATAATGATGAATATAGAAAGAATTCAGAAGAAAAAAAAATCATTATACCAGCAATAAAGAAATTAAAAAAAAGTGGATTAAAGATAACTGGACCGATTTCAGCTGATACAGCATTTATGGATAAGCCTCAAAAAAACCAAGTAATAGTAGGAATGTATCATGATCAAGTTCTAACACCTTTTAAAACGATTTATGGATGGGACGCGATAAATATAACTCTAGGTTTAAAATATTTACGTGTATCTCCTGACCATGGTGTTGGTAAAAACATAATAGGATTAAATAAAGCTAATCCAGAAAGTCTAATTAAATGTGTCTTATTTTTAGACAAGTTAATTAAATGATAGAAGCAAAAAAGTCTTTAGGTCAAAATTTCTTAATAGATAACAATATAATTAAAAAAATTATAAAGATCGCAAATATAAATAGTAATGAACATTTAGTAGAAATTGGGTCTGGAACTGGAAGTTTGTCTAAAGAACTTATAAAATTAAATCCTAAAAGTTTAATGCTTGTAGAAAAAGATGAAAATCTACATAAGTTATTGAAAGATGAATTGCACGATAATTCAAAAATTTCATTTATTAATCAAGATATTCTTAAATTTAATATAGAAGAAAAAATAAAAAAAAATACAATTATACTAGGTAATTTACCATATAATATATCATCTCAAATTTTAATTAAGATGATTAAATTTAAAAAATGGCCACCTAAATATAAAAAATTAGTTTTTATGTTTCAAAAAGAAGTAGCTCAAAAATTAATTTCAGACTTAAATAAAAAAAATTTTGGCAGAATTACAATTATTTCAAATTGGAGATTAAAAGTTAAAGATTATTTTAAAGTTTCAAATAAATGTTTTTTTCCGGTTCCTAAGGTTGACTCAATGATCGTTGTATTCGAGCCAACTTATCATGATTCTATCAAAATTAAAAATATTGAAAATCTAGAAAAAATTACTCAAGTTTTTTTTTCAAATAAGCGAAAAATGATTAATAAAGGTTTCAAAAGATTATTTAAAGACGAAAATTTAGCTAATAAAACTCTTAAGTTAAACTTATCTAAGAGACCATCTGAGTTATCAATTTTTGATTATTTTAAAATTACTGAATATTTTGAAAAAAAAAATTAGATCAGTAAATATCTTTATTTTTTTTTGATAATAAAATTTTTTCAATTTGTTTAATGCAGTTCTCTAAATTATCATTTATAATTACGTAATCATAATCATTCCAGTGGGTTATATCTTCACTATACGCTTTTAGTCTTTTTTTAACTATATTTGGTTCATCTTGGTTTCTTTGAACTAATCTTTTTTCTAATTCATCTTTATTTGGTGGTAAAATAAATATCTTTAATAGATTTAATTCTTCAAATCTCGAAAGTTGTTGAGTTCCTTGCCAGTCAATATCAAATAACACATCATTATTGTTTTTTAATATTTCTTTTACAGAATTTTTTGAAGTACCATAATAATTATCAAAAATTTTAGCGTACTCATAAAATTCATTATTTTTGATCAGTTCTTCAAATTTATTTCTAGTAACAAAATAATAGTCTATACCATCAACTTCGTTAGGTCTTGGTGTTCTAGTGGTATGTGAAACTGATATTTTAAAGTTTTGATATTTTTGTTGAATTTTTTTTGTGATTGTTGTCTTACCAGCACCAGAAGGAGAAGAAAGTATTAACATAACACTGTCTCCTTCTAGCTTCATAATTATAATAAGTTAGTAATTATTATTGAGCTGATTTGCTCTCAATAAATTTTATTGCGTCACCAACAGTTAGAATTTTTTCGGCTTCACTATCTGAGATCTCTGAGCCAAATTCTTCCTCGAAAGCCATGACTAACTCTACTGTATCTAGACTATCTGCGCCTAAATCATCAATAAAACTTGCTTCGTCATTAACTTTTTCTAGATCTACACCAAGGTGATCTGCAACTATTTTTTTTACTTTTGGGCCTATTTCTTTTGACATTTAATTCCTTTATTAAATTGTGATAATTTTCTTATTAAATAATTAATTATGATTGTCAAGCCATATACATACCGCCATTAACATGTATGGTTTCCCCTGATATATAATCTGACATATTTGAGGATAAAAAAGCTACTGCATTGGCTACATCTTCTCCGGTACCAAGGGCACCAGAGGGAATTTTTTCAATTAGTTTTTTCTTGTATTCCTCATTTATTTTTTCAGTCATTTCAGTCTTAATAAAACCAGGAGATACACAGTTCACATTTATATTCTTTTTAGAATACTCAATTGCCAAGCTTTTTGAAAATCCTATAATTCCTGCTTTAGAAGCACTATAATTTACCTGACCTAAATTACCTGTGTGACCAACAATTGAAGTAATATTGATAATTTTACCTTTTTTTTCTTTTAGCATTTTTTTTATTGCAGCCTTACACATTAAAAAAGTTGAAGTTAAATTTATATCAATTACTTTCTTCCAGCTTTCTTCGGTAAGTCTTATAGATATATTGTCTTCCGTTATTCCTGCATTGTTTATTAAAACGTCTAAACCTCCTAAACTTTCATGACATTTATTAATAAATTCATCGATCTTCTTATGATCATTTAAATTTAATTGTTCGATTTTTATGTTCGAAAATTCTTTTTTTAAGTTAATGAGTTTTTCTTGATTGGAACCAGTAGCTAAAACATCCGATCCTAAATCTACGTATTTTTTGACTATGCTTCTTCCAATACCTCCAGAAGCTCCTGTTATGATAATTTTTTTATTCTTAAGATTCATTTGAAAATTTTTTTAAGTCCTCAACTGAGTTGATATTAATAGTATTAGCACCTTTTATAGTTCTTTTAATCATTCCACTTAAAACTTTTCCTGGACCAAATTCCACATATTCTTTTATACTATTGTTAGACATAAATAAAATACTTTCTCTCCATCTAACTTTTGAATATATTTGTTCAATTAATAAATTCTTAATATTTTCAACTTTATTTTCAGGTAAAGCTTTCACATTAGTTATAATTTCGTTCTTAGGTATTTCAAAATAGGTTTGCATAATTTTATCGGTCATATTTTCTGCAGCTGGTTTCATCAGAGAACAATGAAATGGAGCGCTGACAGGCAGTTCTATGGATTTTTTACCTTCTACTTTTAAAATATCTTTTATCTTTTTTATAGAGTTAATCTTTCCACTTAGTATTATTTGTCCATTTGCATTGTCATTTGCAACTTCACAAACCTCATTTTTATCTAATTTTTTAAGATGATCATTAATTTCATCCATACTACATCCAAGCACTGCTAGCATTCCGCCCTCACCTACGGACACAGCCTCTTGCATAGCTTTTCCTCTCTCATAAAGTAAATAAATCGCATCAGAAAAATTTAATGAACCTGAACATACCAATGCACTGTATTCACCTAAAGAATGACCTGCAAAATATTTCACATCCTTAAGATTAAAATTAAATTCTTTTGTTAAAGTTTTATATATAGCGTAACTAATCGTTAAAATTGCTGGCTGAGTATTTTTGGTTAATTTTAATTCATTCTCAGGACCTTCTAAGATAATTTTAGATAATTTGAATTTTAATTTATCATCTGTTTCTTGGAAAATTTCTTTTACAAAGTTAAAATTATTGTACAGCTCCAGCCCCATACCGACTGTTTGTGATCCTTGACCTGGAAATAATAAAGCTTTCATTTATAATTATTTCTTACATTATTTATGTTGAAAAGTGTTATTTATAATAGTATAAAACCGATCTTTAAACGATTATTTAATAAGTAAGGTTGTAGCAAAATGAGTTTTTATGAACATACATTAGTAGCTAAGCAAGATTTATCCTCTGATGAGATAAATAAAATACAGCACAAGTATAGTGAGCTTATTAACGCTTCGTCAGGTAAAGTTTTAAAAGTGGAAGAATGGGGAATGCTGAATTTCGCTTCCAAAATAAAGAACTACAATAGAGGATATTACATCCATTATAAATTTGAAGGAAATGCAAGTACGTTAAATCAAATAAAAAAAAATTCTAACATTGACGGCTCAATCCTAAGACATCTTACAATTAAATATAAGAAATTAGATTTAGAAAAAGAATATTTTAACAAATCAGAAAAGCTAAATGAAAAGAAGAAATAAAAAATTTACAAAAAAAACACAAAATCCCTTAAATAAACTTAGTTTATTTCAAAAAAACGATTCTAAATTTAAAAAAAATTGCCCCCTATCTGGTAAAGATAGCCCGATTATAGACTATAAAAATGTTAAACTTTTAAAAAGATATGTTTCAGATACGAGTAAAATATTACCTTCTCGTATTACATCAGTATCACAAGGAAAACAAAGAAAATTAAATAGCGAAATAAAAAAAGCTAAAATTCTTTCTCTTATTTAAAAATTATGCAAATAGTTCTTTTAGAAAACATTACAAAACTGGGAAAAATTGGAGATCTTGTAAAAGTTAAAGATGGATATGGCCGAAATTTTTTATTAAGAACTGGTAAAGCGCTTAGAGCAAGTAAGGAAAATATTGATTTAGTCAATTCTAAAAAAGAAGAATTAAATAAAAAGAATAATGAAATTAAAAAAACATTTATAGACCTGTCAAAAAAAATTAATAATAAAACACTTAAATTTACAAAAGAGTCTAAAGACAACGGAGACCTGTTTGCAAGTGTAAAACCTAAAGAGTTATCACAAGCATTT
>MDTB01047187.1_pt1 | contig 12680 bp, 9 predicted proteins | sample 811161 | NCBI WGS metagenome assembly MDTB01 (sample SAMN05326650, study PRJNA326480) | marine metagenome | isolation source: seawater | place: Mediterranean Sea | collected 2009 | reverse complement strand
TTTTTGACAAAACCATTATAAATTTATTTAGTATATTTAAATCCAAATAATCATTAAACAATTTATTAAATATATTTGTATAATTTTTCCATAGAAATCCGCATTGGTTTTCACACATTGTTAACAATGTTTTTCTATCCATTCTTACATATTTACGTTTTATTTCTAATAATCTTTCCACATCCTGCTTTATCAATTTACTGTGTTTTAATTCACGTATTTTATCAGTTGTTTCTTCAGAACCATATTCTTTTACCATTTTTTGTAAATGTAGTCGCGATTTATCATCCATATAATATTATTACTATTTTTTATTTTTAAATTTAATTTATCGAAATATATATTATATGAGATATTGTAGATTACGTCATAAAAAAGGAGGGGCAAAACCAGAATTTTCTTTTGATAAACCTGAAACTGAATTTTCTGGTGCTGGTCAAGCTTTAGACAGTTTAAATAAACAACAGCAAATAGAAAATAGAGCAAACAGTAAAATGGCCCAAAATGCTGGTGGAGATATTACTGTCCCAACAATAAGTAGTGCAGGAAAGGACGGTAATGCCGGCATTAAAGATGGTATTCAATCTTTAGCTGAAGCAGAATATGCTGCTGAAGGAGATACACCACCACCTGTAAACGGAGGAGGAAAAAGACGCACAAAACGCAAACGTAAAAAGGGTAGACGACTAACTAAAATATGTGTTAAAAAATGCACTAGAAAATGCTACACACCAAAACGAGGTGGTAAACGCCGCAAATCACGTCGTAAAAAAAACCGAAAAAAACGCACTAGACGAGGCAGAGGGAAAAATACACCACCTAGAAAGAAAAAAACAGTAAAACAACCAATAAGTCCACCTAGAAAACAATTCAAACAACGAAAATATTCAATACCATCACCTGTTAAAGAACCTTACGTTGCTAAAAAAGAAACATACGACCGAGAAAAATTATTAAAGGGACCAAAACCAAAAAAAACTCATGCCCCACCATATTCTAATACAGCAACACTTGAAGCATTCAGAAAAGCACGGCAAATAGCAGAGGCACAGAAACCAGTGCAAAAAGTATTTCAATCTGGTGTTATTAAGGTATCTAAAGGAGGTAGAAAAACACGCAAACGAATGAGAAAAAGAAGGAGAAAAAAAACTAGAAAATAATAATAGCAATTAATATTAGTAAACTATGTATAAAGATATCATACAAGCCATAGTTATTGTATTAATATTTGTTGCACTATATTTCATCAGCATGATTTCTGTTGGATTAAAAAAATTAAAAGATAAATGGCCAGAAATTAGATGTAATCCTGCATCTATGCCATTTGCTGGTTATTTAGGATATAATCCAATGGAAAACTTTGTATTTTGTATTGGAAACATTCAGAAAAACATGATGGGATTCTTTTTAAAACCAATATACTATATCATATCACTAACCGGTTCTTTAGGAAAATCCATTATGAAATCTATGAACAAAATGAGGCAAATGTTTGCATCTTTAAGAGGAATGATCCGAAATATTGTTGGTGATATTTTCGGTATTTTTATGAATATATTAATAAAATTTCAAAAATTAATATTAAAAATTAAAGATTTAATAATGAAACTAATTGGAACAACAACAGTAATAATTTATACTTTACAAGGAGCAATGTATACAGGCGAAAGTATAAATAGGGGTCCAATAGGCGGAACATTGAGAAGTATATGTTTTGAAAAAAATACACCATTAAAATTAAAATCTGGAAAAATGGTCCAAATGAAGGATATCAAATTAGGAGACATCTTAGAAAATGGTTCGGAAGTGTATGGATTATTACAATTAAAAGGAGATAGAAAAAATCCATATTATAAAATATGGAGCAGCAAATTAAACACTTATATTCGAGTTACTGGGGCACATAAAATTTTATCAAACAATACAAACAATAAACTCGATAAAAATAAATTAAAAAATTATATCGATGTAAAAGATTATCCAGAAGCAATATTAACTGAAGACTATGATGAAGAATTGGCTTGTTTAATTACATCAAATCATAATATACCAATTGGCGAATACACATTTTGGGATTGGGAAGATTAAATTTCTTTTATATTATCCAAATACTATATATGGATAACATAAAAGCTTCTAATTTTAATGAATATTTTAAAAAATTATATGAGGAGCGAGGATATTTAGATAAATATGGAATAGACGTTCTTATAACTTCTTTAACGTTTTTTGTATTTTTTATTGCTATATCATATTTTTACATCATGAGTAAACTAGAGCCTATAAAAAATAATTGGGATGCTTACAAATGTCATCCCGGAGTAATTCCTTTTGCTGGACATATAATTAATCCACCTGATCAAACCCCGCTAGAATTTACCAGTCTAAATTTTGGAAGATGTGTAAATCAAGTATTAGCAACAATAGTTGGTCAATTTATCAAACCAATTTATTTTCTTAGTGATAAAATTGTGGGTTTTTTTAACAAATTAGTAGGAGTTTTATTAGTATTTAGAAAATTAATGGCTTATATTAGAAATAAATTCAAAAAAATTATAACTCACTTAATGAACAAAATTGTAAATGTATTTATTCCAGTTCAAAAAATTATAATTAAATTTAAAGATGCATTGGCAAAAACAGTTGGTGTAATGACAGCAGGATTATATACTGTAATGTCTGGATATTTAGCATTGAAATCATTCATGGGTTCATTTTTATCTATTATTATTGCAGTATTGGTTTTAGCTGTTGTTGCAATTATTGCTTTATGGATTTTACCATTTACTTGGCCATTAGCAGCATCCGGAACCGTATTCTTTTTATTAATTTCTATTCCCACATCTATTATTGCTGGATGGATGATTCATATTTTAAATCTTACCTCTAGGTCCGTTCCTAGTAAACCAGGGAGACCAGCTTGTTTTGATAAAAATACACTCATAAAAACAATAAGTGGAGAGATTATGATTAAAAACCTTAAACCTGGTATGGAATTAAATAATGGTGTTAAAGTAAATGCAACTTTTAAATGCGCGTTAAACAAACAAAAAATGTATAAAATAAACAATGTTATTGTTTCTGAAACACATAAAGTATTTCATGACAAATTGGGATGGATTTACACAAGTAAACATCCTGAAGCTATACAAGTAAAAGATTACAGAGAACCCTACATATATTGTTTAAATACGGATACAAAAAGAATAGAAATAAATGGTATAAAATTTCTAGATTGGGATGAATTAGAACCTATTGATATTATAAAATTAAAAAATTTAAATTATCTTACACATAATTGTTCTTTAAGAAAAATTCATAAAAACTTAGATTCAGGTTTAGATGCCAATACAAAAGTCGAATTAATGGATGGACATAACGTTTCTATTAAAAAAATTAAAGTAAATGATAATTTAAGATTTGGAGAAAAAGTTTTGGCTGTTGTTAAAATAAATGCGGATGATATTAGTTTTATTAAAAAATATAAATTTAATGATAATATACTAATAGGTGCACCAAATATTTTATTAGATGACATTGATTTAGGTAAATTAAAAACATTAAATATACCAGCAAGTGTAATTGATACCAAACATTACAAAAATAAATATTTATATCATTTAATTACTGATAAAGGAACATTTTTTGCTAATGGTATTAAAATACAGGACTATAATAGTGCCATTGAAAATATAATAGATAAACGTGAAGAATTTTTGAATAAATTTTAATTATTTTCTATCAAATATGTATAATGAAAATTCTAGGATGTAAATGTCGATTGGAATGTTTATTAGTAGCTATTGTTTTAGGATTTATAATGGGTTCCCATTTATTAGGTTCTTCGTTAACAAGTGAAGGATTTGCCGCATTAGGATATACTATGAAAGATGGTGTTCATTCAAACACTTATAAAAAAGTTGATTCTATGCACGAAAAAATATTGGAGCCTACTGTTCCTTTAGCAGAAGGACAATTATTTTTCTTCGGAAACAACAAATTTTCTCAGGAATGCTGTGATTCAAAAAAGAATCCGTGTGGGTCCACAATTAGTGGAAATGGAGGTTGTGCTTGTATGACTAGTGAGCAATGTAAATTTCTCTCCAGAAGAGGAAATAATAAATCAATTGTATCACCATTTTAATTTTTATGTAATTTAATATTATGATTTTATGTTATAATATTATATACTATGTCATATGCTGATCCTGCTAATCGAATTAAGAGACAAGAAGAAAAAATAAAAAAAATGAAAAACCAATTAAAAAATAACACTTTCCGTGGGACAGGTAATATAAAAAGAGGCGAATTTGAAGGTATGATAAAAAATGAAGAAAGACGATTAATACAAATGAAAAAACCAAAGTCTACAAAACAAGCCAAATCTAAAAGCCCTACTAGACCAACGCGTAAAGCGCCTATAAGTCCCAGTTCTAAACAAGTTCCAAAAAGAACAACATCATCAAGTGTAATAACAAAAACACGAAAAGCACAACAAGAAAGAGAACAACAAGCCAAATTAAAACGAGAACAACAGGCAAAATTAAAAAGGGAACAACAGGCAAAATTAAAAAGGGAACAAGCACAAAGAGAACAACAGGCAAAATTAAAAAGGGAACAAGCACAACAACAACTAGATATGCCTTGGAGAAGCCAGCAGACTCGACGTAGAGGTCGGACTTCAACATCAAAAAATAGAACCAGAAAAAGAGCTCCAACACGTTCTATTTCACCATCAAAAAAATTCATGGCAGAACAACACTCATCAAAAAACACTGGAAAAAAATCTTTAAGATATAAATTTACTGGGACAAATTATAAATTAAATAATGGCAGAGACGCTCAATTTGGTAAATCTTATATGAGTAGCGAAGTTATATCTCATCCAGCAGGCACAATATTAACGCCCGAACAAATAAATACATGGGAACAACAAAACATAAAAAATATAAAACAATTGTCAACTTTAAAAAATTCCATAGAAAATCATAATAAAAAGTTAAAAGAAAAACAAGATAAACAACGTCAATTAATGGAAGAAAAACGAAAAAAACGTGAAGAACAAAGAAAAATTGCCATTGAAAAAAAAAGGAAAGAAGATTCAAAGAAATTAGAAGAACAACAAAAAGCAGAACAAGCAAAAATAGAATTAGAAAGAGCCGAACGAGAAAAAAAATTAAAAGAAGTCGAAACAAAACGACTTGAACAAAAAAAAAAGAAACAGGCCGCTGAATTAAAAAAAGCAAATGACATAAAAAAACAACAGGAAGCATTGGCAAAAGCAGCAGCCGATGAACAAACAAGAATAAAAAGAGAACAAGAAGCCAAAAAAGCTGCCGATGAACTCAAAAAACAACAAGAAGAAGCAGCTAGAATCAAAAAAGAACTCGAAAAGAAAAAGAAGGAAGAAGAAGAAGCTGAACGAGAAAAACAAGAAAAAATAAAAAAAGAACAAAAAGCTAGAGAAGATGCTAAAAAAGCAGAACTAGCAGCTAAAAAAGCAGAAGAAATAGCTAAAAAAGCTGAGCAAGATAGAATGAAACTAGAACGAGAAGAAGGTAAAAAAAGACATAGTGATGAGTTAAAACAACTAAATGATTATTTAAAAATTAATACATTATCATTAACAAATATGTTTATTAAATAAGTAAATTACATAAAACACTTACAATAATATATTATATATGAAATTTTTATATATAATATTTCAATTCATTTTACTGTTGTGTATTACTAGAAGTGATAATATACCTCGTTTATGGTTAAGAATTCCACAATATAACGTAAACTATAGAGTAATAGATTTCTTAAACAACAATCAAATTAATAATTGCTTCGAATATATGGAAACTCAAACACATCTTAAATTAAAATGTTGGAGAGAAAATAGATTGATAAATATAGATATTAAGGTAAATGATTATACTGTAAATGATAAAATTTATTTACAGATAGAACCATATGAATCTATACTCGTTTAGATTGGTTCACACTCATATTTTTTAAAATATATTATATCATTTAATTCTAAGTTGTTAGTTGTAAAATATACATTTTTTACCCAACCATTTTCAATCCAATATTGTTTCTTCCACCAATTAGCACCTTCCTGACTCTTCACTATAACGTCTCCATTTGCATTTACACTTCCTAAAACGCGATTTGTATATGTTTCCTTGAATAATTCTATTTTGTCTTTTATTTCAACTATTTGATTTAATTTCTCCATTCCTGTTTGTCCTGTAGATAATTTTATCCAATTTTCTCCTTCTTTTCTGATATGAATATTTATCTTTTCATTTGTAGTAGGTTTTGTGTTGTCGAAATTAAATGAAAAGGAATACCAATAACCTTTTTGTATTTGATTTACAGCTTTATTTTTATCATATTTATTAAATATCAAACCGGCAAATTTAATAAAACCATCACGTATTCTAACACCACTATCTAAATCTTTACTCGCAAAAACTTTATAACTCCTAAACAAATAAACGCTATTTTCCTCCATTGCCTTTATTTGTTCCTTTAAATCAGCGATTTCATTGTCTAATTTAAGGCGAGCAGCTTTGTTTTCTTCGACATCTGGTATACCGTTTTTTTCATCTGTTTTCTCTTTTATTTTACCTTTATCCTTATCACCAATACCAAAATTATCATCGTCTGTATCTTCTATTTTTTTACCAACAACTTCATCTTTTATTCCACCAAATTTTACATCCATTACTAAAGTCCATTTGTTTGTTTCTGGTATTCCCACAATATTTAAACTATCGTTTGTATTCCATTTAGGATTTTCATTACTTCCGTTTCCACCCCAAAAATATGCTCTATTATTATCGAATTGCCAATTTTGGTTTCGCAAACCTTTGTTTATTCCTTTTAAGGTTATTTTAGGATCTTTTGATTTTCTAGGATGAGAAACTGTTTCTTTAAAATCTCCAAACATTTCGAAACCAACACCAAAATTATTTATAGTTTTTTCCGGATATTTAATATAATTATTTCCATGTAAATTAAAACAAAATGGTATAATTTTTTTTAGTGGTTTATTCATTAATTCTGTTTTGGTTTGAGCATCTTCAGTAAAACTAGAAAAATTTGAATAAATATTTTGTTTGGCTGGAAGATTTAAATATGCCATACCATATATGTTATTATTTGTTGCATAGTATACATAATTATCATTATTGTTCTTACAATTATCGTTTTTATAATTTTCATTATCTATATTTTCTTTTACTGTTAACATTTTTCGTTGTGTCATTTTTTTTAATAATTTTTGTTTTTTCCATACATTTTTTTCTTCGATTTGATTCATGTGTATCGCTAATTTTCGATTAAATAAACCCTTAGATAAATTAAGGTAATTGGAATGATTATTTGCTTTAGTTATTTTATTGTAATGATTTAATGAAAAAATATTCTTTTTTGTTATTTGTAAATTTTCATCTGATATATTTGTTTTTGTCCAATGTTTTGTATTTGCATAATTACAAAAAAAACTATTGTTTCTTTTATTTTCCGTATGCTCTTTAGAACTTTTTATTGGTATTGTATTATTATTCGAAAAACATCTACTCATTATGTATATATCTTATAAAATAAAATATACAAATTATTTATAATGGAATTTAATTCAAACACTTCTTGTATTATTGAAAAAAATAGTAGAAAAAACAAAAAAAAAGTTATGCTAAATATAAATACACGATTTAGAAATAATTATTACAATCAAAGTTCCACAGATTTTAACATTGACTTGCCCTATAATTTAACAAACATAATGAATTTATCATTAAATAGTTTTGAATGCAATACGAAAATATATACATTTTCGGAAAAATTAAAAACAAACGAATTTACAATCGAAACGTATTATTATGATTTAAACGGTAAAGAGCCAGATTACGAAAAAGGACCGCAGGACATTAAATTACATACTATCAAAATAAAAGAAGGAACATATACAGGACAAGAATTAGAAAAATATTTAAATATTAATGTTTTTTCAGCTCCGGGTGAAGGGACCCAAAGATATAGAAATTTCGATATCCAAAAAATAACTGAAAATTTAGATCCTAGAATATGGGATGATGATTTTAACGGTATAGATGAATCACAAAAAGAAAGAATGCGCATTTTTAATGATCCAGAAGTTCAACAATCATTTATTGATACAGAAAATGAAGCACCTCCCGCATTTGAAGACAATCCTACCTTAAATATACAAGATATTATAGCAAAACAAAACGAATTAAATCAATCAAAAGCAGAAGAAGCTGGTTATTTTACAAATGAAGCTGTGTTTTTTAATGTAAATGAAGAATTATCAAAACAAGAATTAAAAAGAATTTTATGTCGTTATGACCCCGTTAGCAATAAAATTCATTTTTTTAGAGACTTGCGTGTTATTGGTGGTCAACCTGATGTAAAAGGAAAAACAACATATAAATTCAATTTATCTTGGTCATTAAAAGACCAACCTAATAGACCTATTCAATTAAATATGGGATGGATATTAGGATTTAGAAAACAATATTATAATAATGATGATTATATCACACGGAAAAAAATTACAACATCAATGTTTGAAGGATATAATGCTGAATGTCAATATAAAAAACAATATACCAATTACGTTTTATTGTCTATTAATGACTTTAATAAAAGTAAAGGAGATACAGTTTTATCACCTTTTCAAGAATCAAGTTATACCGATGGTGAAATAATAGCTAAATTATGCATTGATAACAATACAATTAAATTTAAAGAAGGGCAATATGATTTTATCAAAAGAGAATATTATGGTCCAGTAAATATAAAAAAAATGAAAATAAAATTATTAGACGAATTTGGAAGAAATATTGATTTAGATAATTCTGATTATTCTTTTTCATTAATGATGGAACAAATCTACGATTAACATTTTAATATATATTATTTATTCTGTATTAAAATGTTAAATTATTTTATTTTATTAGTATAAATGACAGATAAAATTAAGCCATTTTTAAATATAGAAATAGGAAACATTGCAAATACAAAAAAATATTTTATAAAAAAAGGAATAATAATGGATAAATCAGATGCATTGGGAAAAAAACAAACTCCTTTAACATATTATGATAATGGAAAACATATAAGCACTAACTGGACTATTGTTGAAGAAGAACCAGAATACACCTATAATTCCATTTCAAAAATGTGGAGTTTAGATGGTATAGATAATAAATATGAATGTTATTATTGCGATATCCCTGAAGATTGCTTTGAATGGATCAATCATTTAAAAGACATTACAATTAATATGACATTTAAAATCGATTCAAATAAAACACTTCGAGGTGATGGAACTACAGGTAATCTAGCCGCTTTTTTTAATTGGAGAGATTTGTATGAATTTGATTTAAATAATGAAAAACCTGAATGGCCTACTTCACAGGAATTTATCAAAATATATAGAAATAATAACGAATTATCATTTTGATTTGATGAATTTGAAAAAGATAACGTTAAAAACAAAAATATGAAAATAGGTCAATTAAATCAAATATATTGGAGATTAGAACAGGAACCATATAAAGATTTTTATCCAGAACAAGACTATGATAATGATTTTTTATATCCTGATTCACACGATATAAGAATATGTAGAGGGTGGAATATCAGGGACAACATAGACAACAAAGAGTTAACATATGTAAATAGATTTGTTCCTAGTAAATTATTACAGGAAAAATATAATAATAATTGGAATATAAAAAACTGTCAAAAAATCAAAACATCTAAAGGCAATATGATTCGATTAAAATTATTCTCTGATAAAAATGGAGATGTTTTTGAAAAATATACCTTCAAAAACTTAAAAATAAAAGTCTCAATTCCTTATTATTCTTATTTTAAAAATATGGAAATAAACAATACATTACAAACGGATTCTGTAAAAGAAACTAATAATTGTTTCAAACATTGGAGTATAAAAAATTACAATTATTCTATGTTTACTAGAAAAACACAAAAAATAGGTAATACTACAATACAAAATTCTGGCCTTAAAAAAACTAATCGATTATCTAATATGCAGAGATTATGGATAGCATTAAGCGGTGGTAAAAATTTAAAAGATGAAAATGGTAATCAATATTTATCCGATGTCAAATATGGCAGAGATAAATTAATCAATATCTTATCGCCTTTACAACAATTATTATGGATTTCATGGCATACAAATGATTCTAATGGGACATGGAAAAATTATATTCTACCAAATCTAAAATCGGGTGTTTTAAACGAAAATCACGTCAATATTTTTTTAACAGAATTTTTATGGTTATGGAAAAGTGTTTTAGAAATATTACCACTTTCTGATAATAATTTAAATACCGATAAAGAAATTTCGGATAATTTAGGTGGAGAGAAATATAACAAACTAACTTATTACAATAAATATTATTATTATGAAATTATTAAAGAATTCTTTGGATGGCCAATTCCCGTTTTAAATACAATTTCCGATATTATCAATTTTTGGATTCCTCCTAAATATATACTAAACATAAATACCGTTGAAAACAATTATGATTTATTTACCAACTTAAACAAAACTATTCAAAATGATACCACAAATAAATTAAATTTATTTTATACCATACCTCCTAACACTAAATTTTTAAAAAATAATCATTCTGGCTACATCGGTAATTATTCAAATAATCATTCTATGAATTTAATTACAGAAGAAAATTTTGTTAATAGAATAAATTACAGTAAAACAGATAATGGTTGGTTTTCTCCCGATGGTAATACTAATAAATATTCAATACCAATATTAGGAAAAAATAAGGACGATTCAAGAATAAGTAGTGATGAAAAATATATGTATCGAATTAGCGATACAGCAAAAAAAGGTTTTATTAGAGGAAAACATATTGATGTGTTAAATAATAATATTGATGGCACAGAATTAAAACACGGTGGATTAATTGTTAGGTTGCCAGAAAAATATTCACAATATAGTATCCCTTGGAACAAGGGAAATAATTATGTCCCAAAAATTACAAAAATTAAAATAGAAGTTGATTTTGCCGTAAAACAATATGATGAAAATACAAACAATAAATCTTTACCTATAACTTCTATTATTAGCACAAATCCCGATAAACCATTGGTTTATATAACAAATTCAAACGCTAGAAACTATCCGGGTGAAATAAGTTTCAAAAAAGCATGGAGTAATTCTGGACAATGGGCATCTAATTCTAATTTGATTAAAATGAATAAAATTAATTTTTTAAATGATGATTTTGATACTAATTTAATAAGTATTTCAGACGAAGAGTCATTCGTCGATAACGCTAGATACAAATTAATATACACTATTGATAATCTACCGATAATGAATCCCGGAGAAAAAGAACCAATTATAGATCCTTTAAAATCAGCTGTTCTTTTTCAAATAGATTATTCAAATACCATAGGTCAGGAACAATTAGGTCTTAAAACATTTCGTGTGAACAATAATGCAAAAAATAATAATTATGATGGAAAAGATGGTAAACCAAATTATTCTATTCCACCAAATATAGTTGGAGATGTTTTTAAAAACGATAACAATAATTATTCATTTTCTGTACATAAAAATAATATGTCGGGATTATTATCAAATGAAAATTCAAATAAACATCTGGGATTTTATTTATTTAGAACCAATGCCCAAAGTTCTTATTTTTTTAAAAATATTAAAATTACTTTAGATATACCTGAATTAGAACTTATAGATAACTTAAAAAAATCCGAATTAGATAACGATATTGATTTATTAGAAAAATCAATAAAAAAAGCAGATAAACAATTTAATGGTGTAATTGACCCAAAAATATTGTTAAACGCCAAACGAAAACTTAGTAATATGAAAATTTTAAAAGAAACAAATATTGATATTATCGAAACAAACGATATTAATATAGATAGTTTAAAAAATATTATTGAATCACTAAATATAAATAAAAATGATATTGAACAATACAAATATCAATTACAACTAGAAAATAAATTATCATTTATGGAGCAACGCAATAAATTATTAAATGTTTTAAAAAATAAAAAAACAATTAAAATAATTAACAATATATTAATAGATGTAAAACAAAATACAATAATAGAAAAAATATTAAACGAAACAACAAATACAGTAGAAATTAAAAATCATTCTTTAACCAATAAATTGGATATATCAAAAGATATTGAAATATTAAAAAAGGAGAGAAATACACTTTTAAATAAATATTCAAAAGATATTGTAGATATTTTGAAATCCTCAACATACGATATTATCGGTAATAAAGAATATAACAACTCTGTTAATTTACTTGATGAATTAACAGTCAATGAATATAATATTGGAGAGAATTCAAATGTCGATATTGTAGATATCGATAAAACTCCTATCGAATTATACAATGAATTGCAGGATAAAATAAATTCTAGAACTACAGTAATTATTGATAATATAAATAACAATATAATAAATTCTGACAGCAATGAAAATATGTATAAAGTTATTGACTACATTTTAAAAGTAGAACAAGAAAATATTATCACGTTTAATCAAAAAAAATATTCAATACTATTAGAAAGATACAATTTAGCTGTAAGACACATTAAAAATACTATTACAGTTA
>MDTB01042882.1_pt1 | contig 12681 bp, 12 predicted proteins | sample 811161 | NCBI WGS metagenome assembly MDTB01 (sample SAMN05326650, study PRJNA326480) | marine metagenome | isolation source: seawater | place: Mediterranean Sea | collected 2009 | reverse complement strand
GCCGGTCACCACCACGCTGATGGGCAAGGGAGCCTTCGATGAGAACGACCCCCTTTCCGTCGGCATGCTCGGCATGCACGGCACGGCCTACGCCAACTTTGCCGTCACCGAATGCGACCTGTTGATTGCTGTCGGAGCCCGTTTTGACGACAGGGTGACCGGCAAGCTGGATACATTCGCTCCGCGCGCCAAGGTCATCCATTTCGAGATTGATCCGGCCGAGGTGGGCAAAAACCGCCGAGCTCAGGTGGCTGTTCTCGGTGATCTGCGCCTCAGCCTGTCCCGCTTGGTGGAGTTGAGCCTGCAGCGACAGCACGAGCCCCACACCAAGGTTTGGCTGGATCGCATCGATGCCTGGAAGCAGCGTTATCCGCTGAGCACGCCATCGCCGGAGGGAGAGATCTACCCCCAGGAAGTGCTTCTGGCCGTTCGTGATCTGGCACCAAAGGCCATTGTCACGACCGACGTTGGCCAGCATCAGATGTGGGCGGCTCAGTACCTGCGCAACGGCCCCCGCGGCTGGATCAGCAGTGCAGGTTTGGGAACGATGGGTTTTGGAATGCCAGCGGCCATGGGTGCTCAGGTGGCCTGTCCCGGTGAGCAGGTGGTCTGCATCGCTGGCGATGCCAGCATCCTGATGAACATTCAGGAGCTCGGGACCCTCGCCTCCTACAACCTGCCAGTGAAGGTGGTGATCGTGAACAACCACTGGCAGGGAATGGTGCGCCAGTGGCAGGAGAGTTTCTACGAGGAGCGTTATTCCGCTTCAGACATGCTTCCAGGAATGCCCGACTTCATCGCGCTTGCCAGCGCTTTCGGTGTCGGTGGCGTGAAGATCGACAACCGTGAACAGCTCCATGCTGATTTGAGCAGCGCCCTGCAGGCACCGGGCCCCATGCTGATTGATGTTCATGTGCGCAGGGGAGAGAACTGTTACCCGATGGTTCCCCCGGGCAAGAGCAATGCTCAGATGGTTGGTCTTCCTGCTCATCCGGAGCTGGCCATGGGCACCACACGCAACTGTCCGGCCTGCGGCGCGATCACGGCCCATGAACATCGTTACTGTCCCCAGTGCGGGGCATCGCTGTGATCCGTCCTTCTCTGTTTCGTGTCGCTCTGATCGCTCTGGTGCTCTTGCTGGTTGGCGTGGCGCCCGTGAATGCAGCCGAGGTGCTGCAGGTTCGCACCGCCTCCCTCCTGCAGGTGGGAGACCACAACCGCACTTACACAATCGAGTTGCCTTGCCTCAGCGTGCCTGAGGGAGAAGAAGCCGCAGCCGTTGCTTGGTTGAGGCAGCAGTTGCCCCGTCGCAGACGGGTGAATCTGCGTCCCGTCGGGTCCCGGGATGGGCAGCTCCTGGCGAGAGTTACGCCGATTGGTGAGAGCCAGGACCTCAGTGCTGGCCTTGTGGCAGCTGGACTGGCCCGTGATGCCTGCACGGCTGGAGTGACCTGACATGGCGGACAACCGCATCGCCCGGGGCATCGTGCTTGTGCCGTGCCTACTTCTCGGTGGCGCTTTTCTGGCAACAGCTGTTTGGGGTCAGGGTGCAGCGGCGGAAAATCGTCCTCTTGCTGCGCTTCTTGGCGTCGGATTGCTGCTTGCCGGTGGCTTATCCCAGGTGCGCTCGTCAGATAACGAGATCACAAAAACAGACGTCTCCGACGACTCTCACTAGCTTGATCTGGTTGGGTTCCGTCCACCCTTTCAATGACTCCGCAGCAGGCCATGCCGGCCTCGCAACCGATGGGTTCAACGCCGAGCCTTGAGCGCTCCAGCGCGATCTCCGCTGCCGAAGATTCCGGCCAGCAATCAGCAGACAAGCGTGCTCTGCGTCGTCCGATGGCATGGCTGCACAGCAAGCCGCTGCTGGCCTGGATGGCCGTAGCCGCCAGCCTGATCGGCTGTCAGGCCCTGGTGGCCAGTGGGTTGAATCAGCCAAGAATCACGGTGATGCTTCCCTTTGGCCCTGGGGATGATCGGCTTCGTCAACAGTTCCTGCGTGGATTCACGGTTGGTGAGGAGACCGTCAAAGCCTGTGGTTCGTCCCTTCCACGAACGAGCTGGTTCGGACTGTCCCCCGATGCTTCTCCGGTGGCGGCTCTGGCCCGCATGCCTGATCAGCAGCTTGTGGTGGCACCGCCAACAGCGGATCTACGCGCCTTTGATCGCCTGGCGGTTGATCGCAAGCTCAGTGTGTTGTTGCCGTTTCAACGCGGAGAGTCCCTCGGTGTTTTGCGGGGCCTTGAGGGGCGTCAACGGCTCTGGCCACTGGTCCCATCCCGCCGAAAAGATCTCGAGGCCATTGCCAAGGCTTCCGTGAACAACGGTTGGGGGTGGGCGATGGTGATCGCCGATCCAGACTCACTGGCGTCCTCGGATGTGGCGACCTTTGTGGAGGCCTTCCTCAGCGCTGGCGGTGCTGTGAAGAGTTACACCGCGGAGGACGTTCAAATCGTTGATCCAGCGGATGACAAAGCTTTTGAGCGTTTGTCCGATGACATTCTCTGGTCCAGGGTGCCCACGATCGTCGTGGCCGCTGATCCAGACGGACCACTGGTCAAGAGGCTGCGAGCCCGTCAAGCGGAGGGCCGTTTCGGGACTGGTTTGAAGAAGGAACCGAATTGGATCTGGCTCAGTGATGCCACTCAAATCCAGGACCTCGAACAGCAGGCCTGGCAACAGCTCGGGCTGGACCACCCGGCCCGGGGCGATGGCTGGTCCAGCTTTGCTGAGGCCTACGAAAAGCGGTGGGGAGAATCTCCACACCTGCTGGAGGCAGCCGCCTTTGACACCGCCAGAATTCTGGCTCTGTCGGGGGCAGCCCCTCTGCCCGTGTCCAAGGAGGGCTCCCTGGATGCCATGGGTTGGGTAGATCCGGAGGCGAAGCCGGTCTCGATTTGTGAGGGCCTGAAGCTGCGCCAGCAGGGAAAAACACTGCGGGTGAAAGCCGCTGCCAGCGATTTCACACTGCGCGGCGGCGAGGCGCCTTCCGGCAGCGCCTTGGCTGGCCTGATCAAAGGCTGACGTTCTGATCGACCACTCACGGAGATTGTTTGACGCGTGCTGCGACTAAGTGAATTGCGTCTGCCGCTGGACCATGACCCAGAGGACCTTCAGGCCGCTGTTGAGCGGCGGCTTCGCATCGGGGCGGATCAGCTTCTCAAGCTGCAGCTGGTCAAACGCAGCATCGATGCCCGTCGACGCGATCGCATTCAGCTGATCTACAGCGTGGATGTGTCGGTCAAGGCAGAAGCGTCACTATTGCGACGCCACAGCGGCAATCACAGGATCCGCCGGGCTCCGGACACCCGTTATCGGGCTGTGGAACAGGCGCCTGCTGGATTTCCGAGCTCCCCTGAGTGGCGCCCCGTTGTTGTTGGTGCTGGGCCCTGTGGCTATTTCGCAGCGTTGCTGCTCGCCCAGATGGGATTTCGCCCGCTGCTGCTCGAACGGGGCCAGCCGGTGAAGGAGCGCACGCTTCAAACCTTCGGGTTCTGGCGTGGGACGCGGCCGTTCGATCCCGAGTGCAATGCCCAGTTCGGCGAGGGAGGTGCGGGCACGTTCTCCGACGGCAAGCTCTACAGCCAGGTGAGCGATCCCGAGCATTACGGCCGCAAGGTGCTGGAGGAACTGGTGGCCAGTGGTGCGAGCAACGAGATCCTCACCCTGCATAGACCCCACATTGGGACGTTCAAGCTGGCCACGGTGGTGCGTGGTCTGCGCTCGCGGATCGAGAGCCTCGGCGGTGAGGTTCGCTTCGGCAGTCGTGTGGATGAGCTGCTGCTCACCACTGCAAGTGATGACAAGGCCTTCCGATTAGAGGGTTTGCGCCTCGCGGACGGCCAGCGCATGGCCTGCCGTCACCTGATCCTGGCCCCTGGGCATTCGGCTCGTGACACATTTCTGATGCTGGAACGCGCCGGCGTGCAGCTGCACCGCAAGCCGTTTTCCGTGGGAGTTCGGATTGAGCACCCACAGCCGTTGATTGATCAGGCGCGCTGGGGGGAGTTGGCTGGTCACCCCCGCCTTGGAGCGGCGGAATACAAGCTGGTCCATCACTCCGGGAACGGCCGCTGTGTCTACAGCTTCTGCATGTGTCCCGGTGGATTCGTGGTCGGCGCCGCTTCGGAGCCTGGAGGCGTGGTCACCAACGGGATGAGCCAGCACTCCCGAAATGAGCGCAATGCCAACAGCGGGTTGGTGGTGAATCTTGAACCGGAGGACCTCAGGCCCTATGAACGCTTTCCTGGGGATCCCCTGGCGGGCGTCACACTGCAACGGGATCTCGAACAGCGGGCTTTCCGGCTCGGGGGAAGCTGCTATGCCGCTCCTGCTCAGCGCCTGCAGGATTTCCTCGAGGGCAGCCCATCTGCTGATCTGGGCAGCATCAACGCGTCGTATCAGCCGGGTGTGACACCGAGCGATCTCAGTGGTGTGCTGCCGGAGCCAATCATTGCGGCATTGCGGGAAGCTCTACCGGCTTTTGCAGCCCGGTTGCCGGGATATGACCATCCCGATGCTGTGCTGACCGGCGTGGAAACGCGAACCTCCTCCCCGGTTCGTGTGGCCAGAGATGAGCAGATGGAATCGATCAACACCCATGGACTGATTCCTGCGGGAGAGGGTGCCGGCTACGCCGGAGGCATTCTCTCGGCTGGGATCGATGGGATCCGAGCGGCGGAAGCCATGGCCCGTCGCCTGGTTGCCGAGGCTCAGTCGGCCGCCTGACTCACGATGCCGCTCCACTGGACGGCCTTGACCTGATCGCGGCGCCAGGAATGAAACAGATCCGGCTCTCCGATGGTGCACAGCGGACAGCGGGCGATCTGTTCTTGATCGAGGCCTTCCTTCAACAGCTGCTCTACGGCGGAGCCACGAATGTCGAGGAGATGTTTTCCCTCTTGAGGATCGGCCATCAGAGCTCCTGCTGATCGGAGTTGTCGCTGCCGTGCCTCTCGATCACCGGGTTCGGCAGCCAGGCCATCGCTGATGGCGTCCACCACGTCCTGACCGACCTGATAGCGGGCGCCACTCACCGCCGGGCCGAGGGCGACAACAAGGTCGGTGCGTTGCGCCCCCCTTTGCTCCAGACGAGCGATCGCCTCGGGGAGAATCCTTGCCGCCACCCCACGCCAACCGGCATGACAGGCGGCGGTATGGCCCGTCCCCGGGTCTGCGATCAGCACCGGGGTGCAATCCGCTCCGCAGACCCAGAGGCTCTGGCCGCCGCGATCGCTCACCAGCCCGTCGGCCTGAGGCCAGGGCTCGGCCACGGCTTCCCAGGCGTCCAGGACGATGCCGCTATGGATCTGCTGCGGACGGTGAACGCTGATTCCTGCACTGATGTAACCGGCCAGCTCGTCCGGCCCGCGCCCCTGCCAGCGACGGGTGAAGAAACCATGTTCGAATCCCCGATCAACAAGTCGATCCGCCTGGAGGTAGTAGCCGCCATAGCAACCGATCCAGGTCCAGCCTTCGAGGTTGTTGAAGCCGCTGTCCGGCCGATCGAAAGGATCCCTGCTGGACACGGTTCTCAAGGCATCGGGACGTCCCTCATCATCCAGAATCCCGCGAAGGATTGCGCCTCCTGGTTGGCCTGTACAGCGATGAACTGAAGGCCGCGCACCGCATCTCTGGCCTGGCTCAATGCTGCCTCGATTCCGCTGACGGCGGATGGGTCCAGATCACTGACCAGCCATCGGTCATCCTGACCGGCCTCGAGGATGAGTTGACGGTTTTCAATGGTCAGCCGAACAGGCTCCAGGCCTCCCAGCCAGCCAGCCAGGGCGAGCGCTCTGCTGCTGCTGAACAGACGCAGGCCTGGAACGGCCGCATCCGGTTCGATCGCATCGGGCAGGGGAATCAGGCCGTTGAAATCCATCGGCCATTGCTGAGCATCCTGAAGCATTCCTGCAGGCAGGCTTGCCCAGCTCCAAGCATCCCCCTGTACGGCCTCCGGCAGGGGAATCGGCGGTGTTGCAATCGGTGCTGGGGGCGGTGCTAGCGGACCAGCCATGAAGCCTTCTTCGTTGGGATAAATCTCCTGTTCCCGTTGCGTCAGCCAATCGAGCAGGGCGTAGGTGCGTCGGCTGGCGATCATTTCCAGATCAAGCTCAGTGGCAGCGCGCTGCACCATCGTGCGCATGGAACTGCGCCAGCAGCGCAATCTCAGCGGCTGGCCATAGCCCTCTGCAGCGGCCTGCTCGATTGCTTCTTGCAGTGCTGAGGCGAGCCAAAGGGAGTTCACCTCGCCCGATGGGCAGCGTTTGGCAAAACGGAACGGCTGTGGATCCCCAGCAGCAGGTGGTGTGGTCGTGACCAGCAGTTCCCAGCGCTTGCGGCCGTCCGCTTCGAGGATCGGTCTTGAGTAGAAGTCCAGTTCCCAGTCGGTGCCGCTGATGTTGGCAGCGCTCATCCGGCGTCCTGTTCCTTCTGCTTCAGCATGTTCTGGGCGCGAGAGGCGCGATCCTCCGCCTCAGCCATCACTTTGTCCTTTTCAACCAGCAGCTCCCCGGGTGGGCCCTCCAGCAGGGCGGTGTTCAGACCGATGCGACCGCGCCCAGGGTCCAGTTCGGTGATCAGCGCCTTCACCCTGTCGCCCTGGTCGAACACCTCACGAATTGAGCGCAGGCTGCCATTGGTGATCATCGACTGGTGCAGCAGGCCGCTGACCCCTCCAAGATCGACAAACAGGCCATAGGGCTTGACCGCCGCGACCTGGCCTTCCACCAGCTGACCAACTTCCAGTTCCTGGAAGCGAGCCGCCAGAGCTGCGCGTTTTTCGGAGAGGACCAACTTGCGGGTTTCGGAATTCACCTCCAGGAAGGCCACGCCGAGACTCTTTCCCACCAACTCCTGGTGATTTTCGCCGTCCTGAAGCTGGGAGCGCGGAATGAATCCCCTTAACCCCTCGAGGTCACAGGTGACCCCGCCACGGTTGAAGCCACTGACGATCACCTGAACCACCAGGCCCTGCTTCTCCATCTCCTTCACCCGCTCCCAGCTCTGACGCAGGGCGAGAGCGCGGCAGCTGATGGTGACCATTCCATCGGCGTTTTGCTCCCGGGTCACCAGCACCTCCACCTCGAGACCTTTGGGAAAGCGCTCGCGGAAGTTGGTCACCACTCCGAGACCAGCCTCGCTTTTGGGCATGAAGCCAGGGGCCTTGCCGCCGATGTCGACGTAAACCCCGTCGCTTTCCAGACCGATCACCGTGCCTTTGATCACTTCACCTGTCGTTCCAACAGGGGCGTTTTCATCAAGCGCGGCGAGGAAGGCCTCTTCATCGAAATCGAAGTCATCGACGCTTCTTGGTGCATCGTTCTCCTCACGCTTGCGAGAGGACTTCTGATCCGGTGCACCGAGAAGATCGGCCATGGTCATGCCGTCCATGTCGCCGAGGTCGAAGCGCTCCTCATCGCTTGCGGGAGCCGATTCTGGCGTTGGGGGCTGGGGCCGGCTCGGTGATTTGAGGCCTGCTGCCTCCTCCAGTCGGCGTGCTTTCTCGATCGCTGCTTCCGCTGCCGCACGGGCCTCTGTCGCCTCGCGCTGCAGCTTCTCCTGCTCTTCGTCGCGCCGATTGATCTGCATGACCTGAAGCGGTTTGCGACCGGCGTTCGCTGCGGCTTTGGGGGCCTTCGGCCGATTGGGCTGCGGACTGCCGGCTGCGGCCATGGACCTAAGGGGTCGTCAATGAATCAGTCTGGCAGCCGGGCTGGGAATTTCTACCTCTGCTTGGAGTACGGATGTCTCGTCATCAACGGCATTTCGAGCGGTTGCATCAGCCGCAGGCGCAGATGGCTGCTCAGCAATCAGGTTCCACGCTGATCTGGCCGTTCGGAGCCATCGAACAACACGGGCCCCAGCTGCCCTTGGTCACCGATGCCCTATTCGCTGATCAAGTCCTCAACGCCGTGCTGGATCGGCTGCCCATGGAGTGTCCCGTCTGGCGCTTGCCGACTCAAACGATCGGATTCTCGCCGGAGCATGGGGACTTCCCAGGCACCCTCAGCCTTCCTGCGGAACTGTTGATTCAAATGATCGGAAGCGTCGGCTCCCAGGTGGCGTCGATGGGATTCCGTCGTTTGGTTCTGTTCAACGCCCACGGTGGACAGATTGCCTTGCTTCAGGTGGCCGCGCGGCAACTGCGCCGCCATGTTCCATCCATGGCCGTGTTGCCCTGCTTCCTGTGGAGCGGTGTGCAGGGACTGTCCTCACTGGTGTCGGATGAGGAACTGAACCATGGTTTGCATGCCGGCCAGGCCGAAACAAGCCTGATGTTGCATCTGGCTCCGGATCTTGTCGGTTCAGCACGACCTCGGGATGGGATGCCGGATGCGATGGCGACATCACCCCCGCCCGGATGGAGCCTTGAGGGTGCGGCGCCCACGGCCTGGCTGACCTCAGACCTCAGTGAGACCGGTGTGATTGGAGACAGTCGAGCCTCATCGGACACGCTTGGGAAAGCCCTGGCGGAACGCCTCATTGAGCATTGGTATGACCTGCTGACAGCGCTGCTCAGCAGTGATTGGCCGGGGACATCCAGGGGGCCTGCGTCCTGAACTGAGCACGCTGATGTCCCCGACTTTGAAGGAGCTGGTTATTCTCGGTCCCACTGAAAGTGGTTAATCGCGTCCTATGACGACCCTCAATGCTGCTGCGGCTGCCGTGATGGAGGGCCAGGACGCGCTTCCGGATTTCACAACGGAGTCCTACAAGGACGCGTATAGCCGGATCAACGCCATTGTGATCGAGGGCGAGCAGGAGGCTCACGACAACTACATCTCACTGGGCACGCTGATTCCTGATCAGGCCGAAGAGCTGACCAGGCTTGCCCGGATGGAGATGAAGCACATGAAGGGCTTCACCTCCTGTGGACGCAATCTGGGAGTGGAGGCGGACATGGCCTTCGCAAAAACCTTCTTTGGTCCACTGCACAGCAATTTTCAGAAGGCACTGAAGGACGGCAAGGTGGTGACCTGCCTCCTCATCCAGGCACTGCTGATCGAAGCCTTTGCGATCTCGGCTTATCACATCTATATCCCCGTTGCGGATCCTTTCGCGCGCAAGATCACTGAGGGTGTGGTGAAGGACGAATACACCCACCTCAATTACGGACAGGAGTGGCTGAAAGCCAATTTCGAGGCCAGCAAGGAGGAACTGTTCGAAGCCAACAAAGCCAATCTTCCTCTGATCCGCTCGATGCTCGAGGAAGTGGCTTCCGATGCAGCAGTGCTCCACATGGAAAAAGAAGATCTGATCGAGGATTTCCTGATCGCTTACCAGGAAGCCCTCAACGAGATCGGATTTAGTTCCAGGGAAATTGCTCGGATGGCCGCTGCCGCTTTGGCGATCTGATCCTCACTGGATTTCTGATCCATCCGCTTCTCGATCGGGCACATGCTGCTCTAGATCCCGCTCCATGGGAGCATGGGCTGTCGGGAGTGCTCCCAAGGAACGTTATCGGCGCCGCATGTTTGGTCTGATCGGACACTCAACGAATTTCGACGCTGCCCGTCGCAAGGCGTTGGAACTCGGATTCGATCACATTGCTGACGGCGATCTCGACGTGTGGTGCAGCGCACCTCCCCAGCTTGTTGAGCACGTTGAGGTCACCAGTCCGGTCGGCACCAGCATCACGGGGGCCTACATCGACTCCTGTTTTGTTCCGGAGATGCTCAGTCGTTTCAAGACTGCGCGTCGAAAGGTCCTCAACGCCATGGAATTGGCTCAAAAAAAGGGCATCAACATCACTGCCCTCGGTGGATTCACATCCATCATTTTTGAGAATTTCAACCTTCTGCAGCACCAGAACGTCCGCAGCACAACTCTGGATTGGGAGCGATTCACCACCGGAAACACCCATACCGCCTGGGTGATCTGCCGCCAGGTCGAAAACAATGCCCCTGCGTTGGGGATCGATCTGAAAAAAGCCCGTGTGGCCGTGGTGGGAGCCACTGGAGACATCGGTAGTGCAGTCTGTCGCTGGCTGACGGCACGAACCGGTGTTGCGGAAGTGCTGCTTGTGGCTCGTCAGCAGCAACCTCTGTTGGATTTGCAGCAGGAGCTGGGCGGAGGCCGCATCCTGTCCCTGGAAGATGCCTTGCCGGAGGCGGATGTCGTGGTCTGGGTCGCCAGCATGCCCCGCACGCTTCAGATCGATCAGTCCAGTCTTCGGGAACCCTGTTTGATGATCGATGGTGGATATCCCAAGAACCTGGATGCCAAAGTTGCTGGTGGCGGAGTTCGTGTGCTCAAGGGAGGCATCGTCGAGTTCTGCCGCGACATCGGCTGGACGATGATGGAAATCGCTGAGATGGAGCGACCTCAGCGCCAGATGTTCGCCTGTTTCGCTGAAGCGATGCTGCTTGAATTCGAGCAGTGCCACACCAACTTCAGCTGGGGGCGCAACAACATCACGCTGGAGAAGATGGATTTCATCGGCGCAGCTTCAGTTCGCCATGGCTTCTCAACGCTCAATCTGCATCCCAGGCTTCATGTCGCAGCCGCCTGAGGTCAGCCCCAGCTCACTCACCGTTGTCATCTGATGTCGCGTCGTCCCCTGCTCGAGTTTGAGAAGCCCCTGGTCGAGCTGGAGCAGCAGATCGATCAGATTCGTCAGCTGGCTAGGGATTCTGAGGTTGATGTGAGCCAGCAGCTCCATCAATTGGAAACGTTGGCTGAACGCCGGCGGCAGGAGATCTTTCAGGCCCTCTCACCCGCCCAGAAGATTCAGGTGGCGCGGCATCCCCACCGCCCCAGCACCCTGGATTTCATCCAGATGTTCTGTGATGACTGGATTGAATTGCACGGTGATCGCCGGGGGAACGACGATCAGGCCCTGGTGGGGGGTGTGGGCCGTCTGGGTGATCGGCCTGTCCTCCTGATTGGTCATCAGAAAGGCCGAGACACCAAGGAAAACGTGGCGCGTAACTTCGGCATGGCCACGCCGGGGGGGTATCGCAAGGCCATGCGCCTGATGGATCACGCCGATCGTTTCCGACTGCCCATTCTCAGTTTCATCGACACCCCTGGTGCCTATGCCGGTCTTCAGGCGGAGGAGCAGGGGCAAGGTGAAGCGATCGCGGTCAATTTGCGCGAGATGTTCCGCTTGCGGGTCCCGATCATTGCCACCGTCATCGGTGAGGGTGGTTCAGGCGGAGCCTTGGGCATCGGTGTTGCCGATCGTTTGCTGATGTTTGAGCACAGCGTCTACACCGTTGCCAGTCCGGAAGCCTGTGCCTCGATTCTCTGGCGCGATGCGGCGAAGGCACCTGAGGCAGCAGCGGCGTTGCGAATCACCGGCCCCGATCTGATCGATCTCGGGGTGGCAGATGAGGTGCTCCCAGAGCCATCAGGTGGCAACAACTGGGCACCACTGGAGGCCGGACAGACGTTGAGGGAAGCCCTCGAGCGTCACCTGAGCGAACTCCTGACGTTGTCCGAGGCGGAGCTCAAAGAGAACCGATATCGCAAATTCCGTGCAATGGGCCGTTTTCTTGAGCAAGAGTCACAAAAACCTGGGATTGCCGCTTAGTCTGTTGCGGTTTGCTGACCAGGATTGCCGACGGCTCTGATCACAGGTGCAAGCCGCGGCATCGGCCGACGCACCGCTGAGCTCCTTGCCGACAACGGTTGGGATCTCATGCTCACCGCACGCAATGGTGAGCAACTTGAGGTGCTCAGCACACAGCTCAGTGGAAACGGCCGCTCCGTTGTCTACGAAGCTCTGGATCTCCTTGATTCGGCGGCCATCACGCCTGCCATGCATCGCTTGCTCGGTCGCGGCGAAGCACCAACTGTTCTGATCAACAACGCAGGAGTCGCCTACACCGGTGATCTTCTGGCGATGCCGATCGACCGTTGGCAATGGCTGATGCAGCTGAATCTCACCAGTGTGATGCAGATTTGCTCAGCCGTGGTTCCAGCCATGCGCTCGGCAGGTGGATTGGTGATCAACGTCAGCAGCCATGCGTCGCGCAATGCCTTCCCTCAATGGGGGGCTTACTGCGTGAGCAAGGCAGCCCTGGCGAGCTTCACCCGCTGCCTGGCGGAAGAGGAGCGTCGTCATGACGTGCGTGCCTGCACCCTCACCCTCGGATCGGTGAATTCGCCCATGTGGGACGAAGAATCCGTACAAAGCGATTTCGATCGTCGTGCCATGCTCTCCCTGGATCAGGCGGCTAACGCCCTGGTGCATCTGGCAGAGCAACCGACCAACCAGGTGATCGAAGACCTCACCCTGATGCCGGCCATCGGCGCCTTCTGAAGACCCCCATGACTTCCACTGTCCCCTTCGTCTCCAATGGCGCTGCCCTGAATGGCAACGGCAATGGCAACGGCTTCTCCCCAAGAGACGCCAAAGTTCTGAATCCAATCGTTTCGGCTCGTATTCGCGAGCGCCTGCAAGAGGCGGGTGTTTCGTTCGTGGCCAACGACAACGTGTCGGCGTATATCGAGCCTGGCGAGATGGCTGAGCTTGAGATTGAAGTCGCGGACAAGGTTCGTGAACTACTGCGCAGTTTGGTGATTGATATCGACAACGATCACAACACCCATGAGACAGCCGAGCGTGTGGCTCGCATGTATCTCCATGAGGTGTTCAAGGGGCGCTACCACCGGCAGCCCAAGGTGGCCAGCTTCCCGAACGTGAAGCAGCTGGATGAGATCTACACCGTT
>MDTB01022140.1_pt1 | contig 12681 bp, 13 predicted proteins | sample 811161 | NCBI WGS metagenome assembly MDTB01 (sample SAMN05326650, study PRJNA326480) | marine metagenome | isolation source: seawater | place: Mediterranean Sea | collected 2009 | reverse complement strand
GGCGGCGGCGGCATCCCAGTCACCTTGCATCACGGCAGCGCGAAAACGCACGAACCCGGCAAGGCGCGGCCCACCGAGATTGAACGCCATCGAGATCAGGGCGTGCCGGCGCGCCGGCGACGCGCCAGCGAAGGCGTTGCCGAATTGATCGGCACAGATGGATGTTGCCAGCGCGATGTCATTTGCCAGCAGACAGTCAATCTCGTCATCGGCAAGGCCGCGGTCGGTCAGAAACTGCCTCCATCTGGCGGCTAAGCTCTGCCGCGAATCTTTCATCATTCTCCATACCGGTATCATCGGCCTCGACACCCGGACGCGGCCCGAAACGCGCCGGCCGTCGGGCCCGCAGCAGAAACATCAACAGGCTGTCCGAATATCGGGTGACAGCGCCAACAACACTTCCCTGAAAGAATCGGTCCTCGCCAACACCGGTGACGGCGCGCCGAAACGCCTCCATCTCCAGCTGGTCCGCCGCCTCCTCCAGCGCATCGGCCCAGGCAACAGCGAAAGCCCGGTCACGGTGGCGCCATTCATAGCATCGCGACCGACAGGTGCCGGCGGCCCGCGCCGCCGCGCTGACATTACCGGTCTTGCGCAGATGCTCAAGAAAGGCCCCCTGCCAGCCTGGCGGGGTGCCCTCTGGCTGGCGGTTGTTCGTCATGCGTGTTGGGTGCGTGCACTGTATGTGTGATGGTGTGAGGGGCAGTGTACGATAGGAAATATCCTATTTTGTGCCAAATGTCAAGCTTATTTCTTGTCGGCCCCGGCGATGTCCACTGCCACAAGCGCTGTCAGTGCCCGTCGATAATCACGGTTCAGCGTCGTGCGGCTGCGCCGGTGGCGATGGCACAGCTCGGCCCATCTGACGCCGCAGGCACGCGCCCACAGCAACTGCCGCTGATGTGACGGCACCTGCCATAACAGCATTGCCAACCGGTCCAGATCATCAATCGCTGCGGGTGACGGCCTCGCCCGGGAAACACGCCGCGTTACCTCAATTGCAAAACGGCTCTCGCGAATCATCTCCGGCCAGGCACTGCGTGCACTGGCGGGGCGGGCATCGGCTGTTGCCGGAAGTCGGCTCAGCGTGTCAACAGCGCGGGCAAGACGCGCCGCCATGGCCTGAAGGACCGCACCGTCATAACCCATCATTTTGTCCACCACACCGCTAGCGTTTGAAGATTTTCGTAATGATTCCATGATGTCTGCCTCTGCGCTTGCTATTTGAAAGGAATTTTCCTATCATGCATCGCAGTGAGAGAACATGACCCAAAAGGATCAGTACGGACCACCTCTCGGAATCGTGAAGCTGAATATGCAGACGTACCTATACAGATACAGCCATGAAGACACGGCCATGAAGATACAGCCATGAAGACACGCCAATGCTGATACACCACTGCGGATATCCGACACATGGCACTACATGAACGCGAAACGAAGGTGGCTGGCGACAGCGGGTCCGGCGACGGGCTGGATCCGGCGCGTCGCGCGGTACGCGACGCTGTTGATACCGCTGGTCTGACGCTGAAAGAGGCGTCGCGGGCGCTGGGTCGCAACGATGCCTATCTCCAGCAATTCCTCTATCGCGGCTCGCCGCGCCGTCTTCCCGAACATATGCGTCTGCGGCTTGCCGCCATGACCGGCGCTGACCAGGCACAGTTTCTGGACCCCGACCTGAAGGCGTTGCAGCCGATGGCGCATGACCGTCTGATCGACGTGCCGCTTCATGCGGTGCATACCGCCGCCGGTGGTGGCAGCTTTGCTGGCAGCGGCGATGAGGCCGGACCCGGCCTGTCCTTCCCCCCCGATCTGTTGCGCCGCATTACAGCGGCACCGGCAGGCGGGCTGAAACTGCTGTCCATCAGCGGCGATTCGATGTCGCCAACGCTCGAGGATGGCGATCTTGTGATGGTCGATACCGGCCGCTGCCTGCCCTCGCCCCCCGGTATTTTCATCCTTGATGACGGCGTCGGGCTTGTCGCCAAGCGGGTGGATGCGATACCCAACACAACGCCGCCGCAACTCCGTTTGTCATCGGACAACCCGGCCTACAGCAACTACCAGCGCCGCATTGACGAGGTTCATGTCGTCGGACGGGTTGTCTGGTTTGCCCGCAACATCTAAGGGGTCCTTATGAAGCGCCGCCATTCCGACAGAAAGCGCGACCGCACCGGCCGCCTGCCCCGCAACGCGGCACCGGTCGAGGTTGAGATCACACATGTTGGCGGGCGCGGTGACGGTGTCGGCACCGCGTCATGGCGGCACAATCATGTGACCGCCGACCATACCGTGTTCGTGCCGGCATCGCTGCCGGGTGAGCGTGTCGTGGCACAACCGGTCAGTGTCAGCGGCCAGGGGCTGAAGACCGTGCTCACTGAAATTCTGGACCCGTCGCCGCAACGCCGTGAGCCTGATTGCGCTGTCTTTCCGGCTTGCGGGGGATGCACCCTGCAGCATTGGCAGGATGACGCCGTGACCGCGTGGAAACAGGACCTTGTCGCCGGCTTCCTCGCCCGTGCCGGTGTCGAGATTGACGGGTTCGCCCCGCCACATATCGCGCCGCGTGGCAGCCGCCGGCGCGCCACCTTTCACCTGAAGCGTCTTGCCGATGGCGTGGTGGCCGGGTTCCTTGAGCGCGGCTCGAACCGTATTATCGCCCCACAGGATTGCAGCGTTCTGCGCCCCGAGCTGATAGTGCTGCTGGGCCGGCTTGCCGAAATGGCGGCGCGTCATTTCCCGCCCGGCGTGCCGATCGATGCGCAGGCCAACGGCCTCGACAACGGCATCTGCCTGCTTCTTCGCGGTCCAGCCGGGTGGCATGACGGGCTGCGTGAAGATCTTGCCGCCTGGGCAGTTAATGCCAATATTGCGCGCCTGTCGGTCAGTGACGGGAATGCCACGCCGCTGACATTACTGGCGCCGGCACCACCGATCCTCAAACTTGGCACCTGCACCGTCACACCGCCGCCAGGTGCGTTTCTGCAGGCAACACAGGACGCCGAGGCAGCGCTGCAACAGGCGGTTGCCGACATCATTGGTGACGCGGCGCGGGTGCTTGACCTGTTTGCCGGCTGCGGGACGCTTGGTCTGCCCCGCCTGCCGCATCTGGCGCAGCTGACAGCTGCGGAATCAGACACGGCTGCACTTGCCGCCCTCAGGCAGGCTGCCGATGCGGCCGGGCGCGGTGCCCAGCTGACCTGTATCGAGGCGGATTTGATGGAGGCCCCGCTGATGGAGGCTGATCTTGCGGGATTCGATGCGGTGATCATCGACCCGCCCCGCGCCGGCGCGGCCGCGCAATGCGAAAGGCTTGCCGCCAGCCGGGTACCGGTGATCGCCATGGTGTCATGCAACCCGGCCACATTTGCCCGTGATGCCGCAACGCTGATCAAAGGCGGCTATGCCATTGGACGCCCCCGCATCATCGACCAGTTCCGCTTTTCCAGCCATGTCGAGATCGTCGCTGGCTTTTCGCGTATCGGCGCGGCGGTGCCGGCATGAGGAAACGGTCTGTCAGCATCCGTGGCCATCGTACCAGCCTGTCGCTTGAAGATGCATTCTGGGACGCGCTGTCGGCCATCGCGTCAGAACGTGGCATCTCCATCGCAGCACTGATCACCGAGATTGACCAAACCCGCGCCAGTGGTCTGTCCTCGGCCGTGCGGCTGTTCATTCTCGAAGATCTGAAACAAAAGGCCGCCGCTTGCAGGACAGAGAGCGCCAAACTAGATTGATAGCGTCACATCAGGGTTGCCATCACGCCCATGCTGGAGATCATCGCATGCATATCGCCATCCTGGAAACAGGACGTATCAACGCCGAAATCGCGGACCGCTTTCCGCGTTATCCTGACATGTTCAGGGATTTGTTCGCCAAGACGCCTGACAACGATCTCACCTTCACCGAGGTGGCGGTGATTGATGGTGTGCTGCCGGCATCGGTTGATGATTTCGACGGCTATCTGGTCACCGGCTCGGCCGCCGGCGTCTATGATTCCTATCCATGGATTCCACCTCTGATGGACTTCATCCGCGCCGCGCATGCCGCCGACAAGCCCCTTGTCGGGATTTGCTTTGGTCATCAGGTGGTCGCCCATGCACTTGGCGGACATGCCGAGAAATGGCATGGCGGCTGGGGCCTCGGGGTCTATGATCTCACCTTTCACGACACGCCGGCATGGATGCCGCCATGCGACAGCGTGAAACTGATCCACATCCATCAGGATCAGGTGATACGCCTCCCGGACGGGGCCACGCATCTTGGATCGACGCCGTTCTGCGCCAATGCCAGCTTTTATATCGGTGATAATGTGTTCTGCCTTCAGGGACACCCCGAATTCGAGCGCGACTACACCGCCGCACTGATGGCAGCGCGCACCGAATCGATGGGCGCCGCGCGCGTGACCGCCGCCACGCAAAGCCTCGAGGCGGGTCATGAAGGCGTCACCATCGCCGGCTGGATTGCCACCTTCTTTGCCCGGCATGCCGCCACCCGCGCGGCGGCGGCCTGACAACAGGGCCGATCGGTGGCAACAGCACCGGACGGCACCGGCGGGTCCGGCCATATCGCGTCAGGAACAGCCCCATGACACTTGTAATCGGCCTTGATACCGGCGGCACATACACCGATGCCGCGCTTCTGGACACCGGGTCTGGCGCTGTTCTTGGTACCGGCAAATCACTGACCACACGCCAGGATCTGTCGATCGGTGTTGGCGGGGCGATTGACCGGGTGCTTGACGGCTTTGATGGCGATGCCGGCGATATCGGGCTTGTCTCGCTGTCGACCACGCTGGCAACCAACGCCGTTGTTGAGGGTGTCGGCGGGCGCGTCTGCCTGATCATGATCGGCTTTGACAGATCGGCGCTCGAACGGGCAGATCTGGCGCGCGCACTTGGCCAGGACCGGGTTTTCTTCATTGCCGGCGGGCATAATGCCGACGGCTCGCCGCAGTCGCGTCTTGATGAGGCGGCCATCCGGGCGGCCGTCAGCGAGACCACCGACGACATCTCGGCCTTTGCCGTTGCCGGTCATTTCGCCACGCGTAATCCCGATCATGAAACAAAGGCACGCGACCTTCTGCTGGCACTTGGTGATGCGCCAGTCACCTGCAGTCATGAGCTGTCCTCCTCGCTTGGCGGCCCGCGCCGCGCGCTGACCGCTGTGCTGAACGCCAGGCTGATCAACCTCCTGGACAGGCTTGTCGCCGCCACGGAATCGATCATGGCCGCGCGGGGCCTGACCTGCCCTTTGATGGTGGTCAAGGGTGACGGCTCGCTCTTGCAGGCCGATTATGCGCGCTCGCGGCCCGTTGAAACGGTGCTGTCCGGACCTGCTGCCAGTCTGGCCGGCGCCGCTTTTCTTGCCGGCACGAAAACGGCGCTTGTCGCCGACATTGGCGGCACCACGACCGATATCGCGCTGCTGCAGGACGGCGCACCGCGGCTGAAGGCTGACGGCGCCCTTGTGGGCGGCTGGCAGACCATGGTCGAGGCTGCCGATATCCGGACCTGCGGCCTTGGCGGCGACAGCGAGGTCCGGCCGGTCAGCCGCGGCACCGCTGGCGGGCTGACACTGGGGCCGCGGCGTGCCGTGCCCTTGTCGCTTCTCGCCACCCAATGGCCGGCGGCAAAAGACCGTCTGGCCGCACAGCTTGATGTCGCGGTACCGATGGCCACCGATGGACGATTCGTGATGCCGATGATGCCGGACGGCGTTCCCGCTTGGCTGACCCGTTCAGAGGCGCGGCTTGCAGAAAAGGCGCTGGAGATCGGGCCGGTTGGCATTGCCGATATCGCCGGCACACAGCTTGCGCTTGGTGCGGTTGACAGGCTGATCGCGCGGGGGCTATTGGCGCTTGCCGCCTTCACCCCGACCGATGCGCTTCATGTCACCGGTGATTTCACCGGGTTTGATGATGAGGCCGCCGGGCTTGGCGCCCGGCTGATGGCCCGCCAGAAGAACGGCGTCGGCCTGCCGCTTGCCGATTCCGCAGACGATCTGGCGCGCCAGACACTTGCCGAACTGCATCGTCGTTCAGGCCTTGCCCTGATGGATGCGGCGCTGGCACATGACGGGGCGGGCGAGGCGCAGGCAAGCACGAATCCGCTTCTGTCGGGTCTCTATCGACCGGCTGCGGATTCCGCCGGCGGGCTTGTCAATCTGTCGCTTGGCCTGCGGACCGGGCTTGTCGCGCTTGGCGCGTCGGCCGGCACGCATTACCCCAATGTCGCCCATCTGATGGGGGTTGATCTGGTGGTTCCGGACCATGCCGATGTCGCCGGTGCCGTTGGCGCGGCGGCCGGCACCGTGCGCCAGCGCGTCGTCATTTCCGTGACACAACCCGCCGAGGGCCGTTTCCGGATACACCTTCCCGAAGGCCCACGGGATGTCGGCGAGATGGAGGCAGCGCTGGATATTGCCCGCGAGGCAGCCACGGCGCTGGCAACATCACGCGCTACGCAGGCTGGCGCGGAGGCGGTCAGCGTGACATCTGAAGAGGATGTCAAGCTGGTGCCGATCAGCAGTGATCGTGACATGTTCATCGAGGCGCTGATCTATGCCACCGCGGATGGGCGCGCCGGCTGACAGCCGGTCTTCCTGCAGAATTTATCGCAGGTTTGAGGGACCTGTTAACGGTGCATTTACCCGCCTGCCCTATTCTGGCGTTTCCTCTCCTCGCCAGGATCGAAACCATGACCAGCATTCTGATCTTTGCCGGCTCGGCGCGCCAGGGCGCCTTTTCCAAGCAGCTTGCCGCCGCCGCCACGACCATCATTGCCGGTGAGGGCGGCAAGCCGACATTGATAGACCTCGCCGACTTCGACGTTCCGATCTACAATGCAGACATTGAGGATCGCGCAGGCATCCCGCAGCCAGTCATTGATTTCCGGCGGATTGTCGCCGCGCATGACGGGATGATGATTGCGACACCCGAATATAACGGCTTTGTCACACCGTTGCTTCTCAACATGCTGTGCTGGGCGTCCCGCCCGTCTCCAAGCGATGATTTCGGCGCGGTCTTTCAGGGACGGCCAGTGGCCCTGATGGCGTCAAGCCCCGGCCGCCTTGGCGGGATCAGGGTGATCCCGCGGCTGCGCGACGTTGTTGCCGAACTGGGCATGGTGGCCGTTCCGGGGTTTGTTACCGTGCCGGCGGCCGCATCGGCCTTCACCGAGCAGGGCCGGCTTGTCGACCGCCAGACCGAGGATGCCATTCTTGGCCTTGTCAGGCGTCTTATGACGACCAGCCGGCGGCGCTGAAAACGTTACGTCCGGAGAGGCACCGCCTCAGAAGGCACGCTGGCGTACCGGCGTGCAGGCGGCCTGATAGGATTTCTCGTCGCGGAGCTGCACCTTGCTGATCCTGATCGCGCCGGGTCGCCGGTGATCGCGGACGCTGTTTTCCCCCCAGACGAGGTTCATGTCACCGCTTGATCTGTCGAGGCGCATTTCGATTGTCTCGACCTTCTCGCGAGTCGGGACCAGCGGCCTGCCTTTTGCCCGCGCCTTGATGATCGGCCCACTCTCGACAACATGCCGCAGCACGACTTCCTGGTCAGTGGTGTCGATCGTCAAGGTGCCGGGAGTCACATCAATCTCGGTCGCCGCGCTATCAGGCTCATCCGCCGGGCTCTGTGCAGCCAGCTCGGGGAACAGCACTGCCATATCGCCCGTCATCGGTGGTTCTTCGGCAGGCGGCAGGGCAAAAGTCTGGACCGGCGTCAGCGTTCCATCTTCGAAGGTCTGCAGGCGGACTTCAACCACGCTGTCCTCTTCGGCTACCAGCGCCACATGCATGGTGCCGTCGAAATTGACCTCCGTCATGCCCTCAACGCTTTCACGCTGAAACCGGAACTCGCCGTCACAGACAAGCGCCACTGAGGCCGCGCTCGCCTCAGCCACCGCGAAGCCGCATGATACCAGCGCCGCGAACATGGCGGCTCTGTGTGAAAATCTGAACATGCGGGAAAACTAATTTAATTAACCATTTGCCAAAAGCCCCACAATCGCCCTGTTTGACGGCGGTTCCGGATGGCTTTCAGGAGGTCGGCGGCACTGGCAGCCGCGCTGTTTCGGTAAAGGCAGCATAGCGTTCCGTGGAGATATTCGAGCCGCAGGCCAGCACGCCGACACGCTTGCCGGCTACCCGATCGCGAAGCGGCCCCAGGGCCGCCGCCAGCGAGGCGGTGCAGGCCGGCTCGGCAATCAGATTCAACGTATGCCGCATCAACAGCATCGTATCGGCCATCAGCCTGTCGGGAATGGTGATCAGCTCATCAACATTCTGCTGTGCCAGCGCCAGCGATTCCGGCATCGCCATTGGCGCGCCTAGGCTGTCGGCGATCGTCGCGACCTGCTCGAGAGCTTCTGCGCGGCCCGACCGGAAACTGCGGCCAAGACTGTCGGCACCTTCAGGCTCGACACCGATAATTGTTGTGGTCGGGCTCAGATGCCTGATTGCTGCCGCCATGCCGGAAATCAGGCCGCCGCCGCCAACCGGCAGCACGACAAGGTCAAGCGGCGGACAGTCCTCTACCATCTCGGCGCCGCAGCCTGCCGCGCCATAGGCCATGTTCACATCATTGAACGGGTGCAGGATCTGCCGCCCCTCCTCTGCGGACAGGGTGTCAAGCATTGGCATGGCGGCCATCATGTCGGGTACCAATACGACCTCGGCACCAAGGGCGCGGCACCCCTCGATACGCAACGGGTCTGCCGCCTCGGTCATGACCACCTTGGCCGACACCCCCGCATTGCGCGCTGCCCAGGCAATCGCCAGCGCATGGTTGCCGCCACTGAAGGTGGTCACGCCGCCACGGCGCTGCGCATCGGTCAGCCAGTTCACGCCAAGGCTGGCACCGCGCGCCTTGAAAGACCCTGTGTGCTGGAACAATTCCAGTTTCAGGAACAATTCGGCACCGTCGGGGATGTAGGGAGCAATCTTGCTGCCACACAGCGGCAGGATCGGGGTCCGGATCACCGTGCCCGCCAGTTCGGCACGGGTGGCGGCAATCCTGTCAGTGGTAAACGCAGTCATGCCCCGACGCTAGCAACGCCCGGCGCGGCGCGTCAATTGGGGATCACATATCCCAGACGACACGGAACCCCTGATGCGCGGCTGTTGAATCGGGCGAGATGCCGGACCGCGCCGCAATCCGGTAACGATAGCAATAGCTGCGGTGGCACAGGAACGATCCGCCCTTGGCAAGTTTGAAGCCCTGCATGCTTTTCAGCCGTTCCTTTACCTGCTTCTTTAGGGACCGGATGCGGAAATCATCCGCTGTCCATTCCCAGACATTCCCGACCATGTTGTAGAGGCCAAATCCATTCGGGCTGAAGGACCGCGCCGGGGCCGCGCCGGCATGGCCGTCGCGCATCGTGTTAACGCGAGGAAACTGGCCCTGCCAGATATTGCAGGGAAGAAAGCTGTCGTCATCCGGTTCGTCATCACCCCACGGAAAGCGCACATCACCAAGCCCGCCGCGTGCAGCATGTTCCCATTCCGCCTCGGTGGGCAGCCGCCCGCCAACCCACGCCGCATAGGCGCTCGCATCATGCCACGACATATGCACCGCCGGGTGATCGGGATGCCAGCTATGGGCCGTTCCGGGGCCGTGGATCTCGCGCCAGTTGGCACCATCAACGCGCCGCCACCATTCGCTGCCGACAACGCCGTCGGTCGGGCCGATGCTGCCCGGAACATCGGCCCAGAAGACAAAGGACCATCCCCAGCTTTCGGCCTCGCTGACATGGCCGGTGGCATCAACAAAGGCCGCGAACTCGACATTGGTGACGGTGGTGGCGCTGATCATGAACGGGGCGATGCGCACCCGCCGGACCGGGCCCTCGCCATCATCGGCAAGTTCGCGCCGGTTGGTGCCGACAAAAGCCCGCCCGCCCGGGATCGGCACGGCATGATCCGGCACCTGCCGCACCCCATTGGGGGCATCGACATTCTGGCTGTTCTCGCCGGCTTTTTCGGCGGGTGGCGTGCAACAAATCTCGGAATCCTTCCTCATGAAGGCGATCATCACGCCTCGGAGCACGCTTCGCAAGACCTAAAGCCGGACCACCTGCCACATCCCGCGCCATCACCCGCCAGGACCGCTGCCATGTCTTGTGACGGGCTATCTGATGGACCCGTTGCCAAGGCCTATGATCATACGGCGCTGAAATATCGAGCTTTTTATATTACAGATTTGTGTCACAGTGGCGGTATGACGCCCGATATCTTCATGATTGTCCTCTTTGCCGCCCTCATGCATGCCGTGTGGAACGCGGTGGTCAAGGGGGCGACAGACCGCACCATCACCTTCGGGCTGGTCTCGGTCGGCCATACCATTCCGGCCATCATCATAGCGCCATTCGTGCCCTTGCCGGATCCGGCGCTGCTTCCCTTTATTGCCGCCTCGACGGTCATTCATTGGGGATATTACTATTTTCTCAATACCAGCTATCGGTTTGGCGATCTGTCACTGGTCTATCCGGTGGCGCGCGGCATAGCGCCGTTGCTGGTGGCGGTGCTGGCCTTTATCTGGCTTGGTGAGGCGCTTCCGGCGATGGCATGGGCCGGGATGATCTGCATATCGGCCGGCATATTGATCCTTGGCATGCGCCGGGCCGGCAAGGGCCCGCCTGTGCCGGCGCTGATCATGGCGCTGCTGACGGGCGGTACCATCGCCCTTTATTCGCTTGTCGACGGTGTTGGCATCCGGCTTGCCGACCAGGCGCTGACCTATATTGTCTGGCTGTTTATCGCCGAAGGGTTTGTGATCCTCTATATCTTCCTGCCGCGCGGCGACCGGCTTCGCGCGCAGACACGTCGCCAGATCATGATCGGGCTTGTCGGCGGCATTCTGTCGGCACTGGCCTATGCGCTGGCCCTGTATGCCAAGAGCAAGGCGCCGCTCGGCATGGTCTCAGCGCTTCGCGAGACTTCGGTGATCTTTGCCGCGATGATCGGTCTGATCTGGTTTGGCGAGGGACCGGTACGCCCCCGCCTGATTGCCGCCGGCATGGTCGCCCTCGGCATCGTGATGCTGGCAGTTGCCTGACACATGTCACGCATAGCGCGAGCATCACGGTGACGATAAGGCAACAATAGGGCTTGCCAATGCCAGCCTGGCGGCAGAGTTTCAATGGCGGACGCGCCTGATGAGGGCGCCGGCACATGACCGGAATGGTATTGATGCTTTTCGAAATCCTCGATCTGACGCTTATATTCTGCCTTTTTGTGGCACTCGCAGCCTCCGCCATGACGGCCTATGCCGGGTTTGGCGGTGCGCTGGTCATGGTGCCGCTGCTGACCCTGATGCTTGGTCCTGTCCAGGCGGTCGCGCTGACAGGGCTCTGCAGCCTGATCGGCTTGGTTCATGTTGTCCCGGGGCTGATGAAGCTGGTCAGATGGTCAGAGGTCCTGCCGGTCGCCCTTGGCCTGCTTATCGCGGTGACAGTCGCCTCGCATTTCCTTGTCACGACAAGCCCTGAAACCATTCGCCTGTGGATGGGTGTCTTCATCCTGCTGGCAGCGGCGATCCTGATGTTGGATCTCAAATATAAGGGCCCGCGTGGCACGGTGCCAAGCATGGCTGTCGGTGCTGTGACCGGCGGGATCATGGGCGGTGCGGGTGTGCCGGCGGGACCGGTTCTGGTGATCTATTATCTTGCGGCGCCCGATACAGCAGCCGTTCAGCGCGCCAATATCATGATCAGTGTCTGGCTGTTGCTGAGCATCATGATGGTGAATCTGGCGTTTCATGACGCCATTGAGACAACGACGTTCCTGCGCGCGGCCTTCACAGTTCCCGCATCCATTCTGGGGGCGTTTCTCGGCAAGTATCTTTTCAGCAAAGCGCCGGTGACATGGTTCGCAAAGGTGTCACACTGGCTGCTGTTCGCCATCGGCGCATCAATGCTGATCATCTGACTTGACGGATGTAGCAGATACTGGCGGAGGGACGGGATTCCATATCAATCTGTAAGCATCTGACAGGAATCAATTTTTAGAACCCTGACCAATCTAACCACACATCGTACCCCACATTTAATCGGGGTTACTGCGGCTGATTGCTAGATCCGGATCGATTTGGGTCGAGGGGGTGGGGCGTATGTTCGGGGTGCTTGCGGCTCGGACCTTGGGCGGTGATGGATTGGTAGAATTAAGGACGCCTACTTTTGTTTAGATGTCCTGCATTTTCAAATCCTGCCCCAACAACGATGAAGACTTTATCAAAATAGGGTGCTTTTTGGATGGTGCTTTGATGCGAGAGCCAGCAACCTTATAAGCCTTTTTGGACGAGTGAAATCGCGGCAAGTCAATCATCGAAGCCCTGTCGGCAGAGCTGCGATGTGCGAAAGTCAGTCTGTTCTTGGAATGCGCGGCGCTGAGCGATACAGTACTTATGTGTCCACTTGAGTGAGTGCGTTTCTTATGGCCGAGAAATTCAATGCAAAAGGCACCATGGCGGATTATGCCTCCGCCAATATCCTCATTTCCTACAGTGGGTTCATGTCTGATCAGACCCTCGAGGGTGTGTCTCAGGGTATCAAGGCGATTTTCGAAACCGGTGCGTCAAAAACCAGAAAGTCGCGAAAGATTTTCTCGGTATTCGTCGAGTCGGCCCAGAACATCATTTTCTATTCCGGGAAACGACTCGATATCGAGGGCACCCGCGAT
>MDTB01012346.1_pt1 | contig 12681 bp, 9 predicted proteins | sample 811161 | NCBI WGS metagenome assembly MDTB01 (sample SAMN05326650, study PRJNA326480) | marine metagenome | isolation source: seawater | place: Mediterranean Sea | collected 2009 | reverse complement strand
TCTACTAATTTCCAGTTTGTAAAAACTGATATTACTAATTTTAATAAAATGAAATTAGTCTTTAAGAAAAATAAATTTGATTATATTATAAATTTAGCTGCACAAGCTGGTGTAAGACATTCCATTCATCATCCAAAGGACTATCTTGATAGTAATGTTTATGGTTTCTATAATATTTTAGAACTAAGTAAGAAATTCAAAATTAAGCATTTAATATTCGCTTCCACAAGTTCAGTATATGGTAATAATAAATCTTTTCCTTCAAAGGAGACTGATGCAATAAATGCTCCATTATCTTTTTATGCTGCAACCAAAATTAGTAATGAGGCAATGGCTCATTCTTTCAGTAATATACACAATTTACCTTGTACAGCAGTTCGTTTCTTTACTGTTTATGGACCTATGGGACGACCAGATATGGCTTTGTTCAGTTTTATAGACAATATTTATAATTCAAAGCCAATTAAATTATTTAACAAAGGCGATCATATAAGAGATTTCACTTATATTGACGATGTTGTAGAATCTATTGTAAAAATAGCAAAGAAGGCGCCATCAACAAAGATCAAATATAGAATACTAAATATAGGTTGTGGAAAGCCAAAGTCTCTTAGAAAATTTCTCGGTGTTATAGAAAAAAATATTGGTATAAAAGCTAAAATAATTTACTTAGGAATGCAAAAAGGAGATACCCACACCACTCATGCGAGTGTAAAAAATTTGACTAATACAGTCAATTTTAAGCCAAAGGTAAGTATAGAAGTTGGGATTAAAAGGTTTGTAGAATGGTATAAAGAATACTATAAAAGATAGTCAATTACTAAACAAAATAATGATCAATCCCTTATTTGTCCTTCGTACATATAATGATATAGATCATATACTTCCAGTTATTTGGAAATTTTTACAAGAAGGATCTAGGCCAGTAATAATATTTAATTCATCATATGATTACCTCTCTGATGAAAGAGTAAAATTTTTGTGCAAAAATAATGATATTAAGATTGTTAGAATGGTTGATAAGGTCCATGAAGAGAGAACAATTCATTTAGGTTCTAGTAAAAGATTTAGTCTAATTAATTTGATTAGAAGTAAAATTTATAATCAAATTAGAAAGCCCAACATTCTTCTTGGTAAAATTTATAGAAAATTATTTTTTGATTGCACAAAAGAATATTTTTTTTTTAAAGAAAATAATATAAATTTAGTAATCTTTGAATGGGGAAATCCAGAAATGAAAGGTGAGAAATTTGAGAAAATTCTTACAGTTGCAAAAGGTTTGGGAGCGCCCGTTTGTAGCCTTCCACATGGATTAAACATTTACTTAAACTCAGACATACATCAAACATATATTGCTAAAATAAAAAAAGGAATTCTACCAAACTTTAAGCCTTGGAATAAGTATGATAGAATTGTAGTTCAGAGTCACTTTCATGCTGAGCACATGAAAAGATTTGGTCTCGAAGCAAATAAAATTTCTGTATGGGGAAGTGCTAGATTTAGTCCTGAATGGCAGAAAGTGAATTTTGGTATTTACGAAACATTTATTTCAAAAAAAATAAGTACTAATAAAGTCAAAATTGTATTTATGCTTCCTCATTGGATTTATAACGTAAATAAAGATGAAACGCTAAGACTTATCAAAGATATATCAAAACTCAAAAATATTCATTTAGTTATTAAAGATCACACAAGAGGTGATACAGGAGAATATCCAAGAAATGAAAGAAATATATTAAATGCAAAGGAAAACGTAGAGTTTGAGACAGAAGCAAGTTCCACTTCATTAATAAAGTGGTGTGACCTTATAATCAATTTTGGAAGCAGCATTGGCTTAGAAGCAATTTACCAAGAAAAATCTATTATTTATCCTAGATACTTGCATTCAAATCAAACAATTCATGATGTTACTAATACAACCCATATTGCTGAGTGTGGAGGCGATGTTCTGAATTATATAGATAAGTTTAGCTCAGATAGTTTATCTTTAGTATCAAAGGATGAAGTAGATTCATTATTTAAAAATGTTGTTTATGGATCTAAGGATCCACATGATGTTCTTGGTTTTTACTATCAATCTTTGAAGAAAATTGCTGAGAAAATTTAATGAATGAATAATTTTAAAATAGTTTTTAAATTATTATCAAATAAGAAAAAGTTAGCTTATTTAGTTGCAACTATTTCTATTATTGCAGCGATCCTTGAAACAGTTGGTTTCTCACTGATTTTACCAATTTTGAATAGCTTATTTAATCAAGGTGAGCAATTTTCATCAAACGGATATTTAGATTTTTTTAATAGTATATTTACAGCAGATCAAAAACTTTGGGCTCTACCTGCTCTTTTGATAACTATTTTTTTGTTAAGAACTATTTTTATATTATTAAATATTTATTTAACCAATCTTTTGACGTGGCAATTGAGAAGTCATTACGCAAACCTCCTCATGAAAAAATATACCAATACATTATATGAATTGATAATTAAGAAGAAAACAGGAGAAATTATCAATGCTACCTTAACTGAAACCTATAGGGCTTCGCAAGGAGTTCGATATCTAATTGAATTTTTAACTAAGACTTTTTTGATGATAAGTTTGGTAATTCTTTTATTAATTAGTAATTTTTACTTAACAATAAGTTTATTATTTGGAATCCTAATTATTTTACTTTCTTTTAGAAAAATAATCTCAGCATCTTCATATAATATTGGAAGAAAGAGACTTGCTTTAAGTGAAGAGCACACAGAAAAGTGTACTGAACTAATTGAGTCAATTAAAGAGTCAAAAATACTTGGAATACAAAGTAAGCTTTTAGAAAGTTTTGATAGCTCAGTTAAAAAATATTCGAATGTGAATGTACTTTATACATTATTAACTTCGATTCCTCAGTCACTTTCAGAACTTCTTTTAGTATTAGTATTTTCTACTGGTTTAATAATTGTGGGATTGATGTCATATGATATAAATTTTTTACTTCCTACGCTAGTATTATATCTGGCTGTATCAATTAGGTTAGTTCAAACTTTTTCAAATATGACAATGATAAGAATGAGATTTATAAGCCTTATTCCATCAATGGATAAAATAATTGATTATTTAGATGAGCGATTAGAGCAGGAAAGATCTGATGGCACTATTCCTGAGGAGTTAAATATAAATATCAATAATTTAAGCTTTTCTTATGGTAATAATGATCCAATTTTTAAAGATATAAATATTTATATTAAAGAAAAAAGCTTTGTTGGTCTTGTCGGTAAGTCAGGTACTGGTAAGTCAACATTTGTAAATATTTTAACTGCATTATTATTTCCAACTAATGGTGAGATTTTGATAGATGGTAAAAATTTAAGTTCTATGGATATTAAAAGTTGGAGAAAAAGAATTGGATATGTTAGTCAATCACCATTTTTATTTAACGACACAATCTATAATAATATTCTTTATGGTAACGTTAATGCATCTCCGGAGGAAGTAATTGAGTCGGCAAAGCTATCAAATTCATACGAATTTATTAATCAATTGCCGAATAAATTTGATACCATTGTTGGACAGAGAGGAGCTGCTTTGTCGGGTGGTCAACTACAACGTATTGCAATTGCAAGATCAATAATCGGAAAACCAAGCTTACTTATATTTGATGAATGTACTAATGCGTTAGATCAGGAGAATGAAAATATTATTAAGGAAACAATTGAAAACTTATCTACCAAGCATACTATTATAGTAATAACTCACAATAAGCATGTAATTGAAAAAGCTGACGAAATCTACCAATTTAAAAATAAAGATCTTGTTCTAACTAATTTTAGAGAAATTGTGTAAAAAAATATGGGCGATAAAATTAATGTTGGAATTGTGGGGGGAGGTTTTGGAAACTACGGGCTTATACCTGCTTTTAAATTAGAAAACAGATGCAAAATAGTTTCTATTTGTACAAAAAACGCTAAAAAAGCTAAAGAAATATCCAGTATGCACAAAATTGATAATTACTACACTAACTATGAAGACATGCTAAATAAGGGCGATATACATGTTTTAGCAATCGCCACTGTTCCAAGTATTCAGGAGAAGATAATAAAGTTTGCCGCAGAAAAAAAAATTCATATTTTCTGTGAAAAGCCAATTGCAACCAGCTATGAAAGCGCTCTTTTACTTAGTAAAATAGTTGAAAAGAATAATGTTAAATCGTGTATAGATTTTCCGTTTCTTGAGATTGAAGAATTCAAACAATTAAGAAAAAAAATTTCTTGTGGTGATCTCGGGAATATAAAAGAATGTAGTATTAATTGGAAGTTCAATGCTCACCATATAAAGTACAATACCAATTCTTGGAAACAACAAAAACAAGAAGGAGGCGGTTTATTGTCAATATACGCTTCACATACATTAAATTATATTGAATATTTATTTGGAAAGATCAAAGAATTTTTAATTGAGAAATACAGCGAAACAGAATTATTTGTTAAATTTAGAACAAATAATAAATTACTAATTAAATTTATTTTAAAAATAAACTCAATCGATAGCAAATATCATAAAATAAATATTATTGGAAGCAAAGAAAATGTTACTTTAATGACTAATGATCCGCTACGATTTTCTGATTTTGTGCTTTATGAACAAAAGTATTTTAATAAACTTTCTTCTGAGTCAAAACAAGATGAGCGATACTTAATTGTTTCCAAACTTGTAAAAAAATTTATAGATAATATTGTTTATGATAAAAAAATTAGAGATCATAATTTTGATAAAGCTGTCAGAAATCAATTTTTGATTCAAAATATTGATAATTGTTTATCTCATGATGAGTGGAATAAACTTAGTGAATCTATTTAATTAATCTTGACAAATTATCAATTAGTAATTTTGATCCATACTCACTTAAATGATTAGTATCAGCATAATAGGGTATTAATTCATGCTGAGATACACACATGCCCTCTATAAAAGTATTACAGAATAACTTATCAACGAAAAGCCTATTTACTGGTTTTATTATTGTATTCATCGTATCAAATAAAAATCTATTTTTTTTATAAAAGTCATTTTGAGGGTAATATATGTCATCAATCTCAAGTTTATTGTTTAGGCGCTCCATATTATGTATTTTAGGATCTATAAATTCAGGCGTTGGATAAATTACAATTAAATCGTCATTGAATTCTTGAAACATGTTTAAAAAATTTATCAAGTACCCCTTTTTGTTAATTTGATTTATTGACAATTCATTTTTATCATATTCATAAAAATCCTCCCATAAATCGGATGTTGACAGATTACTCCCATCAAAAATTCTCATGGCCCACCTAAAGTTTAAGATTATATTCTCAGCTTTTTGTTCCTTAATAAAATTTATCATAAGTTTACTTGAGTTCTTACATTGATTAGTAAAAAATCTCTTACAATTTTGATTTTCTAAATATATCCCTTTAATTCCGTTCTCAATAAAATATTTGTTTAACTGCCCATACAAAACTTTCATATGAGAGTCTCCATATACAACAATATTTTTAACAGGATTTATTTCCTGACCAAATTCACATGAGTAAATATCTTTATAAATACTTTCATCGACAGGAGCCAATCTGCAGGTCTCTGTAGTTTTGGGAGGATCTAATAATATCCTTTCTTTATTTGAAAAGCGCTCAGCAAAACCGTCATTTAAATTAATACCTAATCCAACCGTAAAAAGAATTACTGTAGCAAGAGGTAAAGTAATAAAGATAGTTCTTCGTTTAACAGTCCTTTGATTTCTGAAAGGCACTTCAATAAAGCGCCATGTCAAGTATGCTAATAAGAAAGAAATAATTATAAGTATAAATAAAAATATTAAATGTTGGTCATCGCCAAATTTTAGTTTTGTAAAAGCAAAAATTGGCTGGTGCCACAAATATGCACTGAATGATACAAGTCCAATATTGACTAAAATAAAGTTTGAAAAAAGCTTTTTGATTTGAGACTCACCTCTCATAAAGATTATGAGTAGTGATGTGCCCAATACTGGAAGAATTGTATAGAAACTAGGAAAAGGAGTTTCTGATGAATAATAAAAGATTGAAATTAATATTAGTATTATTCCAATGATACAAAGTATGTCATCAAAACTTGATTTAAAAATATAATTATTCCGATTTAAATAAATTGCGATAATACAGCCTGCGAGCAACTCCCAAGCTCTCGCGAAGGGTAAATAAAATGATGAAAAAGTTGATGGGCTATAAAACTTAAATTGATCATTTATATATGGGTAATCAAATTTTAAATTTCCACTAAATTGTGAAAACAAGATGCTTATTACAGATATCAAAAACAGAATAAAAGTAATTCTCTTGATTCCAAATCTATAAAAAACAATCATAAATATTGGAAATAAAAGGTAAAACTGCTCCTCAACCGACAGACTCCATGAATGAATAAGAGGATTTAATTCAACTGACGGCGAGAAATAATTAATTTCACTCCAAAAATAAAAATTTGATACAAATATTTGAACAGAGGATAAAGATTTTCCAAAATCTTTAAACATCTCTGGTGTCATGGTTAAAAATGCGAATGGAATACAAGCGGATGATACAAATATTAATGCAGGTAGTATTCTTCTGGCTCTTTTTTCATAAAAATTAGTTATACTGAATTCTTTTTTTTCTATTTGTGATAAAATAATTGAAGTAATTAGATATCCACTTATAACAAAAAAAATATCAACACCAACATAGCCTCCAGAGAATACACTTATGCCAGAGTGAAAAAGTATTACTGGAATTACCGCTAAGGCTCTTAGCCCGTCAATTTCTGCTCGGTAACTAATAATGTGATTTTTCATATATTTTAACTAGATTCTTATAGTTTATAGGTATAAAAACATCAGTAACTTAATAAATTATATGCATTTTTATATTAGTCTAAATTATAAAGAATAGATATTCTATTTTTTAATTTTGAGATTCCGTATGATTAAAATTCAATTCCAAATTAATATTATATGAAAAATTTTAAATTCCATGACGCCGATGATGGGCAGCTCCAAAGGTGTCAAATTACGGATAAAGAAGATCTAGAAGAAGTTATAGATTTAGGTTTTCAGCCTCTTGGTGACTCTTTATTAACTATGGAAGAACTGAACAAGCCAGAAACATTTTACCCTTTAAGATTGATGAGAAGTAAATCTCTTGGTCATTCACAATTAGATTATATAGTCCCAAGTTCACTCGTCTATCATCCTGAATATCCATATAAATGTGGTATTACAAAAGAGGTAGTAGATCACCACAGACATCAAGCTAAAAGAACAGTTGAAGAATTAAGAATCGATACGAATTCTCTTATTATTGATGTGGGTTCTAATGATGGCACCCTTTTAAATGAATTTAAGAAATTAAAAATGCGAGTTTTAGGTGTAGAACCTACCAATATTGCTCAAATAGCAATATCAAATGGAGTTGAAACTATTCAGTCTTTGTTTGATTTAGAAACTTGCAAAAAAATTGTGAATTCGCATGGTAAAGCAAAGCTTGTTACAGCGACAAATGTATTTGCGCATATGTCTTCAATGGGCGAAGTGATAAGGGGAATAAAAGAAGTATTATCTGACGATGGTTATTTTGTTTTTGAAAATCATTATATGATAGATATTCTTAAATATAATCAATATGACACTATCTATCACGAGCATATAAGGAATTATTCTTTAAAATCACTAATCAAATTATTTGAACTTTATGATATGAAAGTAGTTGATGCTGAAATAGTAGAAAGATATAATGGATCAATCAGAGTAGTGGTTTCCAATAATATCTTAATAGAACAAAGCTCAAAAGTTAGCGATCTTATAGATAACGAATATAAGTTTGGGTTATTTGATGATAAAGTTTGGGCCTCATTTAAAAGTAGGGTTTATAAATCAAAATATGATTTATTAACTTTATTGTTAGAAATAAAATCAAAAAATTTAAATGTAGTTGCAAATTCATGCCCATGCAGAGCAAGTGTATTAATGAATTTTTGTGGAATTGGTAGAGACATTATTCCCTATATTGCTGAGCAATCAACATCAGCTAAGATAGGTTTATTTTTACCAGGACAACATATCCCAGTTGTAGACAATAAAATTTTGTTCGAAGAGCAACCCGATTATGTTCTTTTGCTTGCATGGCACCTTACTGATCCAATCGTCAAAGATTTAAAGTCAAGAGGTTTAAAATCAAAATTTATAGTACCTCTACCAGATGTGAGAATTATTGATTAAAATGAAAGCGGTTATATTAGCAGGAGGACTAGGCACTAGACTAAGTGAAGAGACACACTTGAAACCAAAACCAATGGTAGAAATTGGGGGAAAACCAATTTTATGGCATATCATGAAAATCTTTTCATATTATGGAATTAATGATTTTATAATTTGTACTGGCTATAAAGGTGAAGTAATTAAAAATTATTTTCAGAATTATCCATTACACCAATCAGATATTACATTTGATCTAAAAAATAATTCTTATGTAACTCACCAAAATCTATCTGAGGATTGGAAGGTCACAGTTATAAATACTGGAGAAAATACCATGACAGGAGGAAGGCTGTTAAGAATAAGAGACTATATTGACAGTGATTTTTGCTTTACCTATGGAGACGGCTTAACCGATGTAAATATAAATAAATTGATAGAGTTTCATAAACAAAGTTCTGGGTCAGCAACACTTACGTCTGTGCTCACTCCTGAAAGATATGGTCTCATCGAAAGCAATAGCGTTGGAAAAATAACAAGATTTCGTGAGAAGCCGAAAAATTCTACAAATAGAATTAATGGGGGTTACTTTGTTCTTTCGAAGAGAGTTTTTGATTATATTGAAAATGATGAAACTATTTGGGAAAAAGAACCATTAATGAGCCTTGCATCTGATAATCAATTATTTGCATATAATCATGACGGTTTCTGGTATGCAATGGACAAATTATCAGACAAGCTACATTTAGATAATTTGTGGAATAAAAATTTAGCACCGTGGAAAGTTTGGGGATAAATTTTTTTAATTATGCAAAATATAAATGCTAGTGATTTTAGTTTTTTTACATTTATTACTGGTCTTGAAAATAAAGAGCAAATTTTAGTTAAAAAGTTATTTAGTTCTTTCCCTTATAAAAATACGCATAAAATAAATTTAATAGATAAATCAAAAGCCCTCAAGAAATTAATCGATAACAAAAAGAAAATCAATTATTCAGAACGACACTTCATTTTAAAAAATAAATCAGATTTTCAATTTAATGAATGGAATAAATTTTTAGAAGAAAATAGAAATACTATAGAAGTGTTTACGGAAAAGAAATTTGATAGTCATATGGAATCAATTCAGAAAATTTTAGCAGATTATTCAAAAAGTAAATATGTCGTAATATTGGATAGTGATGTACAGTTTATTAACAATAATTATCTTAGTGATATAATCAATTATATCAGTAAAGATAAAACTCCTAATGACATAGCGGCAGTTGGGCAAATTTATCAAGAAGCACCTTTCTCTCTTCCTTTAAAACCTATATTTTCTAATAAATTGTATAAATTATTTTTACGTGAAAGTTTGTTTAAATTTTCAACTTTTTTTTATGAGTTGTTAAGATCGTGTCTTAGATTACAAAACAATCTTAAGCATGATAGAATGCATAAGCTTCCAAGATTATTTTGTGGGCTACTTGCCTTAAATAGAGAGCTTTATCTGCGCAAAAAAATGGAATCCAAATATCTTTGGATTGATGTTGATGACTATTATTCAACAGACTATAAAAACCATAGAGTTGTGGGGGATGCTGGTTCGTCTTTACTATTCCAAATTGGAATGTCTGCAAAAAAAATTATAAATATCAATCACAGAAAATATGTAAAGCATCAAAAAAAGGGTTCAAGGTCTAATTCTAACAATGATATTGTTAAAAATTGGTTTAGATTTGATGAAATTTGAGTAATAGTATTATCTAAATGTTTAGAGAAAATATACTACGTCAAGTTAAAAGTTTTGAAAGCGAACCATATGTTGTTAAAGGCTGCTTTAATAAAGAAGAAGTTGAAAAATTATTATCAATCGAGAGAAAATCTTCATATTTTGTGGATCGTGTAGACGGAAGGAAAGCAAGTATCGGTTACACTGGATCTGTACCCGTGAGGCAAATTGATCAATGGAATCATGAGGTAAAAGATATTGTTTATCCAAAAATGAAAAGTGAGCTTGGTTCATTTGATATATCTAATACTGAATTTCCTCCACATTTTTTTAAAGTAAACTTTCCTACAAGAATTCATGCAGATACAGGAATAGAAGGAAGTACGAAAATATTTAAACAAATCATGGTACCATTGGATATATCACCAATCAGAAGTGAAGCACATACTATTATATTTAAAAATAGATGGTACGGGCAAGCTTCATTTTTTGTTGGTAAGGATTATAATCACTCGGAAAAAAATAATCAGGGGCATATTAAGGATAATGAAGGGAATTTTGTATACATAAAAGATATTCACAGTTTACAAAAAATTGTTAAGTCAAATATTGGAAAAATAATTAAATATGAAAATAAAAAATTTAGTTGTACTGCAAAGCTAAATAATGATTTAGACCTATTATTAAATAATAAACGCTATAACTCAGTGACTTCAGATCATATAGATAATAATCTGCCATTTGATAAAAATACTTACAAAAAATATTTAACTCATCATAAATATGAAGATTTATATGATTTAGAAGTCAATTTAATATATAAATGGGAACTTGGAGATATGCTTGTTTGGGATAGAACACTTCTTCATGCATCTGATAACTTTGCATTAAGCCGTAATTCTCACAAAACTGGTCTTGCAATATTTACTTGTAAAACTTGATGTAAATTTATTTTATTTAATTTAAATAATACTAATACTATGAAATCAGCTGTAGAGATCGAAAAAATTGATATTGACTATATTTTAGGAAACTTAAGTAAAGAGTTTTCTGAACTTTCAAATTCAAAGCTTCTCTTAACTGGCTGTGCAGGCTTTTTGGGTTTTTATATTGTAAAATCAATAATTTCTTGGAATGCAAAAAATCCATCAATGTCAATATCTTTAATTGCCTGTGATAATTTCGCAAGGGGTAAGCCCTCATGGCTTGATGAAATAAACGATAAAAATATTGTTGTTTTCGAGCATAACGTTATTGAGAAATTACCTGAAGATATTAGAGGAATTAATTATATTATTCATGCAGCCTCAATAGCATCACCATTATTTTATAGAAAGCACCCAATTGAAACAATGGACGCAAATGTCATTGGGCTAAGAAATCTTTTAGATCATTCAATAAATAATAAGATATTAAAAAGTTTTTTATTTTTTTCATCAAGTGAAGTATATGGCGATCCATTGTCACGAAATATACCAACAAAAGAAGACTATTGGGGCAACGTATCATTTACAGGGCCAAGGGCTTGTTATGATGAGTCCAAGAGGTATGGAGAAACACTATGTGTAAATTTTTTTCAGCAACATGACGTTCCCGTTAAAATTGCAAGACCATTTAATAATTATGGTCCTGGGCTTAAAATAAACGATAAAAGAGTTATACCTGATATTGCAAACAATATATTAAATAACAAAAATATAATATTGCATTCAGATGGATCCCCAACACGTACATTTTGTTACATAGCCGATGCTATTATTGGATATATTAAGGTGTTAATAAATGGAGCAAATTCTGAGGCGTACAACATTGGTATAGAAAAACCAGAAATATCAATTAAAGATCTTGCAGAAAAGATGATAAATATTGCAAGAGATAACTTTAATTATGAGGGAGAATTAGAATTTAAAAATAATAATGATAAAAATTATTTAATTGATAATCCAAACAGGAGGTGCCCTTCAATAGATAAAGCAAAAGAAATTATAGGCTTTGATCCAAATATAGGTCTCGAGGAAGGCCTAAATAGGTGTCTTCTTTGGTACTATAATTTAGGAAACAATGTAAGTTTATGAAAATTTCAATTATTGGATCTGGCTATGTAGGACTTGTATCAGGACTTTGTTTATCTGAAATTGGACATGAAGTAACTTGTGTAGATAATCAGCTTTCTAAAATTAAGCAAATAAATAGAGGAAACTCCCCTATTCATGAAAAAGGTATTGATAGATTATTAAAAAAAAATCTTAATAAAAAATTCACAGCGTCTACAAATTTGAAAAATGCTGTTTTAAATTCATCTGTTACAATTATAGCTGTAGGAACCCCTTTCAAAAATAATAAAATTGATATTTCTTATGTAAAGAAAGTGGCAAAACAAATAGGCCTAACCTTAAAAGAAAAAAATGACTTTCACACTGTTATTGTCAAAAGTACTGTTGTTCCTGGCACAACAGACGACATTGTAAGAAAAATTTTAGAAACCAGTTCAAAGAAAATTCTTGGTAAACAGTTTGGATTAAGTATGAACCCTGAATTTTTAAGAGAGGGAGAGGCAATTAATGATTTTCTGAAACCAGATCGAGTCATAATAGGGTACAGCGATATTAAAACAAAAAAAATCGTTTCAGATATTTATAAATCATTTAAAAATGTAGAAATCTTAAGGACAAATAATAAAACTGCAGAACTTATTAAATATACATCAAATTCCCTTTTAGCTAGCTTAATTTCATTCTCAAACGAAAT
>MDTB01220236.1_pt1 | contig 12682 bp, 11 predicted proteins | sample 811161 | NCBI WGS metagenome assembly MDTB01 (sample SAMN05326650, study PRJNA326480) | marine metagenome | isolation source: seawater | place: Mediterranean Sea | collected 2009 | reverse complement strand
TGTGAGTAAAAAATATTTTATTAAAAAAATTTTTTATAATGTCGCTTTAAATTTTTGCAATTTAGAAAGACACGTAATATTAGCTAGCTATCCAAAAACAGGTTGTACATACGTCCATTATCTCATAAATAATTTAATAACTAATGAAAGCAGAAGGTATCACCACTTTTTTTCTTCTTTTATTGAAAGTCCCGATTTAGACATGTTGCCAATTTACAAGGTTAATCCTTTATTAAATAGTTATACCGAAAAACCCCTGCTTATTAAAACTCATAATGAATACCATAAATCCTTCCAAAGAGTTATTTGTTTAACTAGAGAACCTGTATCAACTCTGGTTTCATATTATAATTACAAAGTTTCTTATCATAATAAATCATTTAAAAACTTTAAATCATTTCTTCTAAATACTGATGCAATTATTCAATATAAAAATTTTTATAAAAGTTTTTTAAACTCAAGAATAAGTTCAAGAATTGTTTTTTTAGATTATGAAGATGCCAAAAATAATTCCCAAGTGATTAAAGACATTATTAAGTTAATTTATGGACTTGATTTAGACTTAGATATAATTGATAAAGTAAGAGAAAATTGCTCAAAACAGAAAGCAAAAGAATTAGAATTATTGAATTCTAAATATGATATGCGAGTAAATATTAGAGGTATAAAATTTATTAATAATAAAAAATACTTGAAGAATCCAATCCAAAATGATGTAGATTATATTAATTCGAAGTTAAGAAGAATTTACAATCAAGTAAATTGTTTTTAAGAAAATTTCTAAAAGAAAGGAGCTGATATTAAAATTAAATCAATAAAAATATAGTTAATTGATTTTGAAAAGATACTTTAATGCCATTAAAAGATTTGTAAAAAATATTTTTTTACATCTGAGGATGAGGATTTATAAATTATCTAAATTATTATTTTTTCCAAAATTATGGAAACTTTTATTCAAAGGAATAATGCCCTCCTTTGAACATTTAGAAGTCCTAAAAAAAATAAATAAAATAAGTTCTTTAATTGATTGTGGATCTAATAAGGGACAGTTTGCTATCCTTGTGTACTCTTTATTTAAAATAAAAAATTATTTTTCTTTTGATCCAATAATTCTCCCAACTGAAGTATGTAATTTTCTAAAAAAAAAGAAAGTAAATATTGTTCATGAACATGTTGCTTTATCTTCCAAAACAGGTGAGGCAAATTTCTTTATAACTGAAAGAGAAGATTCATCATCATTAAAAGAAACTATTGATAATTCATCACAATATTGTCCAGATGTTTTTTATAAAGAAACAAAACTTGTAACAGTTAAAACTCTTGATTGTCATGTAAACAAGATCAAAAAATTAACTAAACCAATTGCTCTCAAAATCGATGTCCAGGGATCAGAACTAGAACTATTGTTAGGTGCTGATAAATCAATAAAATTAGTTGATTATATATTTATTGAAATTAGTTTTGAAAGTTTATACAAAAATACAGCTTCCAAAAAATCAATTTTTTCAATTTTGAAAAATTATGGCTTTGAAGAAGTTTGTTCTTACAATTCTTTTACCAGAAGAGGAAAGATACTATCTAAAGATTATTTTTTTAGAAAATCTAAATAATACTATTTTTAATTCTTTAATATAGTTATTAAATCGAAAGAAATCAGATTAAATTTTTATTTGTTTTTTAACTAGTTCAAAATATTGCTTTAGAGTTCTTTCCATAACCATTTTTCTTGTCAAAACTTATCGTTTTGTTATGATAAATTGGTCAAACTAATTAGTATAACTAGCGAAAACCTTGATGGAGCCAAGCGGACTAGAACCGCTGACCTCCTGCATGCCATGCAGATCACCAACTAAGTATAACTAGGTTTTGCAGATGTTTTAGGCATTTTGCTCGAAGGGCTGCTCGCGCAGATAAAAATATTAACAATACAAGATTAAATTACCCTTTTTTTATCTTTCATTAATAATTTTATTTATAGACTTATCATCCTAATAAGTTAGAAAAAAATTCTCAGGCTATTATTCACTAATAAAATTTTAAGAAGTTTAGACATATCAGAACCATTTTTTTAAATATTAAAGTTAAATATTCTTATGAATTGATTGAAATTAATGAAATTTATATTGCAATACTTAACTTTAAAGCTGTATCCCTTTTTAAAATTTTAGTATATTAAGCTAAATCTATTTCTTTTTCAGTTGTTAGTAAGATTAAATTAAAACAAAATGTCTAAAAAATATATTTATAAAGCTTTTGGTCTTAACTGGGAATCAAAAAACTTAGCATTATCTGAACTTTTAAAAGGAGAAGAAGAAAACTTAAAAGTAGACGTCAAAATAAAAAATGAAAATCCAAATTTATGGCCACAAATAAATTCAAACGAATACGAAACTCCTTTCCTAAAATTTTTTAATAATGAAATTCGACTAAAAATCAACGGTATAGCAAATTTTAGGATAACTAATGGAAATAAAATTTCCTTTAATAAAGAAAAGAATAATATAAAAACAAATGATATAAAGGCATTTCTATTAGGTTCCGTCTTCGGAGCAATTTTAATCCAAAGAGGTTTATTGGTTTTGCATGGAAATGCACTAGAAAAAAATGGTGAAGCCATTATATGTCTTGGAAATACAGGAGCAGGAAAAAGTACTCTTGCTTATGCGCTTGTAAAAAAGGGTTGGAAACTTTTATCAGATGATTTAGTTGTTGTTAGTGATGACTTTCTTGTTTTGCCAGGCATACCACGTATTAAGCTTTGGCAAGATGCAACTAGAGCATTCAAAATCAATACAAAAAATTTAAGTAAAGTAAGAGATGAAATAGATAAATTTATATGGGTACCTGCCGAAAATCAAATCTCACAAAATCAAGTAAAATTAAGTAAGATTTTTGTGCTTACAAATCAAACTTCAACTAAATCAGAAGACAATATTATTACGCGAATTGCAAGTGAAAAGATCTCTCTTTTGATGTTAAGAAATAATTCATTTCGTCCAAGATTTGTAAAAGGCCTTAAAAAAGAGGGGGAAAACTTCTTAAGACTTGCCAAACTTCAAAAATTTTTACCTATCTTTAAGTTGAATCTTCCAAAAAATTTAAGTGAAATGAATGCATGGTTAAAAGAGAATGATCTCTTAAATTAAATCTGCAAATATTTCCTTCCAAGAATGCAAAAAGATAATTTTTGGTACATTGTTAGCTATCCAAAATCTGGGAATACATGGTGCAGAGTGTTCATAAAAAGATTACTAGATTTAAAAGAACAATCTCAATTAAAAAAAGATAGTAATACTACTAAATTTGATATTAATAGGGATTTAAAGACTGGTGAAATAATTAGTAACAGGAGTTGGATTGATGATCAATTAGGAATTGAAAGCAGCGATCTTACTAAAATGGAACTTGACCCAATCAGGTTTAAATTAGGATGTGCCTCCAAAATTTATGGTAATTCACTAAGATTTCATAAAGTTCATGATATGTATAAAAGTCCCTACTCCAATGGCAATCCAGTAGTTTCAAATAAATGTTTAGGAGCTATCTACATAGTAAGAAATCCTCTAGATATAGTCATTTCGTTAAAGCATTTTTTTAATTTTGATATTGAGGAATCTATAGATTTTATACTTAACGAGAATTCTCAATTAAATTCTCATCGTTATCAAGCCAATCAATTTTTAGGTAGTTGGGGTAATCATGTATTGAGTTGGACTGAACAAAAAGATATCCCTTTATTAGTTATAAAATATGAAGATCTTCTTAATTCGCCTAATAAATATTTCTTCCAAATATCTAAGTTCCTTGAATTGTCTGAATCTCAAAAATTAGTAGATAAAGCAATAAAAGAATCTTCATTTAATAAATTGCAGAAATTAGAAGAAGAAGAAGAAGGAGGTTTTATTGAAAAGCCTAAATCTTGCAAGAAATTTTTCAGGTCAGGTCGTATTGGTGAAGGAGTAAAACTACTTGATGAAAAACAAATCAAACGCATTACAGACTCATTCAAATACCAATTAGATTTATTAAGATACGATTTACAAAAAAACAAATAAGTTGAGATTGACACTTAATTTTTTTTCTGGTAAAATTGAATACGATTTACCAATTATTATGGAAGATAAATTTCCAGAGAAAAATAAAAAAAGAAAAATATGGAATAAGCCAAGTTTAGATAAGCTATCTTTAAGAGATACACAGAGTGGTGGATTTACTACCACCGGTGAAAGAGCTAAGACAGACGTGTATGGTGCTTCATAAATCAATATGAATTTGCAAAAAGAAAGTATATTTGAGATAGATGAAAACATATTTTTTACTAATTTAGATGATGAAATATGTTTATTCTGCAGTTCAAAAGCTGAGTATCTCAACCTAAATAATACAGGCTCTCATATTTGGAAATTAATAGAAAAGAAATATAATTTTAGAGAAATTGTCGAAGAACTGATCAGAGAATTTGAAATAACTCAAGAATTATGTATTAGTGAAGTTAATGATTTTATTAAAGATTTAATAAAGAGAGAAATCATAACTTTAAATTAGAGACAATTAGTATTTTAAATAAGCTAATATATAGTATTTTTTCATTATTAGATAGTTTAATTTATTTATTAATAATGACCCTCCCAAGCTTTTTTTTCTTAAAATTATTAAAAAAAAGGCCTTGTAGATTTTTAATTTTCAAATGTTCTAATAAAAAAAAGTGGGTTTTAAAAAGAAAAATTATTTTTTTTATTAATAAACTATCTACTTCTAAAAGATCTTTTACTACTTGCTTAAGCAGATGTTTTTGTGGGCGATTATTTTTTGATTTCTTCGGCATTGAAAATGAAATTTACATCAGTATGATTAAAACAAAAGAAAATAAAAAAGTTCCTCACGCATGTATTTATGATCCTCTGAGTCAATCATTCATAACCAAGACCAATAACTATAACACAGCTGATTACCTAACCAAGTTTTAATCCAATTGACTTTTATACTGCCTTATGAAAATCCTAAAATATTACCACCTGGTCAATATAAAACTGATTTTTTCAATAAAAATCCTCTTTTTTATGTGACTAATAAAAAGACTGGCGAGTATAGTTTTGTTAGTCAATTAAATGAAGCATATGCATTACATGGTAATCCAGATTTAGATGATATTAATGATGCTTTTCTCGCGTCATTAATTGATTACAGTCCAAATTCAAGATGTAGTCCTTATAAAAAAATCACAAAACTACCAAGAGGAACTTTTCTATCAATTAAGAATAATAAGGAGTTTAAAACCTACGATTATGATCCATTCAATGTATCTTTAAATGTGAATAATAAAGACGATCTATATGAATTCGTCAAATTTAGATTAATGGACATAATGAAAACTAATATTGATGTAGAAAGAGACAATATAGCCTTTGAACTTAGTAGTGGTATAGATTCAAATTCAATTTTAGGATGTGCATTAAAATCAATTAAATTAGAACCAAATCAAGTTTTCATATCTTCTTACGAAGGTTATGGTGAATTGAAATTTTTAGATGAAAGTATTAAATTTCATAATCTTAAAAAGGAAAATATTCATGTTACGAAGAAAAATAATATTTACAAAGAAAAGCAAAATAGTCTTGACAGAAATCTTTCATCTTTGGGTGCACCATCACAAATCGGAGATTTTCCTATGGACCTTTTTTTCTTAAGAAATAAATCATGCAACAAGTTATTTAGTGGCCTTGGCGGAGATCAAGCTGTTAGTCATCATGGACGAAACGCGATAAAAGATTTAGTGTGTGATATGAGAATAAGCAAACTGGTTAAATGGTCAAAAGGAATGAATCCTGCTTTAAAAATTTTTATCCAATATTTATTTTTAACTGAACAATTTAATAAATATAAACTTAGAAAAAGATCAGAGAGATGGATAGATAGTTCAATTTTAAAAAATTTCCTAACAGATATAGGACACTCTAAATTTGATCATTATTTCAAAGAAAAAGATTTCTCAGAATTAAATTCCAATTTAAGGATGCGAGACTCTATAAAAAAGAGAGTTTCTTCTGAATTAATTGCAGTTCGAGTTGATGAAGAAATTAGATATGCCAAAGCATATGGAATGCAAAAGATTTTTCCTTTATTAGATGAGCTAACAATAGGTACTTTAATAAATCAAGACCCATTATTTTTTTGTGAAGATATCCAAAACACAAGACAAGTTGCAAGAGAGTCTTTCAAGGATTTTATTCCAGAAAGACTTTATAAAAATGCATCAAAAAAAATTAATATAAGTCAAGAATGGGAAAAGGAATGGCAAGAATTAGTTTTTAATTATCTTTCTGAAAATATTTCAATGGACTTTTCTTGGCATCATTTAATAAGTAATTATTGGAAAATTGATGATTTAATAGAAAATATTTTAAAAAATTTAAACCAAAAAACTAGTATAAAAAAACTTTTAGGATTTAAAATTGCTTATGAAACCCTGACAAGCATTGATCATTGGTTTAAAAAAATAGATTAAATATTATTTATATTTTGAAATTTTCAAGATTATTCAACTGATGTTTACAAGCTTCCAATAATATTTCATTGTCAAAAACTTTAAATCTTTTTAATTCATCAATAAAATTTTCTAAAATCCAAATATTTTTTTCCTTAGCATCAATAATTAATTTTTTACTTATCTCATAATTTTTACTTGATTCATAATTTTTATTTCTATTTATTGAACTTACAATGAGGTAAATAAGATTATGAATTCTTTTTGGATTTTTATAATTAAAATATAAATCGCATAATATCAATTTTTTTTCTTTATATTCAAATAACGGTGGCGCAAACTTATTCGATATTTGAAGATTTAATCCCAAAATTTTTATAAATCCTATTTCTTTACTAAAAAATTCTATAGGGGCACTAAAAACTAACGATGAGGAGTAGTCTACAAAATTATATTTTAATGCAATATCGATAACATCTTTACTATTTCCATAAGTTATAAAGGATTGATCATTAGTCTTAATTTTAGATTGCTTAACGGTTAAATTATTATTTTCAAATTCGAAAGGTGAAGAATTTGAATTATGATTGAAACAATCAAAAATAGGAACAAGGAAATTTTCTTTGTTTGCCTTTAAGTTTAATAATCTACTTGAAATAAAATTTTTAGCTAAATCTTTTTCTTGAAGTTGCTTATCAACCATTTTTTTAAAATAAGGTTTAATATTTATAATTCTTCTTTTTAACTCATTATTATTGATAGTTTTATTCAAAATACTATTTTTTTTCCAAGTTTTATACTTATTTAACTCGTTATAAAGATTAATATGTAAATCTAAAAGTTTAATTTGATTAGAAGTTAAATTTTTATATTTTAAATATTTTAATTTATTTTCATTCTCATCATAAATCCAGTCAATTGAGTTTGTAGGGATTAATAAACTAATTGGAATTAGAATAATTTTTTCTTTAAGCTTATCCTTGGATAGTAGTTTTATCTCATTTCTTGCTTCAATAATTTTTAAATTTTTAGAAAACCAAGCACCTTCTAATATGCAAATATCTATGATTTCAGAAATTATATTTTTCGCTTTTTCATTATTACTTTTGATTTCTAATGACATATATAATTAGCATTACTAATATTTTTATTATATAAATAATTTAAATTATGATAATTTACTTTCTATTTTTTCTATCACTTTATTAAGGTTTACAAATCGTGCTAAAGAATTTAAAAATATATAAATACAAACTAAACCTAGTTTCCAAGCTAATAAAGGAAATTGGAAATTATAATTTTTGTTTATTAATTATAGTCACATTTATTAGTAGTATTTGTGACCTAATTGGCATTGGTATATTAGTCTCAATTTTTCTTCAAGGCATCCAAATACCATTTTCAAATTTCAGCTTAAATATAGACTTAAAAACATCTGCAATACTCATAACAATCCTTATTATCTTAAAGGGATTCTTAAGAGTATTCACAATAACCTTTATAAATGATTTAAAAGTAAGCTTTGCAAATAGGATGAAACAAGATTTATTGAGAGATACTCTTTGTAGCAAAGATATCTATGAATTCGAAGTAAGTAGAGGAGATCTACTATCTCTTTTAATGATTGAGATTAATAGATCAGTAAACTCTATAGATCAATTAATAAGTTTAATTCAGAATATAACTCTACAATTAATTTATAGTTTCGGAATTATATTTTTTGGTAAGGAGAAATCGATAATTTTAATTTTAGCTTTATTAACTAGTTTATTATCTGCATATCTAATAAAGTCTGAAAGTTGGAAACTTGGTAATCTTCAAACTAGTTTAAATTCTTCTTGGTCAAAAACTCTTGGGGATGGACTTCATGGTCTTAAAAACATACGTTCTGCATCATCAGAATCATGGTTAATTAAAAAATTTTATAATCAGAATTTACTTTATCAAAAGATATCTAGAATTTTAGTAATCAGAAGAAATCTTTTCAATGTAATTCGCGAAATTTCTATAGTTTTAGTCGTTTTTATTTGGTTTATAATGGTTGGGAAAGATTTAGAAAATAGTGAAATTGCAACAACAATAATACTAACCTATAAGCTTTCGCAAGCAGCTTCTGCAGCAATACGTTCTCAAAGATTTTTCCTAACATCATTGCCTGGATACGAAAAACTTCTTAATGTTAGAAGCAAAATTGATAATTCCAAATCAAAAATAGCATCTATTTCAACTACTTTTGAAAACAAATATCAAAAGACTTTAACTAGCATTTTTTGGAAGAATAAGCTTATCCTAAAAAATTTTAAAGAAAACTTCTTATATTTTGAAAGAGGTCAAATAATTGCAATTACAGGGACTTCAGGTGCGGGGAAGACAAAATTACTAGATTCAATATGTGGTCTTACTTCAAGCGAGCATAGTTTGTGGGAGCTTAAATCACTAAAAAATAAAATAACCATCGATTCAAATAATAGTTCAGTTTTACTAGAAAATTATATTGGTTATTGTCCTCAAAAAACAGTTTTATTTGAAGGTAATATAATCTCAAATTTATTAATGAAAAATGATAAAGAGATTCAAAATTCTTCAGAAATCGTTAAAGCTTGGATTAATAAATTATATTTGTCTAAAATACTAAAAAATAAAAAAAGTTTAAATACACAATTAAATTTATCAGTTGATTGTTTTTCTGGAGGAGAAATTCAAAGATTAGGATTAATAAGAACATGGTTAAGAGATAAACCAATTGAATTGCTAGACGAACCTACTTCTATGATTGATAAAGAATTAAAAGAATTAGTAAAAAAAATAATAATTGAAAGGTCTAAAAATAAAATTACTTTTATAGTGACACATGATGAATCATTAATAAAAGCAGCTACATTTGTCATAAAAATTCCTTTCGAATAATTTATTAATTAATTTCGAAGGTATTTGAGAAATAGTTAAATTTTTTACTAAGGAAATGACGAAAAAATAAACTCAATCAAGAGTTTGTTATGGTACTGAAATAGTGGCTGAAGGACAAGGCTATTCATTTATTACTTCCCATTCAAAAACAAGATATGGAACCCCAATAAGAATGGTGATTTAGAGAACTTCTAATGCTTATCTTTTAGTGAAGTATGTTATTGAAAAGGAGAATTAAATGGTCCTGAAACATTTATTTATTTATTTATTTATACAAATCTAAATAAATTTTTAAACTCTTTTGGAATTTTAGAAATATTTTTTGCATCAATATTTATTTTTTTTTGTTTATATTTTTGATAATTTCTGTGATCTTTCCACCAACTTCTACTGTAAGTAATTATTAGGATGTTTCTGTTTGATTTAGTCTTATTAGCATTTCCTGCATGAGCTAGCCTGTAGTCCCAAATTACGCATGAACCTTGATTAACAACTGGTGCTATAGGAGTTATTTCATGCCATCTTTTGAACCTATGGGTTCCTGGGAAAAAGGATGTATTACCAATTTTATTTTTGGTTTTTTTTAAGGGAAAGACAACACTTAATGCATGTGCCGGTAAGATTCCTGACAAAGATCCTTGTCCATCAGTTGAATAATCATCAAAAAGAAACTCCCCATCTCTATGAACATGTTGAGCTTTTGCATCTGGTTGAGCCTGCACTATGCCTAAGTTTTCTATTATTGCCTTTTTCCCTAAAGATTTATAAACTATCTCAATTACAATAGGATTAGCATAAATTAATTTGTTAAGGAAAGCCTCCTCAACTTTCACGCTATGAAGGTATCTTTTATCGCCTACTTCTAAAGAGTGATTTTTCACATATTCATCACTATATTTATCATTAAAGTTATTGTTTAAATTTTCTATTAAATTTGGATCAATTATTTTGTCAAGGACTACAAAACCATCTTTTCTAAGAACTTTAGAAGCATCATTAATTTTTGAATCAATTTTTATTTTTTCTTTATGATTTGAATAATTAAAATTAATTACAAAAGAATTATTCATAATTTATCGTTCATTTAATTTAGTTTGTTTTTATTAATTATAATTATTTTAAGGAGTTAGAATGATTGAATTATAGTCTTACTTTTATTTGTTGTCTTGTAAGTTGAACCCAACTTAAAGTTTCCATCCTTTAGAAACTTAAGATAGCATTAAGTGCATTTTAGGGGCCAGAATTTACTAAACATGCTTAACCAAGTCGGTGTAAAAGTTATATCTTTGCGAAAAAGTCCTTTAAAACCTTTAAAAATATAGTGGAGCCAAGCGGACTCGAACCGCTGACCCCCTGCATGCCATGCAGGTGCTCTACCAGCTGAGCTATGGCCCCTAAAAATCTTTATAAATTCTAGCATTTGTGAATTAAACCCATAACTTGCTTGATATTTCTAAATAATAAACATCTATTTAGTAAACATTTCACAATTAAGCGCAAAACTATCAATTATTTTTGTATTAGATACACCTTGAAAGTTTTTATTGTTACCAATAGCATCTAGATTTTGTCCAATGATTTTCATACTAGTTTTATTTCTATCGAAACCTCTTTCAAGGTTATTACAAGCAACACTTCCATAAATTAATCTATCCCCAATGTCTTTACCCTTATTTCTTTGATACTCATCCCATGAACCAAACTTAAAACCATTACCATCACCATTTTGGGTATATGGATTTTTGCCATTATAGTTAGAAGAAGAATAAAATATTCTTATTGTTGGGTGATCATTTTTAACCGGTTTTTCTGCACCACCTTTCCAAAAATCAAATCCATCATCTGAATTGTGATGAGCATGTGCGTCTATAAAAGTAATATTGTGAGCACCATATTTTACTGTGAACCCATCTGCATTCCCACCTTTTTTAGTTGAATCAGAACTCCCTTTTTCATTGTATCCAAATGATGACTCTACACTTACTACACAATTTTCATAAGATTCAAGTCCACTTGAATGAATACCGTTACCTTGACTGTATTCAAAATGATTAACTCCAGTACCTCTGACTAAAACTCTATAGGTTGTTGAATTATCTTTAAGATTAACACCATATTTTTTTGCATTTTCAATTGTTAGATTAATTATATTGCCTCGATTTACAATTCCTTCCTCTACAAGACTAGCATTTAAAATAACATTACCTTTTCCTATTAAATACTTATCCGAAGGAACCTCTAAAGTGAAAAATATTTTATAAATTCCTTCAGACAATATAGTGATCTTATTCTCATACAAGGATTTCTGGATTACGTTTTTGTTATTATTAAAATCATCTGTAGTTATTACTTTCCCACCACTTAGACTTCTGATCTTATCAATTCTATTTTGACAATTTAATGGATCACCTATTTTTTGGATTACAGACCATTGATCCTTATTGATACCTTTAATATATTTTGAATTACTTAGAGAAATAAAATTTTTATCTTTTAAAGAAAAAAATGAATATTTCTTGTAATTCACTTTTTGATATGACATTAATAAAAATGGAAGTAAAACAAGTAATAAGTAATTTTTGTTCATGAGAATAATTTAAAAATAAAAATATAATTTTTAGCAGCACATTTTATTTATTAACTTTTTCAAATGATCAAAAAAAGATTGATGGTACATATGGCTTTGACGTAGATAATTTCAACTCTTCGTTTGGTCTTGAATATTCATTTAATACATCTTTAATTGGTGGACTTGCTTACGGTTATGGAACAGCAAATTTATCAGACTATAGTTTATCTAATTTATCAGCTTCAATAGCATCAAACTACAATTTTTATTCAGGATATATAGTTAAAAAATATTCTGATAAATTTAGTCTAAAATCCATAATTGGTTTAGCAGGCTTTAATTATGAAGGGAAAAGGTATAAAAATCATACTTATGCTGATTCAGATTATTCATCAGATATTTTTACTTCAGCTATAAAAGGTATATGGAATTTAAATTCCTCAAAATATAATTTTAAACCCTCATTAGGTATTGCATTAACTAATAATTCTCAAGATGCATTCAACGAAACAGGTACAACTCATTTACTTAATGTTGATTCTAATAAATCTAGCTCCTTTTTACTAACCTCAGGTATAAGCATAACTAAGAAAAAAGATACTCCAAATTTAAACCAATGGATTCCTAGATTAGACCTTAACTATCAATATGATTTGGCTGCAGATAACGACGAAAATTTAGGCGTTAAAGCTAAATTAGCTAATGGCAGCGCTTCTAGTTCA
>MDTB01126621.1_pt1 | contig 12682 bp, 12 predicted proteins | sample 811161 | NCBI WGS metagenome assembly MDTB01 (sample SAMN05326650, study PRJNA326480) | marine metagenome | isolation source: seawater | place: Mediterranean Sea | collected 2009 | reverse complement strand
GACAAGTTTTGGCAGCTGCTGCTGGAACGCTCGGAGCACACAGAATTGGCAGATGATCCCCGCTTTAATTCCATGGCCGGTCGCGCAGAGAATCGCGACGCGTTGACCGAGGTTCTGGACGAGATATTCCAGACTCAAGCCACCGACCATTGGTTCGAGAGGCTTCAAACCTACATCCCGGTGGCGCCGGTATACGACTTGCCCAACGCGCTCGATAACCCCTTCGTGGCATCCGTCGGTATGATGCAGACCATGGCCCACCGCGAATTCGGCGATTATCGGGGCCTGAGCAATCCTATCAAGATCGATCAACAGCGCCTGCAGACCCGCTGTGGCGCAGGCCTTGGCGCGGATAATCAGGAGATTCTCGGTGAGGAACTGGGCGTGGAAGATCTAGAGGACTTGGCAACACGAGGTGTCATCTAAGCAACGGTGATTCTCAATGAGCACTCAGGAAGTCGAACAGGATCTTGCCGAAGGCAATTTTCTCTTCTTTGCCAGCCACCACGTGCGCAACATCATCCATAGTGACCCCCACGGAGTTTCTCAGACCCTCCTCCAACGGCTTGGTCGTGCGCGGCCCGGTGATGATGTCCTCGCCCGCATGAATCACCAGTGTCGGCGCCTCGATATCACCGAGGTGCGGCCGAATATCGTGCCCCCGACAGGCTTGCACAAAGCGCAAGTGGGTTTGAATACGCCCCTCCAGCGCGCCCCATACGCCGCCGCTACCGAGCAGCTTTTCGCGGTTGGCGTTGTAGTAATCGGGTTTGAACGAAAGGGAGGCCACCATCGACTGAAAAGCGTGGAATCCCGCGTGTTCGTGGATGTCACCAAACGCCTGAAGGTGGTCTGAGAGCATTGGATCGGCCCAGGTCCAGCACCCCATATTCACCATGCAGCGCACCAGATCGGGCCGCTTAGCCGCTACCCACTGACCAATACACGCACCAATGCCCACCAATCCTACGAAGTACACCGACTTCATGTTGAGGTGATCTAACAAGCCAATGATGTCATCGGCAAACAATTGGGTTGAGGGTTCCATCGAGTAGTCATCGGTTGACTCACCCAGCCCTCGGTAATCAATAATGACGGTGGAGAACTGATCGGTCATGCCCCTCGCCAGATAATGATGCCGGCCATGACAAAAGGTGTCCCAGCCGCCGATGTAAACAGCGGGCGGCCCATCACCATGCACCTCGTAATACATGTCGTGTCCGTTGATCTGGGCAATAGGCATGGTGTTCTCCTAGCGGGTACTCGAATTCAAGGGTGTTTCGTTAAGTTGGCCGGCACTGAGCGACTAAAGGGAGCTCAGAGTCTTTTGGTCAGAGTCCATTGATATGTGCCAGCACGCTCTCCAGATCAGTGACATCGGCATAGCGTCGGCCCACGTCCCGAAGGTTGCTCGCATGAGCTTCTTCGTCCTGATCACCACAGCAGTCCGCAGGGACGATGGTGCGGTAGCCGGCTGAGAAGCTGTCCACGATCGAGGCGCGCACACATCCCGAGGTTGTGCAGCCAGTGATGATAGTTGTATCGATGCAATGCGTGACCAGCCACGGCTTGAGCGGCGTCTCATAAAAAATAGAGGGCGCCGTTTTAATGAACTGGAAGATGTAGTCATCGTCCCGAATACGCGGGTCGAGCTCAGTGCAGGGATGCCCGTGATAGAAACTGCCGTCGTAGAGTGAGTCGATCTTCCAATAGGTCATCTCGTCGGGACCGCCCCAGGACACCGCGCAGGAAGCAACAGGAACACCCTTGGCTTTGCAGGCCGCGAGTAGCACCGCCGTGTTATCCACCGCAAGCTGCACGTGGTCGCTGCGACCCAGTGGATTACTGGCGTCGGTAAAGCCCTGCTGGAAGTCGACCATCACGAGTGCTGGCCGCTCACCAAATCCGATATCGCGCTGACCGTAGCCAGCCTCTGCAAATTTATCCATGGTTCGTGGGGATCCGTTGTCTTGGTCACGTCGTTCACGCAATATGACTTAGAATGTACGGATGTTTCAAGGACGGCGGTCCCGCTATGAGCCAGCCCAGCTTTATTGACAACTTCAGCCAGCAGTTTTCCCTCGAGCCTGGTCGCACAGCCCTGCTTGTCATCGACATGCAGAACGCCACCGGCAATCGCAACATGGGGCTCGGCAAACTGTTGGCTGAACAGGGCCAGAGTGAGTCGGCCCAATATCGCTTCGATCGCATCGATAACCTGCTGATACCCAACATCCAAAAACTCATCGCCGGGTTTCGCGAGGCCGGCGCACACGTGATCTGGATTACCTATGGGGCCAACGCAGCCGATGCGAGCGATGCGCCCCACCACATCGCCCCGATCATCAAAGCCACCAACAACATTGCGGGCCAGCCCGAACACGAGGTGGTCGATGCGCTGAAGCCCGAGCCTGGCGATCTGGTGCTCAACAAGACAACGCAGGGTGCGTTCCGTTCCACCGCGCTGGACAGTTCGCTGCGCGCACTGGGTGTCGATACCGTAGTCTCTACCGGTGTCTCAACAAACAACTGTGTTGCCATGACGTCGATGGAGGCCTGCGATCTGCAATATCGCGTGGTGGTGACCAGCGACGCCACCGGTACCGATAGCGAAGAGATGCAGGAAGCCACGCTGACCATGCTGAAGCGACTGTGGTCCCGGGTCCTGACAACCGACGAAGTCCTCAGCGAACTCACTGCTGGGGGAAGCCGCACCTGACCGCCCTCCAAAACCCCCGTCTCATCGGCGGGCTGCTAGTCGCCATTGGGGCCGTCCTGCTAGCCGCCAAGGGACTGTTCGCAAAAACCCTGTACGACATAGGCCTCACCTTCCACGATGTGGCGGCCATCCGCTCGGTGCTGGCCGTGCCGGGCTTCGCACTGCTGGCATGGCTATATCGGGGTAAAACCACCTCGGAGCGGAACACCACCTCCCGACGTAACGACCTGCTACTCGCTCTCTTTGCCGGATTCCTCTGCTACTACCTCGGGGCGCTGGCGAATTTTTATGCCCTGACCATCGTTGACGCCAGCGTCGAGCGACCATTGCTTTTTGCCTACCCCCTCTTCGTAGTCATCATAACCACGGTGATCACGCGGCAACCGCCCTCGGCAAGAGTGCTGCTCGCGCTGCTGCTGACCACGCTGGGGGTCGTGCTGGTGACCGGCGCTCTAAACGCCCGCCTCAGCGTCAGCCAATGGTCTGGCATGGCGTGGATCCTGTTCTGTTCACTGAGTATCGCCATTTACACCCTCATTAGCGGCGAACTGACCCAGCGGCTGGGTAGCGGGCTATTTACCTTCACTGCAATGTCCGCAGCTGCGGTCGGCATGGCGGTGCATTATCAAATTTTCGCAGGCTGGGAGAACGTCGATCTCTCGGTTACGGCATGGTGGACGCTAACAGCGCTCGTGGTCTTCTCCACCGTTTTACCGCTATTCCTGATGGCTGAGGGCGTGCGTAGAGTCGGCGCTGCCAAAGCCTCGCTAATCAGCACACTGGGGCCACCCGCCACCGCCATCATGGCGCAGGAGCTGACCAGTGAGGTCCTCGCCCCGGCCCAGTGGCTTGGTATTGCATTGGTGCTGATCGGTGTCATGGCGCTCGAGGTCAGGCGACAGCGACCCACCTGAAGTCGGGTTCCAACGCACTGCAGTTGGTATTTCTGGTAAATGTCCGTACAATTAAGAAATACTCAATTTGAGGCCTTCTTCATGTACGGCACACGTTCACTGGGCGCCAGCTTCGGCGCTGAAGTGCTGGGTTTCCAGCTTTCCGGCACACCCTCGGAAGCCGATATTTCGGCAATCCGGGAGCTGTGGGCGGAGCACAAACTCTTGCTGTTCCGAAATCAGTCCTTCGACGAGGCAGCGCTCGTGGGTTTCAGCCGCCAGTTCGGCGATCTGGAGATTCACGTGAGGGAGGAGTACCTCTCCCCTGAGCACCCCGAGATTCTCTATGTATCCAATATCGAACGCGACGGGCGGCGCATCGGGATTCTCTCCGATAGCGAGGTCGGCTGGCACTACGATCAGATATACCTGCCCAAGCCCGCCGTGGGCTCTCTTCTTATGGCCGATACGCTTCCCCCCGAAGGTGGCAATACGGAATTCGCGGACATGTGTGCTGCCTGGGAGGCGCTCCCTGAGGCGACGCGCCAAAAGCTCGATGGTTGCCTAGCAAACCAATCCTACGAGGCCTTCAACCAGGCTTATAGCGTGCCCACTAATAACAAGCAAAAGGCGCGATCGCCGGATATCCATCATCCGATCGTGCGCACGCACCCGGTCACGGGAAAAAAAGCGCTGTATCTGTGCCCCGGCATGACCACCGAGATCGTGGGCTGGGATGCTGATGAGAGCGCCGAGACGCTGGCGTTCCTCTTTGAGTGGACCACCAACCCGGAGTTTGTGTACTCACATGCTTGGCAAGCGGGTGATGCACTCATGTGGGACAACGCCTGCACGATGCATCGCAGAGATCCTTTTGATCCTGCGCATGCACGTTTGATGAAACGCACCACCATCTTGCCGCCCGCTGACCTAGGGGTGCCGTTTTAAGCTGGGGGATTGCCATGCCGCCCCCTCCTTCCACAGGGGCGGGCGGTCATGGATTTACGCCTCGTTGTCGCTCTCAGGTAGCACTGGCAGCTGACACCCCGTTGCACAGCACTGGCCCGGCTGCTTCTGACGGTTGGGTGCTCCGGAAGCGCCCGTCTCTGCAACACCGCGATCCAGCAGCCGCTCCACCAATGAACGTCGCTCCTCTATGGGATACCGCCGATAGATTTCGCGCTTCATTGCCTGAGGTGAACCACCCCCATGCAAGCTGATGACCGAGTACCAGCCACCGGTTGAAGAGGCGGTGATGTCCTCCATGAAACGGGCCACCTGCATCCGTTGGTCGTACGGGATGTCAGGGCGTCCTGCCAACACCGAGGCGAGATCGCCGGAGGTTGCCGGGTTGTGGTCTTCCTCGGGCCCTGGCAAAGCCACGATCAGCCCGCCAGAAACCTCATGGGCAATGCGATGCATGTCGTAAATTTGCGTCGCCAGCAGCAACTTGCCGACGTTGGAGAAAATAGGCTCAGGCATCCAGGAGCCGCAGGGGTCCTCAACGCCGTACACCGACGCCGCCACACCACAGGCAAAAAAACCTTCCACCAGTTTGATGAGCTCAGCCATGCTGTCGCGCAGATGGGGGACAGTGTCCATGTCGAGACCGTTGGCCTCGGTCATGAGTGAACCCGCACCAATCAGTAAGTCTCCGAAACCGGCGCGTGCACCGATGCAACTGTGTCGGTGATGGTTGGCGTAGGACGTCACCAGATGCTCAGTGTAGGCATGCTCCCCCGCGAAGAAAACGTGATCCCAGGGCACCAGCACCTGATCAAAATGGCACACAGCCGTACTTTGGCCGTACTTGGCGCTGAAATGCGCATCTGCCTCGCCGGGCCGGCCCGCTGGACGTGAAATGATCGTAAGCCCTTTGGCATCAATCGGAACCGCACAGCAAACCGCAAAGTCGGCATCCTCCTTGCGCATTGTCCGGCAAGGCATCACCAGTAGCTCGTGCATATAGGGCCCACCTGTGACAATGGCCTTCACGCCCGAGATCACGATGCCATCAGCCCGCCGCTCGGTAATGTGCACGTAGCTGTCGGCGACCTGCTGGTCTCCCGGCCGTTTACTGCGATCTCCCTTGCCGTCGGTCATGGCCACACCGAGGGTCAGATCCTCGTCCTGAACGCGATGCAGATAGGACAGGAAGCGCTCATGCTGCTCTCCCCCAGTGTCCTCCGTCATCTGCCAGGTGGCCTGATAAATCGCATTGAGCGCATCGTGGGTCAGATAGCGCTGCGCACAACCACTCTCGCGGCATACCAGTCGCACTGCCTCTAGCTTGGAAAGCAGGTCCTCGCTGTGGCGGTTGATGTGCAACATGCGGTTCACGGTCTTACCCGAGGTCGCCTGCTCGGCCAGCATTAAGCCGCCGTACTTGGGTTTCTGCGCAAAATCGTAGGTCACACCGACCGCCCGCACACCCGGCTGTAGCCGCGGATCATCGGCAACGGATTCGACGCGGTCACCGTCGACATACACCGTTGGGCTGTATTCGCGCAGACTCTCTTCGTAATCGGCCGCGCTCATGATGCGACCACCGGCTTTCATCAGCATGCTTCGCTCCCGGGGCGCCGTTAGGCTGCCCTGTTGGCTTGTGTTCGCAGCAGCGCCGTCAACTCTGCTACGTCCTTCATTTCGTCGAGGTGCAACATTGCACTCCATAACTGCTCTGCCTTGTCCGCTGGAATAGTCAGCGCACAGTTATCGAGGAATTTGGCCTTCACTTGCTCAGCGGAGAGCAGCTGCCCCTCCGCGCCGCGATTCACCGCTTCGAAGTGCTCCAGCTCGGTGCCGTCGGCTAAGGTGAGTTTAACGCCGCCCGAGAAAGCATCGGGGTAGCGTGACCGGTTATCATGGGTGCATTCTATACGCTGAGCGAGCGACAGCACCTCGGCATCCACTCTCGCAGCGTCTTCAAGGTCAGCCAGCGTAAAGCGCCCTTTGCATAGCGCGGTGGCTACTGCATACGGCACACTGAATTTCGCATCGTACTCACTTTGGGGCGCTCGCTTGGCGTCAATCGGATCTACCACCACACCAAACTGGCGTTCATCAAGACCGATAGTGACCGACGCGATCTTATCTGGCGTCAAACCGTGCTGCTCTCGCAACATCAGTGCGGCGTCTACAGGTGCGTGATTAAAGTGACAAATAGGGTAGGGCTTGATGGCGACGGTGCGCAGTGCCCAGTCGTGGAATAGCTGGGCGGACGCCGACACAGGATACACCGAGGTGCCGGGCGCGTAAAGCGCGTAAAAGCCGAAGCGCCCTCCGTATGCCTCGGCCGGCCCCTGAAACCCGGAAACGCCCAACGCCGCGGCTTGCAAAGCTGCGGAGGCTGCCCATCCGGGATGTAGTCGCTTGGTCCAACTGCCATCGTCCAAGAACGCCATGCTGCCACTACTCAAACTGAGCGCCACACCCTGTGCGCGCACCAACGCTTCGCTGTCGGCCCCCATCATGCGCGCAGCGGCAACGGTCGCGCCAAATACGCCAACAACACCCGTGGGGTGGAAGCCCACCTGCTGGAATACGCCGCCCGCTTGGGTACCCAACATGGCGTCGACTTCGATCGCCATCAAGGTAGCAAGGAGGAGCTCTGCACCGGTCAGGCCGCGCCGCTCAGCCAGCGCCAGTGCTGCGGGGAAAGCACTGGCAGAGCAATGGACGACCGACGCCAAGTGGGTGTCGTCATAGTCCAACCCATGCACCAGCAATCCGTTCATCAAAGCGGCATCGCGCAGCGACACTGTGGCGGACTGGCCAATAATGGTCGATACGCCGTTGCTATCCAGCAAATTCAGCGAGTCCAGAGAGGTGTTCGCAAAATCGTAAGCGCGTGAGGCGAAGGCAATCCCGACTGCGTCTGCCAGACACAATTTGAGGTAGTCCCACACGTCTTGCGGAACGTGATCTTGCTGCAACGCAACAACGCGATCAGCGATCGCGCGGCTCAACGGTGCGCTTTGATGAGAGAGCGATGATGCCTGCATTAGGAACTCCGGAAATGTCCGGACATGATACACCAACCGCTCGCGGATGCCGACCGCGGAGCCGGCTAATGGCCTGTCAGCTTAATAATGAGTCCGCCAGCGCCAGAATACGCTGACTTTTATAAACAATCGGGTAATCAATGAAATAACCGTCCAACTGAATGGAGGCTGAGCCCTCTGCCTCGGCGGCTTCGAACGCCGCCACCACGGCCCGGGCGTGGGCAATCTCTTCGTCGGAGGGCGTAAATACCTGATGCGTTAAGGGGATCTGGGCGGGGTGGATACAAAGTTTCCCGCCAAAGCCGAACTGCTTTCCCTGCTGGGCTGATTGCAAAAATCGCTCGTCGTCTTTGATCTGCAACACCACCGTGTCGATCGGGGGCTCGAGGTTACCGAGCCGAGCCGCGTGAGACAGCTTCGCTCGCGCATATGCCAACACCGACTCATCCGCTTGCCATTCGTAATTCAGATCCAGCGTGTAGTCCCCGCCGCCAAATGCCATGCGCTTGATGCGACTATCGGCAGTGGCAATCTTCCTTGCTCCCTCAACACCTGCCGCCGTCTCGATAATGGGCATCAGGTCCAGGCTGCCCACTGCCATGCCTTGAGTCGTTTCGGCAGCGGCCAAGAGGTTTTCCAGCTGGTTGAGACAGGCCCGCGACTCCACCTTTGGCAACACCACACCATCGAGCCATGGCCCGACGGTGGCTTTGATATCTTCAGCGCAGTAAGGCGTATCGATACTGTTCACCCGGACGTAGTGCCGCGTGCCGCTGTTGGGGCGGGCGGTGAAAGCATCCACCACACACTGGCGCGCTGCGGGCTTTTCACTGATCGCCACAGCATCTTCCAAGTCTAGAATGACCGCGTCGGCGCCCACTTCAAACACCTTTTCAACACGCCGGGGATGGTTCGCGGGCGTAAACAGAAAACTGCGGATGGGCGTGAAATCTTCAGGGTCCATATTAGTTGTTCCAGGACCAATGATCGGCGGTCTGCCAACCACGCGTGAACTCGAAGGTATAGCTGAAGTTACTGGCAGGATGCTCAGAAATGGACGCTTCAAAAATTCGCCCGCCCCTGCCCTGATAGAATCGACTGACGCTGAGCGAAGGGGAGCCCGGCTCGACACCAAGGATCGCTGCCTTTTGCTCTGATAGGACGCCCGCGGTGAGGCGAATCGTGATGTTCTCGATCGACTCCTTGAAGGTTTCAGCGATCATCTCGTAAACAGGACGTGAACTCCCACCCAGCCGCTGGGCGATAGAGCCGTAATCGGGGATCACATACACATTAGCCAGACAGATCGGCATGCCATCGTCACCCAGGGTCCGCAAGCCCGAAATCTGCACCCACTCGTCTCCAACCTGACAGCCGAGCTCTCTAGCTACGGCCTTGTCCGCTGTAACGCGTTCATCGGAGAGCAATCGAAAAACACTGCTCTCCGGGTAACTGAAGAGCTCGGATGGTGAACGCACCATTTGCACGAACGCAGGAGAGGCCTCGGTGGACAACACCAGCGTGCCGCGGCCCCGCTGCCGTTTCACGAGTCCCATGTCCTCCAGCACTCGCAATGCCTCGCGGATCGTGTGCCGACTGGAATCGAAGCGGTCGATCAGCTCCAGTTCGCCGGGTAAAAAAGTGCCGACCGGAAACTTCCCCTCTCGGATACCAGCAAGAAGAGTGTCCGAAATCTGCCGGTACAACGGCACTTTGGACGAGCCCTGCACGCCGTGATCGGCCCTCTTTCTTACTTGCTCAACTTGCATGACAGGTCTGAACCCCCCAGACTTGATTTGTCCAGACATTTTAGATGGTTATCGGGTGACGACAACCCGTTCTATCGCTCGCACAGGGTATTTGATCATGGCTAAAACCACTGCAAAGGCGCGCTACGCTCATCAAAGTGGCCGGCACTTTGAGGACTTCATCGTGGGGGATATCTATCACCACCTGCCGGGCAGGACGATCTCACAACACGACAACGCCTGGTTCACCTTGCTAACAATGAACACACATCCGCTTCATTTCGATGAGGAGTACGCAGCAGAGACCGAGTTTGGCAGGCCATTGGTCGCGAGCCCGCTCACGGTGGCGATCATCGTGGGCATGAGCGTATCTGACGTGAGTGAGGCAGCGATAGCCAATTTGGGCTGGAAAGAAATCAAATTACCCGCGCCGGTCTTTCCGGGCGATACTCTCTACGCCAACACGGAGGTGCTGGACACGCGTGAGTCACGCTCGCGGCCCAATGCCGGCATCGTCAGCGTGCTGACCCGCGGTATCAACCAGGACGACACCGAAGTCTGCGTCTTTGAGCGGCAGATCCTCATTCCCAAGCGCAACCCCGCCTAACCGCGTTTTCAGGAGACATACCATGAGTCACGACGCGTCGGTCGAACAACAGATTATGGCCACCATCGGCAAGTGGGTCGAACAGGAACTGCGCCCCATCGCACGCGAGTTCGACCAGGCGGATGAGTACCCGTCTGCTCTGGTGGAGCAGATGAAAGAGCTAGGGCTCTTTGGTGCCACGATCTCCGAAGAATATGGCGGCCTGGGGCTCAGTGCCTCGACCTATGCGCGGATCGTCTCGCGGATTTGCGAGGTCTGGATGGCGCCCTCGGGCATTTTCAACTCCCATCTGATTATGGCGAGCTGTGTGGAGCGCGCAGGCACGCAAGCGCAAAAGGAGCACTTCCTGCCCAAGTTCGCCACGGGTGAACTGCGCGGCGGTATTGGCCTCACCGAGCCCGATGCGGGGTCGGACCTGCAAGGTATACGTCTGGTCGCCAAGAAAGACGGTGATCACTATGTGCTGAACGGCACGAAGACCTGGATCTCCAACGGCATTAGGGGCAATTGTCTCGCCGTACTGACCAAGACCGATCCCAGCGCCTCACCACCGCACCGCGGTATGAGTCTGTTCATCTGCGAGAAGGGAGAAGGCTTTAGTGTCGGCAAAAAGCTCAAAAAACTGGGTTACCGGTCGATCGACAGCGCCGAACTGATTTTTGAGGACTTCCGGGTGTCGGCGGACAATTTGGTGGGCGGGGAAGAAGGCAAAGGCTTCCAACAGGTCGCCGGTGGCCTCGAGCTGGGGCGCATCAATATAGCGGCGCGCGGCGCGGGGATGGCAAAAGGTGCGACCAATATGGCGCTGCACTACGCGATGGATCGAAAAACCTTTGGCAAGGCGATTGCCGAGCATCAAGCCATTCAGTTAAAGCTGGCGGAAATGTCGACCCGGGCGGCCGCGGCTGAGTTATTGGTGCATCAGGCTGCGGACAAGTTCGATCGCCACGAGAGATGCGACTTGGAGGCGGGACACGCCAAGTTCTTCGCCTCGGAAGCGGCGGTGCAGAACAGCCTCGATGCGATGCGGGTCTTTGGTGGATACAGCTACTCGCCCGAGTATGAGATAGAGCGATTCTACCGAGACGCCCCGCTACTGTGCATTGGAGAGGGTACCAACGAGATCCAGCGCATGATTATTGCCAAACAAATGGTGGCGCGGGCCAGCTGATCAGTCCAGTACCGTCATGAACTCCGAGGCATCCAGCCGCTCGGTGCGGTAGCTGTTCACCAGCGCGTCCGGGTCCGCGTAGCCTAGCGACATGCCGCAGACCAACATCTGCTCGTCAGGGGCCTCCAGAATGGGCATGACGCTGTCGTAGTAAGAGCAAAACGCGGCCTGCGCACAACTCTCCATCCCCGCTTCCCGGGCCGCCAACATAAACGACTGTAAAAACATCCCGTAGTCGAGCCAGCTGCCCTGCTCCATATCCCGGTCGATAGTGAAAAAGAGCCCTACCGGCGCGCCGAAAAACTGGTAGTTCTGAACGCGATATCCCTGCACCGCTTCCGTGTCCTTCCTGTCGATACCCAATAGGCCATAGAGGCCGAAGCCCGTTTGGCGACGCCTGTCGATGTAGGGCTCGCGCCATGCGCGGGGGTAATAGTGGTACTCGTATTCACCCTCGTCACCCGACAGATACCGCGCCTCGCAGGCGTCAGTAATGCGGGCCTTTGTCTCTCCCCGCACCACATAGACATGCCAAGGCTGAATATTGGATCCCGAAGGTGCCCGCCCTGCGACACTCAACAGCGACTGAATTTGCTCGTCGCTCACGGGTTTATCGGGAAGAAACGCGCGGATGCTCTGCCGGCCGACGATGGCCTCACTGACGCGCACGGTTTAACTCAAGCGCACTGCTTGGATAACCAGGTGTGGGCTCTTCCGCCCTGAGGAGCACCAATCATCTCGCTCAAGAGCGCGACGGCCTCAAGCAGCTTGGGCATATCGAGTCCGGTATCGTAACCAATCGACTCGCACAGCATGACCACGTCTTCGCTGGCGACATTGCCTTTGGCGCCGGGCGCAAAAGGACAACCCCCTAACCCCCCTGCCGAAGCATCGAACTGACGAACACCCGCCTGAAGCGCTGCGTAAACGTTGGCCAGACCCATGGCGCGGGTATCGTGAAAGTGGCAGCCCAACCGCTCGGGGCCGTATCGATCAACCAGTTTTTGCATCATTGAGTGCACGGCGGCAGGGTTAGCGGCACCAATGGTATCGGCGATCATTAATCGCGCTGGCTGGTGTTGCATCAGACGGTCTACCTGTTCAAGCACGAGCGATTCCTCAACCACTCCCTCAAAGGGGCACTCAAACGCCACGGCAAGATAGGCGTGAATATCGACGCCCTCTGCTGCCGCACGATCGAGAATCTCCTCCCCCATGACGAAGGTATCCTCGAGGCTCTTGCGGACATTGTTTTGGTTCATTTCTTCGGTGGCAGCGAGCGCGATGGCATGACTGCGAATCCCCGCCATGACCGCGAGCTCATAACCCTTCATGTTGGGAACCAGCGCACTGTAGGCGAGCTGTGCGGGAGGTAAATTGGCGGCGATCTCATCTGTGCCCGCCATCTGCGGCACGGCTTTTGGCGAAACAAAAGACCCAATCTCGAGCTCGGGCACGCCGGTCTCGGCGAGGGCGCCCAAGAGTGCGATCCGCTGTTCAACAGTGAGGTGCTTGGGCTGCGCCTGAAGCCCGTCGCGGG
>MDTB01022065.1_pt1 | contig 12682 bp, 12 predicted proteins | sample 811161 | NCBI WGS metagenome assembly MDTB01 (sample SAMN05326650, study PRJNA326480) | marine metagenome | isolation source: seawater | place: Mediterranean Sea | collected 2009 | reverse complement strand
TGAATTAAAATTTTTAATTTTATATTTACCCTTTTTTAAAAAATATGATTTTTTTTGATATATATTTTTAATACTTTCGTTTATTTTTACTCCTTTAATAACTGATTTTCTTATATCTCCAGAACTCAAAGTTCCTAGATAAAAGTCGTTAATATCTAAGACAACTAAACAACGTAAGCCAAAATTAGACATTTTATTTGATGCTTTTTTAATTGAGTCGGTTTCTTTTATGTAAAATTTACTAAATTTTTTCACTATTAACCTTCCCTTTCATACAAAATTTTAAAAGCCTCAGCATATTTAAAGCCAGACTCACTTCCTCTTATAATTCCTTGTGACTTTATTGCTTTAATATTTCTCGGAAAAGGATGGCTTGAAAACTCACTTTTGTAAATTTTTATTACATTAATCTTATCCTTTATTGTTTTTGTTATATCTATATACAGATTAGGCTTAAATATAATATTATTTTTATCCTTAAAATTAAAATTTGTTTCAGATAAAACTTCATAAGTTAAGATTTTTTCTATTGATTTTTGTCTAAACCATTTAAGTGAAGCTAGACATGACTCATTGATAATTTTATGATCACTATGAGCATCGTGCTCGTATGGAATGAAAGCATAGTTTACAGATATTTTTGAAAATATATCTTTAAATTTTTTTATAATTTTGTTTTTTGGTACCTTATCTAAATAAGTTGATGGCAAATTAAGCTTGTGAACTTTAAAAAATTTATAAAATTTCTTTACTCTTTCAATTTCATTAGAATAAAGTTTTAAACTTTTAAGATTTTTTTTAGGTTTTGTGGCAATTATCCAATGGACTTTATAATTTTTATTAATGTATTTTAATATGGTTCCTCCACAACCAATTGTTTCATCATCAGGGTGAGGGGCCACAAAGGCAATAGTTTTCATTTATATTAAATAATCATTAATTTTAAATTTAAACAATGGCTTATATTTTACAATTTTAATTACACCATCATATGTTTTTACTAAAGGATAATAATAATTTTTTACATCAATAATTTTTCCTGGTTCATTGTTTTCTTTTGAAAAATTTTTGTTTGATACCTGTTTGATACTGGAAATTTTAAAGTTTTTATTTTTGTAATTAAAAGTAGCACCATCATAAGGCCAAGAAAGAGCATTTACTAAATTGCAAATTGAATCGGAACCCATTCTCCAGTCAATTTTGCCATCCTCTTTGTTTCTTTTTCTCCATAAATTACCTTGTTTTACTTTTCTAAAGTTTATTTTTCTTTTAAGATTTATAAAATCAACAACATCCTTTATTTGACTTTGGGAAACCCTAATCATCTTCATATAAATGTGTTTCATCTTTAAATTTGAATTATTTAGAAAGTATTTTTTTGAAATAATATTTCCATTATCTATTTTTTTGTTAATTAGAAAAAAACTCGAACCTATTTTTTTTAAATTTAAAAAAACTGACCAAATTAAAGGGTGTCTTCCTTTATTAAATGGTAAATCCGAAGGATGATATCCAATAATTCTATTTTTAAATTTGTTTAAAATTTTTCCCTTTAAAAGATATGATAGTCCAACAACAATAATCCAATCAGGCTCTTGTTTTACTATCCAATTAAAAGCGCTTAATGAATTTATTTTTTTTGAAGATAAGACAGGTATATTTTTAAACTTTGCGTAAGGAATTAAATTATAATAATCAGAATTATAATTATTTCTTGTAGTTAAAATACCTGTTATGGTGATATCTTTATTTTTATATAATGTGTCTAATATAAATTTGCTAATTATTAAATTGCCAATAAACAATATTTTTTTATTTTTTTTATAAGTCATAAAATTTTTTTTTAAGAATATTATTAAAGTTTGATTTTTCTAGAATATTTATAATTTTTTTTGAAGCCCCTCCTGTACCATAAGGGTTTTTTGTAAATTTTAATTTTTTTTGAAAATTTACACTAAGCGCCTGTCTTATAGCTTTATTTATATCTGAAAATTTAGGGTTGCAATCAATAACACTAGTAGCTTTTAGTCGATTTGTTTGTCTTTCACCAATATTTATAGTTGGAATTTTAAATGTTGGCACTTCAAGTAATCCACTTGAGGAATTCCCAATTACTAAATCAACGTATTTCAAAACTGAATAATATTTTGTTTGACCCAGAGATTTAAATTTTTTTGCATTTTTATTTTTTTTACAAAATTTATTAATCATTTGGATAATCACTCTTCCATATGTATCAGCGTTAGGGTAAGTAAAAATAATTCTAGTATCTTTTAATTTAGAAAGAGATTTTAAAATTTCCAAAAAATATTTTTTTGTAGTATTTTTTTCAAGTGTAATTGGGTGAAAAGTAACTAAAACATTTTTTTTTAAGAACTTTAGTTTCATCATTTTTTCTAAATCTAGTTTTTCAAATTTTTTTTCATTTTTTATGCAATCAACCCCTAGGCCACCAACATTAAATACTTTTTTGGGGTGCTCACCCATTTGAATTACTCTTTTTTGATAAACTTTATTACATACAAAATGGTAGTGAGAGAGTTTTGTAAGTGTATGTCGTGTTGGATCATCAATTAATCCATATGTTTCTTCTCCACCATGTAAATGACATACTGGTATTTTATACAGCGTCGCTGCATATGCGGCTGGTATTAATTCAAACCTATCCCCTAAAAGCATTATTAAATCAGGCTTAAGATTTAAATAAGCCTGTGAAAATCCATTAAATCCTTTTGCAACAGATTTTACTATATCATATGGCTGATCTCCATCTAAACCGATATCAATTTTGCGATTTATTTTAAAGCCATCTTTTTCTATAACTTTATATGTATAACCAAATTCTTTTTTTAAATGCATACCAGTTACTAAAATTTGTAACTTAAATTTATTATGTTTCTTAATTTCGTACATTACATGTTTCAATAGACCGTATTCGGCCCTTGTACCAGTAACTACGCTAATTTTCATATCTATTTAATAAGTTGATTATTTTATTTGCCTCTGTTTTTTTTAAATTTACACTAGATGGTAAGCAAAAACATCTACTATGCATATATTTTGCCATTTTAATTTCATATGTTTGAAATTTTTTACAATAATTTTGTTGATGTATTGGTTTCCAAATAGGTCTTGCTTCAATATTATTATTAATTAAAAAATTTAAAATTTTTTTTTTATTAATTTTTGAATTTTTTATCTTAATAATATTTATCCAATTGTTTGAATTAGAAAACTTATTATTTTTAATTAACTCAAAATTTTTTTTTCCTTCTAGACCTTTATTATATATTTCATAAATTTTTTTTTTAATCTTTATAAATCTAGAAAGCTTATTCATTTGAGAAAATCCTAAAGCTGAGTGAATATTTGAAATTCTAAAATTATATCCTAGCTCCTCATGAATATACTCAATTTCATCTGACCTTGACTGGTTAATTAACTTTCTAGCTTTGTCGACAAAATTTTTATTTTTTGAGACAATCGCACCTCCACCTGCAGAAGTTATTATTTTATTTCCATTAAAAGAAAAACATCCAATATCCCCTATTGAACCAGAATGTTGACCTGTATTATAAAATGATCCAAGACTTTCTGCAGCATCTTCTATTAATTTAATATTCATTAATTTACATATTTTTTTAAATTTTTTAATATCAATCAAATTACCATACATATGAGCAACAATAACTGCTTTGATTCTTTTTTTTGTTTTTTTATTAAATGTTTCTCCTTTTAATTTATAAGTATTTGTTCTTAAAAATTTAATAGTTTTTTGAATATCTAAATTCAAATATTTATCACAGTCCATAAATATAGGGCTAGCATTATTGTAAATTATAGAATTTATGGTAGCTACAAAAGTCATACTTGGAGCTATCACTTCATCATTTTCTTTTACGCCTAAAACTCTGAGTGCAATTTGTAAAGCACTTGTTCCATTAACACAAACAACGCAATTTCTTATCTTAGTAAAATTTATAATTTCTTTTTCAAATTTTTTAATGTAACTGCCTGATGTAACAAAACCAGTTTTAATGCAGGATAATATATTTCTAGTATCTTGATGATCCAAATATGGTTCAGACACAAATATTTTTTTCATTTACCAATAGTAATTAATTTAATATTTTTTTTAAAATTTGTTCTAAATTTATCCTTTATCAAATTAATTGCATCTACGATTAAAATTTTTCTTTGTAAAATTTTTTTTTTTAAATTAATCTTTGAATATTGCTTGTGATTTGTAGCAAAAACTATAGCGTCGTAATTATTGAATTCAGGTATTTTTTTAGAGATTTTAATTTTTTGTTCGGACCAATATTTTACCAAAGGATCCTGCAAATCTACTATTGATCCACTTTTTTTTAAGCTCAAATAAAGTTTTTCTGTTGGTGTTTTCCTGGTATCAGCAACTCCATCTTTGTAAGAAACACCTAAAATTAATATTTTTTTGTTTTTTAAATTATTTGAAAAATAGTTACTCATTTTTTGAAAGATTGTATTTGGCATTTTTTTATTTATTAACAAAGCTGACTTAGTATGGGGAAATTTAAGTTTTTGATTATTAAATATAAATTTTGAAGAAGCATCAATAAACTTTGGATCTTTCGTTAAACAATAGCCTCCAACACCAAATCCAGGAAACATCAAATTGTTATGGGTAGGTCTAACTTTTATTGTGTTGATAATATCGTATAAGTTTACATCTATGTTTTCTGCAAATCTCGACCATTCATCTATAAAACTTATGTTTACTGCTCTATATGTATTTTCCAATATTTTTGCTGTTTCCGAATAAATAGGGTCATCAAAATACTTTATTGGATATTTTTTTAAATTTATAAATTTTGAAAAAAAATTATGACTTTTTTTGATGGTTTTTTTATTAATGGCCCCACATATTCTCCAATTATTTACTATAGAGTTAAAATAATTAGAACCAGGCATTACTCTCTCAAATGAATGAGCTAGCAACAAATTTTTTGTAGATATTTTTCTTTTTTTAAACTCTTCTTCAATGACTGGTTTAATATAACTATTTGTAAATCCAGGTGGTAACGTAGTTTGAATTATTAAAAGGCAATTTCTTTGCATATTTCGTGCAATCTCTTTTATATTTTTTAAGAATTCATCTCTATTTTTTTTAAAACTTTCTTTTGTAAGATTACAGTCAAAGCCAATGCAACTAACAATAACATTAGCTTTTTTATATTCATTTATACTTGTTGAACAAAATAAATTTTTGTTAATATGAGTTTTAATAAGTTTTGAAAGTTTTTTATCATCTGTTTCGAATGGAAATATTCCTTTATTGATTTTATCAATTAAATTTTTTTGATTTTCTTTTTCAATAATTGATACGTTAAAAATAAATCTATTATTTCTTTTTGCGCTTGCGCATGCTATTGAAAATGCTGAACCAACAAATCCTGCACCTTGTATAGCTATTTTTTGCATTGAACTACTTTAAATCTTTCCAAAAAATAATTTCATCATTTTTTTTATTTTTAGTTAATTTCATTCCAATTATTTTATTATAATTTTCTGGTTTTATGCCTGTTCCAGGCCTTTTAATTTCGATCATATTTTTTTTTATAATTGTGCCCTTTTTCAAGTCTCTATTTATAATCAAACTTCTTCTTATTGTTTTTATTGAATTTAATTCTTCTGGAGTTGGTTTTTTAATTTTATCACCTAGAGCTAATTTTACCTCCCTGCACTTTTCAACTAATAATTTTAATTCTTTAGGTTCCAACGAAGCTTTTTGATCAATTCCAGGTAAATTTCTTGATAGCGTAAAATGTTTCTCTATAGCAACTGCGCCCAAAGATGTTGCAATTATTGCGGGTAAAATAGATTGTGTATGATCTGAAAGACCAACCGGACAGTTAAATTTTTTACTAAATTCTTTAATCACTGCTAAATTTGAATTCTTTAATTTAGAGGGATAATTAGATGTACATTGAAAAACCAATAAAGGACTCTTTGTTTTTTTAAATATGTTTACTGCTTTTTGAACTTCGCTCCAGTTAGCCATTCCAGTTGATAATAATATTGGTAATCCAGTTTTACTTGCCTCAATTAAAAAAGGTATATTGTTTACGTTATCTGAACTAATTTTTATTGCCTTAATTCCAATTTTTACAAGTTCTTTTAAGCTATCAATCTCAAAAGGTGTGCAAAGAAAATCTATTTTTTTTTTTTTACAAAATTTTTGTAATGTATGTATTTCTTTAATATTTAGTTGTGATTTACTTATTATGTTTAGTTGGCTTTCATTCTTAAATTTTTTGTAATTCGATTGGTAGTTAGCCTTGGATGCATATTTAGAAATATATTTTTGAGCTATAAATTTTTGAAACTTTACGCAACTTGCTCCTGATTTTTTTGCAGATAAAATCATTTTTTTTGCAAGATTAATATCTCCATTATGATTAATTCCTATTTCGGCGATCACGTATGGTTTACTTGATTTAATAATATTTTTTTTTAAAAAATTACTCATTTATTTTAATTTAAATTGTTTTCCAAATAAATTTACATGCGGTTTAAATTTTTTATAAATTGTTGCTCTTAAAATATCATTAAATTTTATTTTAGTTATCCTGGGGTCAATATTGTATAATTTTTCTAGATCATTTTTGGTGTAAATTTTATCTGTCCAAATATTTTTTTGATTATTTTTTACCATTTTTTTTAAATTGAATTTATTTGCTATGATTAAATTAATAAAGTAAATAACAAGATTATATAATTCTTTATGAGTTTGTGTTAATATTTTATCTAAACTTTTTTTCCTATTTATTGAAAATTTTTTAATTTTAAGTATTTTGCCATTATCTATTTTTTTATCTATCAAGTGAGCAGTTACGCCATAAGTTTTTTCTTTATTTAAAACAGCATAATTTAAACAGCCTATTCCTCTATATTTGGGTGATCCTGGATGGAAATTAATTGCAGCAATATTTACTTTTTTTAATAACTTTTCAGGAATAATAATATAATTTCTAAATGAAAAAATAAAATCTCCTGACCAATTTAAATATTTAGAATCGAGTTTTTCATGATGTGTTTTTGAATAAATTAAGGTTACTCTAGAAAAATTTTTTTTTAATAATGCTGCAATTTTTTTTGAAAAAAAATCATTTTTTCTGCCAAGAAATAAAATTTTTGCACTGTACTTCATTAATTATTTTTTGTTGATACTTTTGAGATCATCTTCTGTATGTACATCAACTAAATTTGATTTTATAACACCAAAATATGTGCTCAAATTTTTATCAAAAACAGTTTTGTATTTTAATAATCTCAGCGCACCATTTTGATTCAAATTAGCATCAACTGATACAACCTCATTCAACTTAAACTTTAACATATGTTCTATAGAACTATCAATCAAGTTGGAGTCTATTTGTGGTGAATTAGCTTGTATACTTGCAACAAGAGTTGGTCTTCTAAACTTTTTAATCTCGTTTACAGCATGAATAATTGCATCCATTTTATATACATGAGGCTCACTTAAAAAAGATGGTCTTTTTATTAGGTCTGCCCCATATTCTTTGGCAATTTCTAATATTTTATCACTTTCTGAACTAACATAAACTTTTCCTATATATTTGGATTCTTTAGCTGCTTTAATCGCCCAATATATCATGGGTTTTCCATTAAAAATTTGAATATTTTTTTCTTTAAGTCTCTCAGAGCTAAGTCTTGCAGGAATTATTGCAACTGGAAAATCAAGATCAGAATTCAGACTTAATTCTTGTTTTTTTTCAATTTTAAATTTAGAAAACAGTTTTTCTTTAAATGTACTCATATTTTTCAACTCAAGAGTTTTATTGCTTTTATGTTTTCTATATCTGTAAAGAGAGACACCTAGATTATGAATTTTATACATTGAGCCAAGTCTAGCCCTCAATTCCTCTTCCTCTCTATGTTTAAATTCTTCGTTGTACATTCCAAGTTTTACCAATTTGTCTTTTCTGTACATAACACCACAGGAAATTGGTGTTTCGTCATATTTGACTCTTTTAAACTTTATCTCATTGTCATCGACATAATGATAATCACAAGAAACACAAAAAGCTGAGGTATTATCTTGTAAATAAAAAATTAAAAATTTCAAAAAATCATTACTTACAAAATCATCTGAGTCTACTCTAATAACAAACTCTGCTTTTGATTTTAAAATACCTAAATTTGCAGACCCAGCTACACCAAGGTTCTTTTTATTTTCAATAATAGAAAAATTTTGTTCGTTATTAAATTGTTTGGCAATTTCCAAAGAATTATCCGATGAATTATCGTCAACAAGTATCACTTCAAAATCTTCTCTTTTTATACTTTGATTAAAACAGCTTCTTAAACATCTGGCGAGGTATTTACCATAATTATAATTTGTAATTATTATAGAAGCTTTCATCTAATTTTTTTAAAAAAGTAATTTTTAGCTTTTGAAATATATTTTTTTTCTTTTGAAATTAATAAGTACATTTCATTATACAAATAATTTTTACCTTTATTTTTTTTGGGATCTTTTATCACATAATTTGTAATATCAAGATTAAATATTTTATTTTTATCTAAGTAACTTGAAAATTTTTTTGTAAAAGAAAACTGATGCTGTAAAGTTAAATTTGGATTTATATGACAATGACACAAAACAACATTAGATTTTTGAATTCCAAATATTATTTTTTTTAGGGGATCATTAAAATGATCTAATGTCATAAAGACTCCAAAAAAATCAAATTTTGAAGTGTTTTCGACATCAGATATTGAAAGTTTTTTATAATTAAATAATTCTTTTCCTATAGACTTACAGTTACAAGATTTACTTATACATTGTGAGCCCCAACATAATGACGACTCATCATCCAAAAAAAATTTGTTAAATCGATTATTAGTAGGTATATTTTTTTTTATATTTTTTTGTTTTTTTGGTATTTTTTTTAAATGTGCTAGCTGTCTACTTTTAAGTTTATTGAAAGCTTGATTAACAATTTCATTTATTTTTTTTACTTTGTTTTTATTTTCTTGCAAAAAAATATCAAAATAAAATCCTGAGAATGGACACTTAAATTCAGCATAGTTTTTAAATTTATAAATTTCGTATAAGTCACTAAATAAATTCCCATGATTTACCGTTTCATTTTTATTTTTAAAATTATATAAATTTTTCCACCCATAATTGTGCTGCCCATAAATTTCATTATAAAAATTGTTGCTAAAAGATCTATCAAACCATGGTATATGTGTTATAGAAAAACATTTTTTGCATTTATACTTTTTTATCTTTTTTTGGAGTTTTGCATAATTTTGGTTTGTATCTTTACATAATGCTTTCAGATAAAAATTATAATCACTAGGAGTTTTTGTTAAAAATAAATTTAAAGATTTTGAGCCACAAACAGCACAACTTTTTTTTTTTTTTTCTAGCTGCATTATGCTCTTATTTTATTTTTTGAAATCTTTTTAAGTCTACCTCTACAATCAACAATTAATTTAGCATATTTTTCAATCATATTGTAATCAAAATAGTTATGATCAGTTACAATAATTAAACAGTCAAATTTTGAAATGTTAGATTTTGAAAAATTTATTTTTTTAACTTTTTTCCTTTTTAAATCTTTAATACCAACATGCCTATCCGCAAAATATACATCCGCTTGTAAAAAATTAAGTTTGTCAATAATTTTTAATGCAGGACTTTCTCTTAAGTCGGCTGAGTTCTTTTTATATGAAACTCCTAATAATAAAATTTTACTTTTTTTAATTTTTTTTTCATTTCTGTTTAATAGTTCTATGCATTTTCCTACGATATAATTTGGCATCTGATCATTAATTTGGCCAGATAGCTCAATAAATCTTGCATTAAAATCTAACTCTTTTGCTTTCCAAGATAACAGATATGGGTCTACAGGAATACAATGCCCTCCTAGTCCAGGACCTGGGTAAAATGGCACATAACCAAATGGTTTGGAGCTAGCTGCTTTAATGCTCTCAAAAATATCTATTCCTAATTTTTCAGAAATCAGCTTCATTTCATTTACAAACCCAATATTTATTGATCTGTAAACATTTTCTAACAATTTAGTAAATTCAGCAGTTTTTAAGCTACTTACAGGGTATATTTTAGTAATATTTTTATAAAGTTCTTTTGCAACTTGTAAACATCTTGGTGAATAACCTGAGATAATTTTTGGTGTATTTTCTATTTGATATTTAGGATTTCCAGGATCAACTCGTTCGGGTGAGTAAATAAGAAAAACATTTTTTCCTGGAATTAATTTTTTTTGTTTCAAAATATTTAAATAAATTTCCTCTGTTGTACCTGGATAAGTAGTACTTTCTAATATTATTGCTTTATTTTTTAAATCTATTTTTGATAATAATTTGACTGTTTCATTGAGATATCGCATATCAGGTGATTTATTTTTTGTTATTGGAGTGGGCACACAAATTATAAATATATCTGAATTTGCAATTTTTTCTTCATTATTTGTAAATGTAAGTTTTGATTTGGAACCTATAAATTTTTTGATTTCTACTGTGTCTACATATAAATTGTTTTTTTTCAAACTAGAAATTTTTTTTGGGTCGTTATCAAATCCAACTGTTCTAAATCCTTTGCTTGAAAAATTTACTGCTAAAGGTAAACCCACATAACCGAGACCTATGATGCAAATTGTTGAATTTTTAGTTTTAATTTTTTTTATCAAATTTTGCATCTTTATAAATAATATACCAATCTACAAATTTTTTAATTCCTTCTTTAAGAGAAAACTTGCTATTGAATTTAAAATCTTTTTTAAATTTTTTAGTAGAAGCATATGTTTTAAACATATCTCCCTTTTGCTTATCAACCATTCTTATTTTAGATTTAATTTTTAAAAAATATTCTAAAAATCTAATCATTTTCATAAGGCTCTCAGGTTTCCCCCTTCCAATATTATAAATCATATTATTTTGTTTTTGTTTTTTGTTTATCATCAAAACAAGAGAATCTATAATATCATCAATGTACGTAAAATCTCTAAAATGATTACCACCATTAAAAACTTTAATCATTTTTTTTTGCAAAATATTTTTTGTAAAATTGAAATAAGCCATGTCTGGTCTTCCAAAAGGGCCATAGACAGTAAAAAAACGTAACCCAGTAGTTTTTAAGTTGTATAAAGCAGAGTAACTACTAGCCATAACTTCATTACAAATTTTAGTGGCAGCGTAATATTGTATTGGTTTATTTTTTAAATCTTCTTCTTTAAATGGATATGTCTTCTGATTTCCATAAACACTGCTACTGCTAGCGTATAAAAGTTTTTTCACTTTATAAATTCTGCAAGCTTCTAATATATTAAAAAAACCTAAAATATTTGATTTGGTATATTCTGATGGGTTTTTAAATGAATATCTTACACCTGCTTGTGCTGCTAGATTAATTATAATATCAAATTTAAATCTTTTAGTTATTTTTAGAATTTGAGATTTATTTGAAATATCTATCTTATAAAATATAAACTTTTTACAATTTTCTTTGTAATGATCTTTTAAAATTTTAATTCTTAATTTTTTTAGTCTTATATCGTAATAATTGTTTATATTGTCTATATTCACAATATTTATATTTTTAATTTTGGACAATCTCTTAGAAAGATGAAAACCTATAAACCCAGCAGATCCAGTAACTAAAATATTTTTATTTTTTTTCATTATCTCTAGCTAAAAATATTAATATTTAAGTCTTTCCAAAAAAAGATCTAGTTTACCAGTGTTTTTAAAACCTTTTGTTGTAACACTTTTATATTTGTAATTGGAAAGTTTAAAATTATTTTTTAAAAAAATTTTTTCAACAATCTTATGTGATCTGGGATTTCCTCCCGGATATTTATCGTTTAAGTCAGTTATATACACACCTTTTGTAGTAATTTCACATGTTCTTTCTACAAATTTTTCAATATCATTATCATCTATAGTTTCAAGTACGCTAAAAAGAAACGAATATTCAAATTTTTCTTTAAAATTATTTGATAAAAAATTTTCATTTATGTGTTTTATTGTGAAATATGAATTCTGATTTCCAAAAAGTGTCTCAAGGTTTATTTTTGCTGTTTCAGATCTTTGCTTTGAAAGTTCCAGGGCATAATAAACCATTTCACTTTTATTGTCATTTTCCTTTTCAGTTAGAAAATTTAAATAATACGTTAAAATAGTAGCTGCTGAATGTCCGCTACCAGATCCTATTTCAAGAAGTCTTTTTGGGTTATTTTTAAAAATTTTCTTTATATTATTGTCATAATCAATATGTAACATATGAGTATTAACAATTGTTTTTATCCATTTCAGATAACTTCCTTGATCCCATTTATTATTTTTCCAGTAGTCATTATAATCGTGTGAAAATTTTTTCTGGTTTTTTTTTCTACGATAATAATACGAAAAAAAACGTAAATAATATTGAGGAATAAAAAGTCTACTTAATGGTTTTGGGGGGAAAGGAAAATCATATTTAAAATCTTTTCTCGAATAAAAAAAAAATAGTATGTAATAAATATATCTTAATCCCACTTTTAAATATTTCATAAATAAAAATTTTTTTCAGTGCATAAATCAAGCCAATTGAGCTATTAGTACTGGTCAGCTGCACGCATTACTGCGCTTCCACATCCAGCCTATCAAC
>MDTB01094539.1_pt1 | contig 12684 bp, 9 predicted proteins | sample 811161 | NCBI WGS metagenome assembly MDTB01 (sample SAMN05326650, study PRJNA326480) | marine metagenome | isolation source: seawater | place: Mediterranean Sea | collected 2009 | reverse complement strand
TTTTACTAAATTTTTTAAAAAACCTTTGTGTAAACTAACGGGGACACATGAAATGCGAAAATTTAAAACAGTTAACGAATTAGTTAACTTATTAAAACCTGATTATCCCGTATATTGTATACGGACAGAAGAGATTAAAAAATCTATAAAATTTTTTAAAGATAATTTTCCAGGAAAAATACTTTACGCTGTAAAAACAAATCCTCACGAAAAAGTAATAAAACAAATTATAGCTAACGGAGTAAAAAATTTCGATGTAGCTTCTATTAACGAAATTAAAATTATAAAAAAAATAAGTTCAGAAGTTAAACTTCATTTTATGCATACAATTAAAAGTAAAGAAAGTATTTCGTCTGCTTACTTTGATTATGGTGTTAAAACTTTTTCATTAGACAATAAAGACGAATTACGAAAAATTCTTGAGGCAACAAATCAAGCTAAAGATTTAAAATTATTTGTGAGAATTGCTATATCTAATGAACACGCTGAAATTGATCTATCAAGAAAATTTGGTGCTTTACCATCAGAAGCTTTAGGCCTAGTAAGATTATGTAAGGAACATTCAAGAAAACTAGGCATAAGTTTTCATGTTGGTTCACAATGCATGGAAAAAATTTCTTACTCCAAAGGAATAAGAGAAATAGGAAATATAATAAAAAAAACTAAAATTATTCCAGATGTAATAAATATAGGAGGCGGATTCCCAGCTATTTATCCAGACCTAAAACCAGAACCTCTAGAAAACTATATGGATGAAATAAAAAAAGGTTTAAAAAATTTAAAGTTAAACAAACTTCCTGAAATTATATGCGAACCAGGAAGAGCAATTGTAGCTGAAAGTGGTTCTACAATAGTTAAAGTAATTTTGAGAAAGAAACAGAATCTTTACTTAAATGATGGCACGTATGGATCCTTATTTGATGCAGGTGTTCCGAATTTTATTTTTCCCTCTAAAATGATGACAAATGGTAGGATACAATCGAAAAAACTAGCCTCTTTTAGTTTCTTTGGCCCAACTTGTGACAGTTTAGATTATATGAAAGGTCCTTTCCTGCTGCCTAATAATATAAAAGAAGGTGATTATATTGAACTAGGTCAACTTGGAGCTTACGGCTTAACATTTAGAACCAACTTTAATGGATTTTATTCAAATGAAATTTTTGAAGTAAGTGACAAACCGATTATGTCTATTCATGAAGGATCAAACGATAAAATTGATACTTTAGTAGCTTAATGACAAAAAATAATAGTCCAAAAATTGGACATAATAAAAAGTCACTGCTTAGTAATCCCGTAGAGCATATTGACATTAAATCATTTGATGCGAGAAAAATCATTGACGGTATGAGTAAAATGTCTTTCACCTCGAGAGATACAGCTAGAGCAGCTAATATTTATAACGAAATGTTAGCAGATAAAGATTGTTCAATTTTTTTAACATTAGCTGGGTCAACCTCTGCCGGCGGGTGTATGAACTTGTATGCTGATTTAGTCAAAAACAATATGGTTGATGCAATTGTAGCTACAGGTGCATCTATTATTGACATGGATTTTTTTGAAGCACTTGGCTTCAAACATTATCAGGGGTCTCAATTTCAAGATGATACGGAGCTTAGAAAAAATTATATAGATAGAATTTATGATACGTATATTGATGAAGAGGAATTACAAGCTTGTGATCAAACAATTTGTGAAATTGCAAATACTCTTAAACCAAGAACATATACCTCGAGAGAATTTATTAAAGAATTAGGTAGATATTTAAAATCAAATGGTAAGAAAAAAGGCTCCTTAATTGAGGTAGCATACGATAATAATGTTCCTATATTTTGTCCTGCATTTACTGATAGCTCTGCTGGTTTTGGTTTAGTGATGCATCAAGAACAAAATCCTGATAATCATATTACAATAGACTCAATACGTGAATTTAGAGAACTTACAAAAATCAAATTGCAGTCAAAACAATCAGGTTTGCTTATGATTGGCGGAGGTGTACCTAAAAATTTTATACAAGACACTGTCGTTTGTGCTGAGTTATTGGGAAAAAAGGTAGATATGCATAAATACGCTATTCAAATTACAGTTGCTGACACTCGAGATGGTGCTTGTAGCAGCTCTACATTAAAAGAGGCTAGCTCATGGGGTAAAGTTGACGTAACAAAAGAACAGATGGTCTTTGCTGAGGCAACTAGTGTTCTACCATTAATCGCAAGTGATGCTTACCATCGTAGGAATTGGGAAAAAAGAGAAAAAAAAAACTACTCTACAATTTTTAAAACGTAGATGAAATTTCTAAGCCAAAAAAAAGGTTTTTTAGGTTATGACGCAAGAGAAAATCTAAATCCTAAAGTAATAGTTGTTCCTTTTGGACTTGAAAAAACAGTAAGTTACGGGGGCGGGACAAAAAATGGTCCTCGGGAAATAATCAAAGCATCACATCAAGTGGAGCTATTTGATGAAGAATTAAATAAAGAACCATATAAAGAAATAGGAATTAAAACTTTAAAACCATTTCCTATAAAAAAAAAGATAGAGCAAGCTTTAAATCAATTATCAAAAATAAATGAGGAAATAATAAATAATAATAAATTCCCAATGGTACTCGGCGGTGAGCATTCAATAACACCAGGTTCAATTAAACCAATAGTAAAGAAATATAAAGAAATAACTCTTCTTCATTTTGATGCTCATGCTGATTTAAGGGAAAGCTACCTAGGTGAAAAGTTTTCCCATGCTTCAGCAATAAAAAGATGTTTGGATTACAATAATGTGAAAGTAATCTCCTTTGGAATTAGAAATCTATCTAAGCCAGAAATGAATTTTTATAATAAAAATAGAGATAGAATTCAAATTTTTTGGGCCAAAGACAAAAATAATTGGGATTTGTCACAGATAGATAAATATTTTAAAAACAAAACAGTTTATATTACTTTTGACGTAGACGGTTTAGATGCTAGTGTTATGCCAGCGACAGGCACTCCAGAACCAGGAGGTTTGCTTTGGGAGGAAGTTTTGCCAATTATTAAGAAAGTTTGTAAAATTTCTAATATAGTTGGAGCTGATATCAACGAATTAGCACCAATAAAGAATTTTGACTGTTATAATTTTCTTGCAGCCAAACTTGCTTATAAAATTCTGGCTTACACATTTGAATTTAAGAATTTAGAAAAGTCTTAGGTTCCCAAGTTATTATTACAAGAGCTCCACCAAGGTTACTATTTCTTCTAAATATAAGTCTCGCATTTTGTCTTTCTAACAATGTTTTGCCTAGAAAAGTACCCAAGCCAAGACCTGCGTTGGCATTTAATTCTTTTGATTTTGACTTAATGTATGGTTCTCCAATTTTATTTATCAAATCTTCTGGTATACCTGGTCCGTCATCATTAATTTTTATTTCTATCAGCTTTTGATTGCTTATAAGATTAATTGTTACTTTGCTCCTTGAAAATTTTACAGCATTTCCAATAAAATTTCTAAGACCATAAATTATTTCAGGGGTACGCTGAAAAGAAATTTTATTTTTATCTTGATCAACTTTAAGATCTATCTGCTTTGAGGAAGTCTCCTTAAATGAATTTACAATCTCTTCTAATAAGTCTTCAAATTTTATTGAGCTTAAAAAAACATCTTCTTCAATTTGTTTTTTAGATATTTGCTTTAATATTTCACTACATCTTTTAGTTTGACTTATTAGTAAATCAATATCTTTCGAATAATCTGTATTATTTCCAATTTCCTTTTTTAATTCTTTAGCTACTACACTAATAGTAGCTAGCGGCGTGCCTAGAGAGTGAGCAGCAGCAGCAGCTTGGCCACCTAATGACTCTAGTTCGTACTCCTTCGAGATTACTTCTTGTAGTTTATTTAGGGCCTCGGACCTTTTTTTGGTTTCACCAGAAAATCGAATCCCAAAATAACTTAAAAAAATTAGACCAATTAAAATTGAAATTACTATTCCAATTTTATAAAAATCAGAAAAGTGTAATAAATTCATATCTACGCCTGGTAACGGCAAGTGAAAAAAGGAAATAATTAATAAAAGTAAGGATGTTATAAAACCTAAAATTATAGTTGAACCCATACTAAGAAATGTTGATGAAACAATTGTTGGAATAATCAATAAAAAGCAAAAAGGATTGAAAATTCCTCCCGTCAAATAAAGTAAGATACTTAATTGGATAAGATCGTAAACTAGAAAAATTGAGGCGTAGAAATCTTTAAGTTGATTTATTCTTATTCCAAATTGAAGATAAAAATTAGTTAAAAGCCCAATTGAAATAACAACGTAGCTTAATTTAATTGGAAAAGGTAAAGATAGATAGAAATATACTAAATTAATTGCAAAAAACTGACCAAATATGGCTATATATCGCAAAATTGTGAGTGTATTTTTATCTAAATTGAGGTTCTCTTTTGTTCTAAAGAGAGTGGAAAAGTTCATAATCGAACTAAATATCTAAATTAACAACATCTAAAGCATTGTTAGTAATAAAGTCTTTTCTCGGTGCAACCTCATCTCCCATTAACACTTTGATCATTTTTTGATCATCTTTAGATTTTTCTTTGGTTCCTTTTGAATACTGCACTCTAAGCATTGTTCTGTTATCGGGGTTAAGAGTTGTCTCCCATAACTCCTCGGGATTCATCTCTCCTAAACCTTTGAAACGTTGAATAGATAGTTTTTCTTTTTGGTCTTGTATGATTTTTTTATACTCAGCAGATCCTTTCTTAATTTTTTTATTAATATTTCCTACTTCTAAAATATAATCTTCTAAAGCTTTTTCATTTTTGATGTAAATACTTTTGTTAGCTTTTGTTACTTTGAATAATGGCGGCTGAGCAAGATATAAATGTCCATTTTCTATCAATTGATTAAAAGGATAGTTATTAAAAAATGTCAACAATAGAGTTCTTATGTGCGAACCATCTACATCAGCATCTGTCATTATTACAATTTTATCGTATCTTAAATTATCAATGTTAAAATCTTTAGAACCTGTGCCTAATGCATTTATAAGTGTTACAATTTCATTTGAAGACATCATTTTTGATAGAGCTTTAGTTGATTGATCTTCGCCATTTGATTTACCATTAACGTAAGTGTTTAAAATTTTTCCTCTTAAAGGCAACACAGCTTGATATTCTCTCACTCTGCCCTGTTTTGCAGATCCTCCTGCAGAGTCACCCTCTACTATATACAGCTCGGTTCCCTCTCGCTTTTGGATTTGACAATCTGCCAATTTGCCTGGTAAACCTGATAACTCAAATGTTCCTTTTCTTCTTACACTATCTCTAGCTTTTCTTGCAACATCTCTTGCTATAGCAGCCTGACTAATTTTTTCTATAACAACCTTAGCAATTGAAGGGTTTTGATCAAACCACGTAGAAACTTTTTCACTAATAATATGTTCAACAATATTTCTAATCTCTGAAGAAACAAGTTTATCTTTCGTTTGAGAAGAAAATTTCGGATCTGGCATCTTAATTGATAATACGGCTGTTAATCCTTCTTTAATATCTTCACCTGAAAGTGTGATTTTATTTTTTTTACTATTTCTATCAGAGGTATACTTATTTATTACTCTGGTAAGTGCCGTTCTAAAACCTAGCAAATGAGTACCTCCATCTTTCTGTGGTATATTATTGGTAAAAGGCAAAACTTCTTCCGAATAACCTGCGTTCCATTCAAATGAACACTCAACTACTACATTATTCTTTGAAGAAGTAACATAAACTGGTTTCTTAAACACTTCTTTTTCATTCTTATTTACTAATATCGGTTTCTTGTTATTTATATGTTTTACAAATTCTAATATTCCTCCATCATATTTGTGTAAAAATTCTTTAGATTTTTTTGCCGTGTTGTCTATTAATTTAATAGCTATTCCTTTATTTAAAAAAGCCAATTCTCTAATTCTCTTTTCTAGAATTGATGTGCTAAATTTGATTGAAGAAAATATTTGGTTTGATGGTAAAAAGGTAATTTTGGTACCATTTTTTTTTGTTTTTCCAATTTTCTTAAGTGGCTTTACAGAGTTTCCATCCTTAAATTTAATCTCATATTCATTGCCTTCTCTGTAAATACTTAGATCTAATCTTTCTGATAAAGCATTAACTACTGAAACACCAACACCGTGCAAACCTCCAGATACTTTATAAGAGTCATGATCAAATTTTCCACCAGCATGAAGTTGGGTCATTATAACCTCTGCTGCAGACATTTTTTCTCCTTTATGCAAATCTACAGGGATTCCTCTTCCATCGTCCTCAACTGTTAAAGTGTTATCTGAATTAATAGAAACAGTTATATTTTTACAATAACCTGCTAATGCTTCATCTATAGAATTATCTACTACCTCAAAAACCATATGATGTAGACCTGAGCCATCATCGGTATCCCCAATATACATGCCCGGTCTTTTTCTTACAGCATCGAGACCTTTAAGAACTTTTATTGAATCGGCACCATATGTAGGTGTCTTTTTGGCGTTTAAATTTTTAGACATTATTTAAGATTTTAAATAATCATATCATTTTTTTTACTTAATATAAAATCACCTATGATCAAAATGACCTAAAATTATTTAGTACCAACAATAATAGAGCTAAAAATAAAAAATTTTTCAAAAATCGAAAAAACTAGATTTTCATCGGCATTATTACATAATAGCTATTTTTATCAGATTTGTCTTCAATTAAAACTGGAGACACAGAGTCTTTTAAAGTCATTTTTAAATTTTTATCTTCAACTTCAGAAGCAATATCAATTAAATATTTTGAGTTAAAACTAATATTTAAGTTTTCAGAAGTAAAATTAGCTTTTATTTTCTCGTTTCCATCTCCAGAATTAGCACTATTAACCGAGAGTTGTACATTATCCTTGTTTATTACCAATTTAACACCTTCTTTTCTATCAAGTGAAACACTTGCTACCCTCTCGATTGAATTTACAAAATCTTTTGATGAAACTACCAATGTTTTATCATTAGATGTTGGCACAACTTTTTTATAATCAGGAAATTTTCCATCAATAACTTTTGATATTAATTTCATGTTTCCTAAAGAAAATTTGATTTTATTATCTCCTGTTTGCATAGTAAGTTGTTCGGTAGCCTCAGCAAGTAGAGAGCAAAGTTGAAATACAGTTTTTCTCGGCAAAATTAATGATGAAAAGTCAGTTGAGTTTTCGATTTCTAAGCTACTTGAAGACAGCCTATGGCTGTCTGTAGCAACACCTGTTAAAAAATTGCGACCTTGACCCTCTGTAAGATGAAGAAACACGCCATTCAAATAATGTCTAGTATCGTCATTTGAAATTGAAATTCTTGTTTTATTTAAAAGTTTTAAAAACCTACTATTGTTTAGAGAAATATCTTTTCCTTCAAATTCATCCGCGAACGTTGGAAAATTATCTGTAGGCAAACATTTAAGATTGAAGTCTGCATTTTCACTTTTTAAACTTAATTTATTTTCATTTTTTAAGTCAAAACTTAACTCTGAATTAGATGAAATTTTTCTTAAAATATCGAATAAAATAGCTGCTGAAGTAGTAGTGCTACCTTCATTAATTATTTTGACATCTGAAATCTCATCATAAAAAATGATGTCAAGATCAGTGGCTATAATTGATAACTTATTATTTTTGAGTTGCAACAAAACATTTGACAATATTGGAAGAGTATTTTTTTTTTCTACAACTCCTTGGACAAAATTTAATGATTTTAATAAGATATCTCTTTTAACAACAAATTGCATTTTGTTATTGCTCTAGTAATAAACTTTTAATTTGACTAATATTTTTTTTCATTTCATCGTCCTGTTCAGACAATCTCGTAATGGTTTTCACTGCGTGTATAACAGTCGTGTGATCACGATTAGCAAATCTTCTTCCAATTTCTGGTAAAGATCTCGATGTCATTTTCTTAGATATATACATTGCTATTTGCCTTGGTCTCGCTAAAGGTCTAGATCTTCTTTGTGATAGCATTTCACTAAGTGAAATGTTAAAATAATTTGAAACTACATTTTGAATTTTGTCGACCGTAATTACTCTAATTTGATTAAAGACATCTTTTAAAATATTTTTACAATCTGCAATGGTTAAGTTTTTGTTATGCACTCTACTGAATGCGATAACCCTATTCAAAACCCCAATTAGTTCTCTAATATTAGTTTTGCTTTCACTGGCTACAAAATTAATTACTTCTTCACTTAAACTTATGCTCTCCTTGAACTGACTTTGTATTTCTTCAATCTTCTTTTTTATAATTTTTATCTTAAGCTCTAAATCAGGTGCCTCAATATCTACTACTAAACCTCCAGATAATCTAGATTTAATTCTATCTTGGACTCTATCAAGTTTCATAGGTGCACGATCAGCTGAAATGATTATTTGAGAACCTTTGTCCATCAAACTATTAAATGTATGAAAAAACTCTTCTTGTAAGCTCTCTTTTCCGCTTATAAATTGAATATCATCAATTATAAAAACGGATGATTTTCTAAAAAAATCTTTAAAATTTACCATGTCATTTTTCTTAATTGATTTAATAAAATGATACATGAATCTTTCAGCTGAAATAAACATAACATTGTTATTATCTTGTAACTCTAGACCGATTGCATTTAAAAGGTGAGTTTTTCCTAAACCTACTCCTCCACATATGTACAATGGATTATAACGCGAAATGTGTTCGCAAACTTTCTTAGAATAAGATAAAGCTATATCGTTACTTTTGCCCTGCATAAAACTACTAAAACTTAAATTTGGATTTAATCTATTGTAGTTTAAAATTGAGTCTTTGATTTCAGTTACTTTATTCAGTTCATCTATTTTTATAAATTCTTGATTGTTTTTATTTTCTTCTATAATTTTAAATTCAATTCTGTTGAGGCTTAATTTAAAACTTTTTACCTGTTCTAATATTTTGTCTAAATATCTTGAAACTATCCAATCTCTAAAAAATCTAGTCGGAACACCAAGTATTAAATAATCATTATATTCTTTTACTAGAGAAATTTTTTGCAACCAGCTGCTATATACTTCGCTGCCAAACGTTTTTTTAAATGAAGCCTGTATTTCATTCCAATCAAGCGTTTTTTCTTCTTCAGAAACAAACGAGTTATTTTTTTTTATGTTATTTTTTTCCATGTAGATTTTTCTTTAAGAGAGTCCTTTAAACGCTTTTTGAAAATTATTTGCAACCAAGTAGAGGTTGTAATCAAAAATAAAATTATAAATTGGTTGTACAGTTATCGTTCAGATAGAATTAAAAAAAGACTTTCAACTCACTGAATTAAGTTTCTACATTTGGCGAGATGATTCTAAATGTAGATTAATTTTTTTTAGACAAGCAACTTAAAATTGATTATTTGGAAGAAATTTTTTTTGAAATTCTAGAAATTTTTCTTGCAGCAGTGTTTTTACTTATTATACCAGATTTAGCAACCTGCATTAGAATTGATTGAAATTTTGAAAAATATTTTTTAGTTTCAGCCTTGTTGTTAGATTTTATATGAAGTTCAATCTGTTTAACAGCGTTTTTATACTTACTTTTCCTAATTCGATTAACTTGGGTTTGTTTTTTTACTCTTCTGACTCTTCTGATTGCTGATTTTGTATTTGGCATAATTTAGGATTGTATATATGTGCAATTAAATACGGTCAACTTTATTATTTTTGACATTTGCCACAATAAAAAGATGCACGATTAGCTATTACAATTTTTTTTATCTTACCTTTACACTTAACCCTAGGGCAATTTTTACCCTTTTTTCCATAAACACTAAAATGTTGTTGAAATGAACCTTTTTTTCCACTGCTGCTAGAAAAATCCTTTATAGACGAACCTCCTAGAATAATAGCTTTTGAAATTATTTTTTTGGAATATTTTATAATTTTTTGGATCTCAATATTAGAAAGTTTTTTGACCTTTTTTGTAGGTATTACACTGCTAAAAAAAAGGATTTCGTTTACATAAATATTTCCAAGTCCAGATATAAATTTTTGATCCATTAAAACATCTTTTATTGTTCTTTCTTTTGCCTTTATATAGTTTTGAAAATATCTAATATTAAATTTAGCGCTTAAAGGTTCTGGTCCTAAATATTTAAGATGCACATTTTGATCCAAATTGACTTGTTTAATAAACTTTATAAAACCAAATTTTCTTACATCATTATAAATTAGTTTTTGATTATTTGATAAATTAAATATTACGCGATCATGTTTTTTATCTTTGTCTTCATTAATATCATAGTAAAAACTTGTTTTATATTTTGTGCTTCTTTGATTAACAAAAAAAAATTTTCCAGTCATACCTAAATGCACTAACATCACAACATCTTTATTAAAGAAAAATAATAGATATTTAGATCTTCTAGATATTTTTTTAAACTTTAGCCCAATAATTTTTTTAATTTTATTTCTATCAATTTTATATCTTAATCTTCCATCATTTATTTTGACTGCTTTTACAACTAAATTTTGCGTTTTATTAATTAAGGACCTTTTAACAACTTCAACTTCTGGTAATTCTGGCATATAATTTAATTATGAAAAGTACTATTCAAGATAAAGCAAACTTAGTCAATTCTGTATTTTCGAAAGTTTACAATAAATACGATTTGATGAATGATATAATGTCTTTAGGAATACACCGTATTTGGAAAGATAAATTTATTGATTGGATGAATCCTTCTCGAAATTCCTCTTTGATTGATGTTGCGTCAGGTACTGGAGATATAGCAAAACTATTTTCTTTACGAAACAAAAATTTATCGGAAATTACTTGCGTGGAACCAAACGAAAACATGTTTAAGAAAGGAAAGAATAATCTTATAAATTATAAAAATATTAAATGGATTAAATCTAGAGCCGAATCTTTACCTGTTGAAGATAATATGTACGACTTTTATTCAATTAGTTATGGCATAAGAAATGTTTCTGATATTAACAAAGCTCTTAAGGAAGCTTATAGAGTTTTGAAACCAGGTGGTCGTTTTATGTGTTTAGAATTTTCCAAAATAGATAATGAATTATTAAATTTTTTATATAAAAATTATTCAAAAACTATACCTGTTTTAGGCAAATATATTGTAGGATCATCAAAACCTTACGAATATTTAATTAACAGTATAGATACTTTTTACAATCAAGATCAGCTTTTAAAATTAATAACTAAAAATGGATTTTCCAATGTACAATACAGAAATCTTTCAAATGGTGTCTCGGCTATACATTCTGGGTGGAAAATTTAAATGATAAAAAGAGTTTTTAAGTTATTTCAGATTGCTAGGAAACTATCTACCTCAGGTGCTATTGACACGGTAAATCAAGTACATCAAATACCAATAACTATAAATTTATTTTTCAGTTTGATTTCTATTGGCTCAAAAAATACTAGTTTACGAAATAATAAGCCTGGTCAAAACCTTTGTGAAGCACTTCAAGGTATGGGCACTACATTTATAAAACTTGGACAATTTTTAGCTACGCGACCAGACATAATCGGTGAAGAAATGGCAAAAGATCTAGAAAAACTTCAAGATAAAGTTCCTGCATTTGAGCTCTATGAAGCAAAAAAAGTTATTAAAAAAGAAATTGGTGAGAAACAATATCAAAACATTATTGAAATAGGAGAGCCAATAGCGGCAGCATCCATTGCTCAAGTTCATTTCGCTAAAATTAAAAATGAAAATCAGGAAAAACAGGTAGCAATAAAAATTTTACGGCCAGATATTGAACAGCTCTTTAACGAGGAATTAGATGCATTAATGTTATTTGCGTACATTGTAGAAAACACTATTTCGAAAGCTAAGAGATTGAAATTGGTCGAAGTGGTACATCTTTTAAGAGAAATTACCAATATCGAAATGGATCTGAGATTTGAAGCTGCCGCTGCTAACGAATTATATGAAAATACTAAACTAGATAAGGGATTTAATGTTCCAAAAATTTATTGGAATTATACAACAAAAAAAATATTGACATTAGATAAAGTAGACGGAGTTTCAATTAGAGAACAAGGAAAATTGGAAAAGCAGGGCATAAATTTAAAAAATTTAGCAGAAAATTTAATTCAACATTTTTTAAAACAAGCTGTAAGAGATGGCTTTTTTCACGGAGACATGCATCAAGGAAATCTATTTGTAGACCCAAAGGGCAATATTGTTCCTGTTGATTTTGGAATTATGGGTAGGCTAGATAAAAATAATAGGAAATTTTTAGCTGAAATTTTATATGGATTCATAAAACGGGATTATGTTAAAGTTGCAGAAGTTCATTTTCAGGCTGGGTTAGTACCTCAAAATGCTTCCAAGGATGAATTTGCTCAAGCATTACGTTCAGTAGGTGAACCAATTTTTGGCCAATCTATAAAAGATATTTCTGGTGGGAATTTGCTTGCTCAATTATTTGAGATTACTGAGAAATTTAACATGGCTACACAACCTCCATTATTATTACTTCAAAAAACAATGGTTGTAGTGGAGGGGGTTGCAAGAAAATTATATCCAGAAACAAATATTTGGGAGGTTTCTAAGCCTGTGTTGGAAGATTGGCTTAAAAACTTAAAAAGTCCTAAATCAACCATCGATACAGCCTTGAATACATCTGCTGAAATAATAAAACGAATACCTGATTTTCCTGGTTTAATGGATAAAGCAGAATATGCATTAAAACTT
>MDTB01238995.1_pt1 | contig 12686 bp, 10 predicted proteins | sample 811161 | NCBI WGS metagenome assembly MDTB01 (sample SAMN05326650, study PRJNA326480) | marine metagenome | isolation source: seawater | place: Mediterranean Sea | collected 2009 | reverse complement strand
GAGATCGTTGCCGAGGCAGCACCAAGGATCGACGAGGCGTTCTTTGCCGACTCGACCCACAACGTCTACCTGACCGATTCGGACCCAACCCTCGCCGACGACCATGCGTTCAACCGGCAGGTGGTCAGCAGCAAGGGACTTATCGCCGACGATCAGGTTCCGTCCGACTCGCCACTGCGCACGATCTACGCCGACTCCGGCCTGCGGAGATTCCTCTGCGCCGTGCTCAGCATCGAGGCGATCCATGCCTACAACGACCCGCTCTCGTCGATCAATGTCCACTTCGCCCCGCGTGGCCGAGAGCTCGGCTGGCACTTCGACAACTCGTCGTTCGCTGTGACACTGCTCCTTCAAGCCCCTCAGGCCGGCGGTATCTTCGAGTACGTCCCAGCCGCCCGTGCCTCGGGGCGCGGAGAGCAGGGCTACGAGACTGTCGACGCCGTGCTCGATGGCTTGCACCCTGTCGAGATACTCACGTTCGCTTCGGGGGATTTGGTGTTGTTCCGGGGCTGCGACGCACTTCACCGAGTTACGCCGACGATCGGTGACATCACCCGAATGCTTGTCGTCTTCGCCTTCAACGACGAACCAGGGGTGCGGCTCTCCGACTCGGCCCTGGCGACCTTCTACGGCCGCGACGCCTGAATCGGCGCCACTTCTTGGTGCCGGTCTCATCGATCTGGCTACTGTCCGGGCATGGTCGACGCCATGTTCGAACGTGACGGCATGCGGGTGCGTCCCGGACCGCTCTGCACCGGCCCATGGGACCCGAGCTTGATGCACGGCGGCCCTCCGGCGGTGCTGGCCGGTCGCTATCTCGCTGAACACGGCGCCGGTGACGCCTTCCACCTGGCCCGCCTGACCGTGGAACTCGTCCGACCGGTTCCGCTCGTGCCGCTCACCGTCGAGATCCGCGAAACGCGCCCCGGGCGCCGGATCCAACTGCTTGATCTCGTGCTCCGCAACGAGGAGGACACCGAACTCGTCTACGCCAGAGGAATGCGGATCGCCCGCGGCGACAATGGCCTCAACGAGTCGCTGCTCGACATGCCGGGTCCGGTCGCTATCGCCGGCCCTGACGAGTCGATCCCCTACGAGCACGGCCATCCGCTATCCGCCGGCGGGTTCTACATGGACGCCTTCGACATCCGCTCCGTCGATGGCCGATCATTCGGCGCTGCCGGCCCGTCGGCAGCATGGTTCCGGCTCCTCGCTCCGGTCTTCGCCGGCGAGTCGATCACCCCGCTCGATCGGGTGCTTGCCATGGCCGACTTCGGCAATGGCATTAGCAACATCATCGAGATGGGACGACATCTCTACATCAACCCCGACCTGACCGTGAACGTCCACCGCCTGCCACGCGGTGAGTGGCTGCTGAGCGATGCCGTCACCCACCTGCGAGCCGACGGATACGGCACCGCCACCGCAACCCTTGCCGATGCCGACGGCCTGCTCGGGATCGCCAACCAGTCGCTGCTCGTGGTGCCCGCTTCGTGATGAACAGTTGCGATCGCTGACGTGAAAATGGCTGAGCAGGTTTCACTGTCGGGGATCCGCGCTGTCGTGTTCGACAAGGACGGGACGTTGATCGACGTCCATCGGACCTGGGGTCCGGCGATGGCCGGAGCGCTGCACGATCTGGTCGACGATCCGACTCGCCGATCCGAGGCTGCCGCAGCGATCGGCGTGGATCTCGACACGCACGAACTCTCCGTTGCCGCCCCGATCATTGCGGCGAGCAATGGCCAACTCGTTGCGATCCTTGCCCCGATCCTTGAGGTCGACCCCGAGCGGTTTCTCCCGATCTTCGAGGAGCGGCTGTTCGCCCACGCCGATGGCACCGTCGCGCCCCTGCCGGGGGTGGCCGACGCGCTCGATGCGCTCGCCTTGATGGGCTGTTGGATCGGGCTCGCCACCAACGACGCGGAGATGTCAGCGCGTCAGCAGCTCAGCGGGCTCGGGTGGCTTCATCGGTTCGAGAGCGTGATCGGCTACGACTCCGGCTTCGGCGCCAAGCCCGGTTCAGGGATGCTGCTCGAAAGCGCCGAGCGGGCCGGCGTCAAACCGCAGGAACTCGCGTTCGTCGGCGACACCGACACGGATCTGCGTACGGCTGCAGCAGCGGGCTGCCCGAGTGTCTTGGTCCATGCGCCGGTCGGTTCGATCCAGCCGACGGTGCACCTGGCGTCATTGGCCGAGTTGCCGGCCCTGCTCGCCTGAGTCGTCGCGCGTCGCCGTCATGTTCACGCTGCGGCGGCGTCACGCCGTTGTTACGAGCGCTGCGGAGCGGATTGCGTCGATGTCGATGTAGCAGCCCTGGAGGTGACGGCGGGCAGAGGACCGAAAGGCTCGGCGTCCGTGCAGGACCCGCCGGTTGTCGAAGGCGACGAGTTCCCCGGGCCGCAGGGTGATTTCGATTGCGTGGTCGTCACCGTCGAGGAGATCCACGAAGGTCCGGTAGGCGGCGTAGAAGCCAGCCGCGTGGGGCGAGCCTGCCGGCAAGGGTTCCATCGAGCGGTTGTTGACGCTAACCGCATGGACTCGTCCGGCACGGTCGAGTTCGATCAGCGGCCGTCGCGCCCGCAGGTCGACCCCGTCGGCGTGAAAGCGAAACTCGACATCGGTCGTGGCGAGCGTTCGAAACGCTGCAGGGTCGTGGACTCGGAGCTGGTCGGCCACGGCGAACCCGTCGACGAACCGGCTTGCTCCGCCCTCGTCGGCGGCGACCAGGCAGTGCAGAAGCTGCACGGTGGGGCACGGACGCCGGTAGGGGTTGTCGGTGTGGGCCGGGAGACCGAGCGGGGTGTAGGCGAGATTGATGGGGTCAGGCTCGGCGACCACGTCGAAGAGCTCGCCGTAATTCGTGTTGCGGACGAACCCGATGTGATTGCCGACGGTCAGCACTGTGCCGGGCTCGACCCCGCAGCCATGGAGGAGTGCGAGCCCCCGTCGGGCGAGCTGCTCGACAAAGGGGCCGTGGTCGTCATTCCAGCCGGTGCTGGTGTGGCGAAGCTCGTCTGCGGCATCGATCGGCCAGGGATCGGGATCGACCGACGAACGGACAGTGAGCGGGATCCGACACTCGTGGCGCTCGCCTGACTCGTGATGGAGCACAACCCGAAGCTCGCCGTCGAGATGGCGAGACGAGACGGTCGTCCACCCTTCCAGCGCAGTCGCGTCGATGAGGTGTTGGTCGTTGCCGGGGTCGCGACAGATCGGACACCGGCAGGCGTCTCGGGCCCACGCCGGATCGATCGGACGGTGGGCAGCGAGTGCGTCCTCCAACATGGGTCGATAGGTGTCGAGAGGCGCGATCGTGAGCCCCTCAACCTTCCCGTCGTCGTCGAAGGCCCGCAGTCGTCGGGCCTCCGGAGCAAAGGGCCAGGCCGCGAAGGCGTCGGCCTCCTCGGGGGTGAACGGCCCGCCTTGTTCGGCGAGCGACATCTGCGAAGCGAGGCTTAGGTGCTCGTGATACTCCGGGTCGACGGCGACGCGATATCGCTTCGCACCGACGTGGCCTCGGATCGGCTCGACCACACCCGGATCGAGCCAGGCCTGCAGCGCTCGGGCGCCGACCTCGCCGTGGCCGGGATCACCCCACCAGCCAGCATCGCCGAGCACATGCCCGATGTCGTGCAGCAGACATGCCAACACCATGTCTGCGCCGGCATCGTCGGCCGAGGCGAGGGCCGCCGACTGAAGCGCATGATCGAGCATGGTCACCCGTTCGCCGTAGGACTCGCCGGCGGTGGCAGCGAGCCGCTCGAGCAGAAGTTCGACGATGGGGATCTCCGAGCCGAGCAGGGACCGTCCCTCCCAGCGCGGATCGGGCTCGAACCCGACGAGGTCGGCAACCGTCGGTGCGATGGCGAGCGTGGTCACGTCCGACCAACACGTGGCTCGCGCCACACGGCCGGGAGCGCGAACGACGACAAAAGTCTCCAGCACGTCCGGCACGAGGTCGGCATGATTCCGGCCGACACCGCCGTGGTCGGTGGTGACGAGCACCGACCACGCAGGCCCGAGCACATCCAGCAGGCGGCCGAGATGGGCGTCGGTGATGGTGAGGGCACGGACGTACTCGTCGCTGTCCCAGCCCTGGTCGTGACCCACGAGATCGGGCAGGGCGAGGTATACGAGGGCAAGGTCGTGGCGGCCCTCGGCGAGCGTCGCGATCGCAGCATCGGTCAAACGTCGATCCTCGTCGGGGTCGTAACCACCGTCGATCACGAACCGATGCTCCGCCGCGTCTCGCTCGATAACGGCGTCGAATGGCGCCCAGTTCACGAACATCGCCGTGGTGCGACCGGCAGCACGACCGGCCTTCAGGAACGATGGCGCGTCGGAGTTGAGCGGGATCGGTGTGTTGTCGCGCACACCGTGGGTCGACGGATCGATGCCGCGGAACATGGTCGTGTGAACGGGGAGCGTCCAGGGCGGCTCGACGGCGCGAGCACCGAAACACGACGCCCCCTCCCGGGCCAGGGTGGTCAGCGTCGGCATCGTCGCCCGGGTGACATGGCGGGGCGCAACCCCGTCGATCGACACCACCAGAACGGGGGAGCGGGCCTCCATGCGCGCAGCGTACGCCTTGTATCGACGCGCGTGCGACACTCTTCGAACCATGGACGGAACCCACGGACTCGACTTGACCGGCGCCATCGAGATCGTCACCTGCCACGCCGAGGGCGAGGTCGGTGACGTCATCGTCGGCGGCGTCGAACCGCCACCGGGAGCGACACTCTGGGAACAAGCGCGCTGGATCGATCAGGACGAGACGTTACGGAACCTTGTGCTCAACGAGCCCCGGGGTGGCGTCTTTCGTCACGTGAACCTGCTTGTCCCGTCGCGCCTGCCCGACATTGACTGGGGTTTCATCATCATGGAGCCGTGCCACACCCCGCCAATGTCCGGGAGTAACTCCATGTGTGTCGCGACGGTGCTGCTCGAGACCGGCCGGGTGCCGATGGTCGAGCCGATCACCCGGTTCACGATGGAAGCGCCCGGCGGCGCCGTGTCGGTCGAGGCCGAATGCCGCGACGGGAAGGCTGAACGGATCCGGGTGGTCAACCTCCCGTCGTTCGCTGATCGCCTCGACGCTGCCCTCGACGTGCCCGGCATCGGGCCGATTCGAGTCGACACGGCCTTCGGGGGCGACAGCTTCGTGCTCGTCGATGCTGCAGACCTCGGCCTGGCCGTAGAACCAGGCTCGGCTGCCGAACTCGCTGAGGTTGGTGCGATTATCACCGCCGCCGCCAACGAGCAACTCGGCTTCTCCCACCCGCAGTATCCGGAATGGACCCACCTCTCCTTCTGCCAGATCGCCGGACCTCTCGAGCGCACGTCGGACGGCTTCGAGCTGCAGAGCACGTCCGTGATCGACCCCGGGAAACTCGATCGTTCGCCGACCGGCACCGGCGTCTCGGCCCGACTCGCCGTGCTCCACGCCCGAGGCCTCGCTTCAGTGGGCGACCGGCTCACAATGCGATCGGTGATCGGATCGACGTTCGTCGGCTCGATCGATGGCGTGCTCGACGACTTGGGCGAAGGTCGGCCCGCAGTGTTGCCGTCGATTCGCGGACGGGCATGGATCACCGGCGTCACGCGACACCTGGTCGACCCCACCGATCCCTGGCCCACCGGCTACCGGGTCGCCGACACCTGGCCAGGGGCGTAGGGTCGACCGCCATGCCCAGACCTTTCCGTTTCGGACTCCAGACCCACGGTCCCATCGAGGGAATGTCGTGGACCGATACTGCGAAGTACGCCGAGCAACAGGGCTACTCGTCGATCATGTTGCCCGATCACTTCCACGGCCAGTACGGACCGATGACCGCGCTTGCGGCAGCTGCAGCGGTCACTACTGAGATCAAGGTGGGGGCGCTCGTCTTCGGCAATGATTACCGCCACCCGGTGATGCTCGCCAAGGAGATGGCGACACTCGACCACATCGCAGAAGGGCGGGTCGAGTTCGGTCTTGGTGCTGGCTGGATGCGCACCGACTACGACGAGTCAGGGATGCTCTACGATCGTCCGGGTGTTCGGATCGATCGCATGATCGAGAGCCTGCAGATCATCAAGCGCTGCTGGCAGGAGGGATCGTTCGACTTTGCCGGCGACCACTACCAGATCACTGACTACGACGGACTGCCCCTGCCGTACACGCCCGGCGGCCCGCCCGTGATCATCGGCGGTGGTGGCCCCCGCATGCTCGGCGTCGCCGCCGAACACGCCGACATCGTCGCCATCACGGCGAACCTCCGAGCCGGAGCCGTCGGCGAGGACGCAATCGCGGACTCGATGCCCGAGGCCTACGACCGCAAGATTGCTCGGGTCAAAGAGGTCGCCGGCGACCTCTTCGATTCGATGGAGATCAACTCGCTTGCGATGAACACCTCGATCACCGACGACCGCGATGGCGCACTCAAGTTCTTCGCTCAGATCTTCAACGCCCCGAAAGAGGTCGTCGCCCAGTCACCGGCTCTCATTGCCGGTTCGGTCGGCGAGATTGTCGAGACGCTCCAGGAACGGCGCGACCGCTGGGGCTTCAACTATGCGGTTGTTCAGCAGAATGGCGGCCAGGGCATGCAACAGTTCCGTGAGGTCATCGCCGCCCTCGCCGGCACCTGAGGCCTACGGGGGAGTTCGGCCCAGCTGGAGCCGCAGCGGCTCGGGGCGAGAAACCCGAATCACGACCAGATCGGTCGGCTCCTGATCCTCTGCCTGCGGGAGCGGGCCGATCCGCCGTCGTCGACCGACCTGCTGGATCAACAACCGCGAACCATCGGGCCCTTCTGCGATGCCCTTGGCTCGAACGGTGTCGTCGGGCAGGTCGTCAAGGAGGGCGTGCAATGCGGTGCTCGTGACGGGGCGGGGGAGCGACACGATCTCGGTGCGGTGGGGGTCGAGCAGCGACGGCGGTGGTGTCGCCGTGGCGTCGCGTTCGCGACGAGTGCCGAGATCGAGCAGAGTCGAACCCAAGGATCCGTCGAGATCATCGACGACGGGCACGTCGGGTGCTTTGTCTGCCACTGCGGCTCGCACGGCGTTGCGCTCGTCGGCGGTGACGAGCTCGCTCTTGGAGATGATCACGAGATCCGCCGGCTCGAGCTGCCGCAGCAGAAGCGGACGGGGGCGCTCATCGGCAAGTCGCTCCCGGAAGTTCGTGGCGTCGGCCAGAACAACCACACCATCGAGACGAAACCCATCGCTCTCGGCCCACGGCATGACCTGTGTGGGGTCAGCGACCCCGCTGAGCTCAATCACCACGTGATCCGGTGGCGTGGGTCGGCTGCGCATATCGGCAAGCGTGGTGCCGAGGCTCTCGGAGATGGAGCAACACACACATCCGTCGGTGAGCTCGATCGTATCGGCGGAACGCCGCTGCAGAAGGGCAGCGTCGATGTTGATCTCGCCGACGTCGTTGACCAACACGGCGATCGGGCGGTCGGTACGACGCAACAGATCGTTGAGCAATGTCGTCTTGCCGCTGCCGAGATACCCACCGAGAAGCGTCATCGGCACCCGACGTCCGTCCCACGGCGCGACGCCCTCGTCGAACAGCTCGTCGATCTCGTCGGCGGACATGGGAGCACGATAGTTCGACCCATCGAGTCCGGCGCCCTAGCCTCATCGGCATGACGGACACCGCCGACCAGGTCTTCTTCAATCCGCTGGAGCCCGGGTACATCGAGAACCCCTGGCCCCACCTGGCGGAGGTGCGCGCTGCGGATCCGGTCCACCACCTGCTGACGGGCCAGTGGGGTCTCTTTCGCTACGACGACGTGTTCACGGTCCTGCGCGACCCCGAACTCAGTGTCGACGACGCCAACGCCGACCTCACCATGCTCGACCGCAGTCGGCTGCTCGAGGAACTCGACGAGCTCGAGCCGAGCCGATCGATCCTCGGTATCGATCCACCCGACCACACCCGGTTGCGGCGCCTCGTCAGCAAGGCGTTCACCCCCCGAACGATCCAAGCGCTCCGGCCGCGGATCCAGGAGATGGTCGACGAGATGCTCGACCGGATGGCGGCCGATGGCCATGCCGACGTGGTCGATCGGCTTGCGTTCCCGCTGCCCTTCGATGTCATCGCCGAGATGCTGGGCATGCCGGAGTCCGACAAGGAATCGATCAAGATCTGGTCCGGCGACCTGGTCAAGACCCTCGACCCGGTGCTGACCGACGAAGAGATCCTCGCCGCCCGGAGCTCGGCCGAAAAGATGAACGCCCTCATCGATGAGGTCATCGAGTGGAAGACGGAGAACCCCGCCGACGATCTCCTCACCGCCATGATCGACGCCAAGGACGGTGGCGACCGCATGTCGAAGAAGGAACTGCGAGACCAGGTCGAACTCCTCTTCGTCGCCGGGCACGAAACCACGGTCAACCTCATCGGCACCGGCCTCCACGAGTTACTCAAACACCCCGAGCAGCTCGCAATCATTCGAGACGAGGGGATGCCGGCGTCTGCGATCGACGAACTCCTTCGGTGGGTGTCGCCAGTTCAGATCAGCCGCCGAGTCGCAACGGCGGACCTTGCCCTGCGAGGCAAGCAGATTCCGAAGGGCACGTTCGTGCTCACCTCGCTCGCAGCTGCGAACCACGACCCCGAGTTCTGGGGCGACACCGCCGAGACCCTCGATCTCCACCGAGAGAATGCCGGACAGCACGTCTCGTTCGGGTCCGGTGTGCACTACTGCCTCGGTGCATCGCTCGCGAAGCTCGAAGCCGAGGTGGCGATCGGGTCGTTCGTGCAGCGGTTCGGTCAGGTCGACATCGTCGGCGAGCCGGTCTGGAACGGCCGGATCAACCTTCGCGGTCTCGAGTCGTTGATCGTTGACCTGACGTGAGGTCGAGCCCCTCGTAGGGGTCGGGGTACGGAACCGGGTTCTGCCAGTCCTCGATCATGCGCTCCTGCATCGGCACCGGGATGTTGTGGCGTGTCGCGTCGCGATGCGAGATGTGGATACTCGGCGGGATCCGAGGTTCGAACGATCGCTGGTACGCGTCGGCGCCTTCCTCCATCTGTTTCCAGCCGTTGGAGAACATGTTTCCGGTCGGGCCGACGATGTGCCGCACGGGCCGGTAGCCCTTGTTGCCCTCGAGGCCAGCACGACCGGCTCTTCGGCCGCGCAGCTCGGCGCGGACTTCACGGAAGAAGCGACGGAGGCGTTTTGTGACCGAGGCCATGGGAAACCGTACCTCTCGCCCGATCGCTCGTCAGCAGCGGAGCACACCGCCGTATCTCCTGCCGTCAGGCGTCGCTCGGGCTTGGGCGTGAGGCTACGATCGGAGCGCCTATCCGCCCACCGGAGATCAGCGTGAGCCTCATCCACACCAGCAGCCTGCCCGATGTCGACATCCCCGAGATGTCGATCACCGATTACGTCTTCCACAAGGCGTCGGCCCACCCGGATCGCATCGCGATTTCCGATGGGGCGGGGAACCAGTACACGTTCGCCGAGCTCGAGCAGGCCTCTCGCAGCCTCGCCGGTGGACTCGCCGCCCGCGGCATGGGCCCGGGCACCTGCATCGCCTTGATGGCGCCGAACCTGCCCCAGTTCCCGGTCGTCTTCCACGGGGTCGCGACTGCCGGCGCCACGCTCACGACGATCAACCCGACCTACGGCGCCGCTGAGGTCCGCCACCAGCTCCAGGACGCCGGGGCGACCATGCTCATCACCATCGGGATGTTCCTCGAGGTCGCGCAGGAAGCGGTCGAGGGCACCGACGTCACCGAGGTCGTGACGATCGATGCCGCCGAGGGTTCACTTCCTCTCGCTTCGCTCATGGGGGACCCGATCCCGCAGGTCGAGGTCGACGTGCGCGATCACGTGATGGTGTTGCCGTACTCGTCGGGCACGACGGGCCTTCCCAAAGGCGTGATGCTCACCCACTACAACCTGGTGGCGAACATTGCGCAGATGGAGCACGTGCTCGTCTACACCGACAACGAGGTCGGCCTCTCCGCTCTGCCGTTCTTCCACATCTACGGCATGCAGGTTCTGATGAACGGCATGCTCACCAACGGTGTCACCGTGCTCACCATGGCCCGTTTCGACATGGAGCAGGCCCTCGAACTCGTGGCCGAGCACAAGGTCACCCGCTTCTTTGCCGTTCCGCCGATGGTGCTCGGACTCGCAAAGGCGCCGATCGTCGATCAGTACGACCTCTCGTCGGTCAAGCAGGTTTTCTCCGGTGCCGCGCCGCTCACCGTCGAGTTGCAGAACGAGTGCGCCGAGCGCATCAACTGTGAAGTGGTCCAGGGCTTCGGCATGACCGAGCTCAGCCCAGTGACCCACTGCACGCCTGAGGGCCGCAACAAGCCCGGCACCAGCGGTGTTGCGGTCAGCAATGTCGAGAGCCGCATCGTCGACCCCGAAACGGGCGAGGATCAGCCGGTCGGGGAACGAGGCGAGCTCTGGGTCCGTGGCCCGATGGTGATGAAGGGTTACCTCAACAACCCTGAGGCCACTGCCGAGACCATCGATGCCGAGGGCTGGCTCCACACCGGCGACGTCGCAATCGTCGACGAGGACGGTTACTTCTCGATCGTTGATCGCATCAAGGAACTCATCAAGTACAACGGTTTCCAGGTGCCACCGGCGGAGCTCGAGGGCCTCATCGCCACGCATCCGAAGGTGCTCGACGTTGCCGTGATCGGCGTGCCCGACGATGCGGCCGGTGAGTTGCCCAAGGCGTTCGTGCAGCTGGCGCCGGGCGCCGACCTCACGCTCGAGGAATTGCAGGCGTTCGTGGGGGAGCACCTCGTGAGCTACAAGCAGATCCGTTTGATGGAGGTCATCGACCTCATCCCGAAGAGCGCCTCGGGCAAGATCCTGCGCCGAGAGCTGCGCGATCGCTGATCACCCCCGTGCGTGGTTAGCCACGGGGCAAACCGTACAGTTCGGAGCGATGACGGCTCCCACCGTGCTCACCGAGTTGCTCGCAGAACGCGGCGTGCTCCTGGTCGACGGCGCCACCGGCACCCAGCTGATGGTCGCCGGCCTCGAGGCCGGCGACGCGCCCGAGCGCCTCAACCTCGATCATCCCGAGACAGTGCACGGAGTCCACGAGTCCTACGTCAACGCCGGCTCCGACATCGTTCTGACTAACACGTTCGGGGGCTCGCGCCTCCGTCTCAAGCTGCACAAACTCGACGACCGTGTCGTCGAGATCAATCGCGAGGCTGCGCGTCACGCCCGTCACGTCGTCGACCAGCTTGAGCGGCGGGTTCTCGTCGCCGGCTCGATGGGTCCGACCGGCGAACTCTTCGCGCCGCTTGGTTCGCTCGACTCGGCCGACGCTGCTGATGTCTTTGCCGAGCAGGCGACAGGCCTTGCCGAGGGAGGCGCCGATCTGCTCTGGATCGAGACGATGTCCTCGATGGAGGAGGTCGAAGCAACGATCGAAGGCTGCCGTTCTGTGTCGGACCTCCCCATCGCTGTGACCTTGAGTTTCGACACGGCCGGTCGCACGATGATGGGTGTCGACGGCACGACCGCTGGTGTCCGGCTCCGCGAGTTGGGTGTCGCCGCCATGGGGGCGAACTGTGGCAACAATCTGCCCGACACCGAGGCAGCACTCGTCCAGATGGTCGCGGTCGCGGGCGACATTCCGGTGATCGCCAAGGCCAACGCGGGCATCCCGCAATGGCGAGGTGCCGAGCTCGCCTACTCCGGCTCGCCCGAGGTCGCCGGTGCTCACGCTCATCGCGTCCGCACCGCCGGGGTGTCGATCATCGGGGGCTGTTGCGGCAACGAACCAGCCCACTTGGCCTGCATGCGTGCGGTGCTCGACGGCACCATTCCGGTGCCCGACGTCGAGTTCGAGCCGGTGAGCGCACCAGCCGATACCGGCGACGGGCGTCGTCGGCGTGGCGGTCGTCGTCGCTCCTGAGCTGATCGTTCTTGCGTCGACCCCGGCCGGGGCGCCACGCTCTGGCATGGCCCCACAGCTCTCGCTGACTCTCGTCACCTTCAGTGCCGCCGATCCCGGCGGGTGGGAGCACCTGGCTGAACGGGCCCGACTCGCCGATCAGGCCGGTATCGACCGGCTCGCGGTGTCCGATCATGTCGCGTTCGGGCCTGACCTCGACGCCTACGCTGACCCGAGCCAGGGCGGGATCGCCGGTGGGCGACAGCCGACCGGTCCTGATGGTCGCTGGCTCGAACCGTTGACCGTCATCGCTCACCTCACCGCCGTGACCGAACGGGTGCGCTTCACCACCAACATCTTGCTCGCCGCGCTTCGGCGCCCGGTCGTGTTGGCGAAGACGACATCCACGATCGACGTGTTGTCCAGCGGCCGGCTCGACCTCGGTGTTGGTGTCGGCTGGCAGCGACACGAATATCTTGCTGCTGGGCTTTCGTTCGCCGAGCGAGGTCGCCAACTCGATCACACCCTGGCCGTCTGCCAGACACTCTGGTCGGGCAACGATGTCGAGTTCGTCGACGACCGACTTCAGTTCGACCACATCTGGCAGGAGCCCAAGCCGGGCGGAGGTGCCGTGCCGATCTGGGTTAGTGGCACGACCCAGCCGCGTGCCATGCGGCGTCTAGCCCGTTTCGGTGCCGGCTGGATCCCGTGGGGTGACGACGCTGCCGACATCACCGCAGGCATTACCCGGATGCGGGCCGCCGTGGAAGCGGAGGGGCGTGATCCCGGCGGCCTAGGTGTCGTCG
>MDTB01002779.1_pt1 | contig 12686 bp, 15 predicted proteins | sample 811161 | NCBI WGS metagenome assembly MDTB01 (sample SAMN05326650, study PRJNA326480) | marine metagenome | isolation source: seawater | place: Mediterranean Sea | collected 2009 | reverse complement strand
TTTAAAAATATTTTTAATTATCATAATTATTTAGACTAATTTAACAACTTAAATTATGGAGTTAAAAATATGGAAAAATCTCTTAGAGGAAGAAAGCATGTTTGTTCTAATTGTAATACCAAATTTTTTGATTTTAATAAGGAAAAAATTATATGCCCTAATTGCAAAACAGAATTAATTACGAAGAAAAAAATACTAAATATTACTGACAATTCAAAAATAAAAAAAGAAGATAAAAAGGTTGATGATGAGATGGACCTGTCAGAAGAAGTAGAGTTTGATGATGATGATTTAGACGAACAATTATAAACATGAAGCTAGTTTAAAAAAGAATAGATCGTAGATTTTAAATTTAGTTTTGCGGGGCCGTAGCTCAGTTGGGAGAGCGCGTGAATGGCATTCACGAGGTCAGGGGTTCGATCCCCCTCGGCTCCACCATATTTTTTCTATTAATAATTAGTATTATTGTGTTATAAAACATTATGAAAAATCGTACCTATTTTTTTTCTTTTTTAATTTTTGTTATTTTTCTATTTATATCACTTTACTCTTGGAAAAATTTTTCGAACAATGAAACTACAGATAATGCTTATGTAAGAGGTTCCATTACTACCATATCCTCTAGAATAGAAGGTTATGTAAGTATAGTCCCTGGCGTATTAAATACGAAAGTTAGTAAAGGAGATGTGCTTGTTCAATTTGATGATGCTCCTTTTATTGCTAAAGTTAGAACTGCTAAAGCTAATTTGAAAGCTGCTACTGCAAAGTTATCTGAAATTAATTTTATGCAATATTCAGAAGAATTAAAAATAGATGAACAAAAATTACAGCTCAAACTTGCTAGAAATAAAATAATGAGTGCAAATGCTAAAAAAGACTCTGAATATTCTAATTTAATAATGTATGAAAATGAAAGAAATAGAATTGAAAAATTATTAAAAACAAAAAATGTCACTAAGTCTAAGTATGAGAAAGCCGTAGCTAATTTTGAATATAGTAAATATAGAGTAGAACAGTATAAAACTGATATAATATCAGAAAAAATTGCCAGTCAAGTTATAGAAAAAAAAATTAATAAATTACAATTTAATTTAAAAAAACTTGAGGCAGAAAAAAATAGATTTATAGCTAAACAAGACTCATTAAAAGCTGAATTAGACAATTATTTAATTGACTTAGAGTCTTCTATCATAAAATCACCTCTTGACGGAATTATTGCAAATAGAATAGTAGAACCTGGAGTCTATATGAAAAAAGGGTGGCCATTGATGTCTGTTGTTCCTACTAAAGAAGTTTGGATTATTGCAAACTTTAAAGAAACACAAATAAAAAATATTGAAGTTGGGCAAAAAGCTGAGATCATAGTAGATGCTTTCTCTAATACAAAAATAAAAGGGGAAGTATTATCCTTTTCTCCAGCTTCAGCATCTTCTTTTAGTCTGATACCTCCTCAAAACGCATCCGGTAATTTTGTTAAAGTTGTACAACGAATTCCTGTAAAAATTACTATGACTTTATCAGAAGATCTTTTGGGCAAAGTGATACCTGGTATGAGTGCAAAAGTAAAAGTATACAAAGAAAATTAATTTACATTTTATTTTTCAAAGACCTTATCTCTGCATCACATTGTGCCAGTCTATATGATAGTTGTTTAACCATTGATTTAATTATAGGCGGGGATTTTTCTAATAACTCTGTTAATATTTTTTCATCTATAGGAAGAACTATAGAAGGCTTTAGAACTCTTATACTAGCGCTTCTAGGTTTTTTTAAAATTAATGACATCTCACCAAAAATTTCCATTTCAGAAATTTCTGAAACTTTTTTTCCATTTACTTCTATTGCTATCCTTCCATCTAAAAGCAAATAAGCTTTGCTCCCCTTTTCACCTTGCTTAAAAATATACTCATCAGGCAAAAATTTTTGTTTCAATTTATCTTCCATAATGTGATTATCCTAATTAAATATTAAATAACATACCTTCTTTTGCAACTATAAAATTATTATCCATTTTTTTACAAATATTTTCTATTTGTTCCATTTTATTATCATCATTATCTGGATCATGGTGAAAAATAAATAACTTTTTAATATTACATTCCTTTGCTAACCTTGTAGCTTCCTGCCAAGTTGAATGGCCCCATCCTATAAAATTCTTAAAATTATTATCATCGTACGTAGAATCATAAATAAGTGCATCTGCATTTCTTAAAAAATCTAATAACATTTGATTTTTATTTTTTATATCGTGTTCATGATCTGTAATATAACAAATCGATTTCTTATTACTTTCAACCCTGTAACCAACTGCTCCATCTGGATGATTTAAGGAAATAGTTCTAATTTTAATATTATTAATATAAAAATCTTTTCCTATTTCAAAATCATAAAAGTTTATTTTTGCTAAGAACTTGTCCAATGTTATAGGAAATGAAGGACTACTAATCTGTTTTTGTAAAACTTCTAAGGTTTTGCCTCTAGTCTTTTCTATACCTGACCTAATTGAAAATTCACAGCTTTTATTGTATGCAGGTTGAAAAAAAGGTAAACCACAGGTGTGATCATAATGAAAATGTGATACTAAAATATCAAATTTTTTAATATTATTTTTTAATAAGTAATTACCTAAATTTACTAAGCCTGAACCCATATCAAAAATTATAGTCTGACAATTTATGTTTAATTCAACACAAGAAGTATTGCCCCCAAATTTTACAAAGCTATCTCCTGGTGTAGGAATGCTTCCTCTAACTCCCCAAAATTTTATTTCCACTTTTTTCTCTCATACTAATAATTATATTATGATATTTTTAATTTTCTTGAAATACCTTTTAATATTTCTGGTGAAGATTTTACTTTTGGCAAATTAAGTTTCTTTCCTGCTTCAACCAGACAAGAAATAAAACTTTTTGCTGGCTCTAGATATTCATTTTGTTTTGGAGTTAAGGATACTAACCTTCTATCTAATAAATCTGTTTGATATAAATTTACGTCATAGGACTTACCAAAACCTATTAAAGCAGTCAAAGCTGGAAGAACAACTACACCAAGCTCTGCCTCTACCATAGATAATGCAACTTCATAAGACCTAGTGTGAGCTATAACTTTTTTAGTATTTAAATTTTTTTTAAACCAATCTTCTATTCTTTTTTTATGCTGACTTCCAAACTCGAAAACTATACTAGAACTAACTATATTTTTTTGTTTTTCATTTAAATCTTTTAAATGAGTAATTTCTTCTAAATTTATATTTTTAGAGACTGCTAAAACATAAGGGTCAACAAATAATTCTTTTTTAGCAAAGGATAGATTTGAAGCTGCTAGAGAGTCCTCTGCTACTACTGCTACATTAAGTTGTCTAGCATACAATAAATCTATAGCTTCTGTTGGAGTAACCTCTAAAACATTTATTTCTATATTAGGAAGAATATTTGAAAATAATTGCATAGTAGTAGGCAAAATATTTCTTGCTACAGAGGATAACATTCCTACTTTTAAAATACCTCTAGTGTTTTTAGAAAACTCTTTTAATCCCTCTTCTACTTCCCCTATGCTAGCAATAATTTGTTCAGCTTTAGTATATAAATATTCCCCTGCATCAGTTAAATTAATTTTACTAAAACCTCTATCAAATAATTTCGATCCTAGCTCATCTTCTAACTTTGAAATTTGCTGCGATAAAGAAGGCTGAGCCAACCCCAGTATTTTAGAAGCTTTAGTATAAGACTTAGCTTGAGCAACTGCCCAAAATATTTTTAATTGATGTAATGTCATTGCCATAATAGTTTATTATTAATATATTTATTTCAATATGAATAAAATACAACAAATATTTAGTATTATAAAAATGCTCTCCTTCTTTCTTATATCACTTTTTTTCTTTAAGCACTATGTTTGATAAGTAAGTCTTGAGTATATTGATGTTATAATTCTTTTTTATTTGATAAAAATGTAATTAACCCCTTATAGTAAAACTGGATATTACACCTGCCTCCTAAGCGGGAATTTCAGGTTCGAGTCCTGATAAGGGGGCCACATGCTAATTTAAGTTTATGGTTTATATTTTTTTTAATTTACTAATAATCTAGAGATTATTATGGATTATTTTTATTAAATCTTAAATGATCTAATAATCATATTATGATTATCAAGAATACTTATGCAGCTATGTATATATAGTAATATTACTTAGAGTTTTAAAAAATGTCTGGTAATTATAAAATATTCTATACTAAAATTTTCTATATCAGTTTGATTTGAAGAAAAAAATATCTCAATGATTTAAAAGCGACTTAGATATAAATGGTGCACTTTTAAATTGTCCCTTGAATAATACTAATATTCACAAAAAATCGGTTGCCTACGCTTTAAATACTGACCTAAGTAAGTTAAACCCAACTGAAGATTTCAATAATGACTTCATAACTGAAAAAAATTTAAACTCACAAAATAGTTAATTTAAAAAACCTTACTGGGGTTCATTGAATTTAAAATAGCTGAATATAAATTTATATAATATATAATTAATTAAGATTAGTCCTATCCACCATGGCTGCCAAAAACCAAAACTAATTTGCCCAATAGTGAATATTTGAAAAAAAGAAATGATAGTAATTGTAGCTATATAATGATTTTTTTCATCATACCTGTAAATTTTATTTAATAGTTTTTTAATGAAAATAAAAAATATTATTACACCTACAGCTCCAAGCTCCAACCATATTTGCAATATACTATTATGAGGATGTAAAGGTATTAATTGATAATTAGTTTTATTTTTTGTTTTTTTCATTTCGCTAGCAATATATCTTGATGAATAAAAACCATGGCCCAGAAAAGGTTTTTCTATAATCTTTTCTTTTGAAAAACTCCAAATAATTAGTCTATGTAATTTATTTGAGGCAGTATTATAAATTTTAAATTTTAAAAATAATTTAATTTTTTCTACATCATTTTCAGATTGATGCAAAAAGTCATTTCTAGAATATTTTTTTTTTTTCTCATTGTCTTCATTACAGCTTAAAACAAGAACTAGCTTGTTCATCTTGTAATACATTGAGGCACCGCTCGTTTTTTGGCAATAATCAGAAAATAAATTATTTTTTTTTTGTAGTAAATCAGTTTCATATTTTGAAAATTTTTTGTAATCTAATTGGCCTAAGATAAATGGACAAGTTATAAAATATAAGCCAAAAAACCATAAAAAATATTTCTTAAATATATCTTGCTTCATAAAATAAATAGCTCCAAATGATAGCGATACAATGTGACATAAAATTACAGAAAAATTCAAAGTTGAAATAGTTAGCATACAGCTAAAGACCAATATTATATATGCTGAAACTTTATAATTATAAAGAAAACATAATGCAAATAAAGGCCATGATAATATTGTTAATCCAATTACTCCCCTGTTATAGGTGTTATGATTATAAGATCTAATTAAATCGTAATATTGTGTTTTAAAGTTATTAAAACTAATCCAGTTTTTAAATTTATAAATATTTTCAAAATTACTAAAATCAAAGTTTTTTGATAACCATAACTTCAAGCCCAGATTGGTTTTTATATCTATTATAATTAATAATGTACTAAAGATAAAAGAAGTAGAAAAAATTATTACTATCTTTTTAAAATTAGGGTTATTCAATAACGCTAAGCTTACAATAAAGCCTGATAAAATTAAAAAGCTCAAATGAAAAAACTTTTCTAATACTTGTAAATTTTTTCCTATAAAAATAATACTAAATGCTATCCATAAAAAAGCTGTAATAATTGTAATGTGAATATTGTTGATAGAAAATTTTAAAAATATAACTCTTGAATATAAGGATATTAGAACTGCCGATAATATAACAGGTACCCAAGAACCGACTGGTGCTAAAACAATAACAGGACAAGTAAATAATGCTATAAAAATGAAAATATTATAGAAGTAATTTTCTTTTGTTATTTTCAACATTTTTTTAAAAAAACAAATGATACTTTTATAAAAAATTAAAGTTTTTTTCTCAAATATTTTGGGTTAGCAAGGCATCTCTTAAAGCTAACTTCTTTTTCTTAAGATCTCTGAGTATGAACCAGCTTTTAGAATCTCTTGAGGTTTCCCTGCTTTTTTCTGCCAAATTAACTTTTAATTTCAAATTTTCATATTTTCTTTTTGTATTCATATTTTAATATTATATTATTGCTTAAAAAAAACAAGTTTATGAATAAAGTTAAAAAAAAAAATGTAGGTATATTTATTTTTGACTTAGTAGAGACTTTAGACTTTGCTGGCCCTTATGAAGTTTTTTCAAGTGCTAGATTCGAAAAAAAAGCACCCCTTTAATACATAAACTAGACGCTGCTTTTAATGTTTTTACTTTTTCAGAGAAAAAAAAAATTATTACTACATCAGGAGGCTTAAAGGTAATGAGCAACTATACACTAATAGACTGTCCCACTTTAGATATTCTCATAATACCCGGTGGTATAGGAACAAGAATTTTATTAAATAATAAAAAATTTTTAAGTTGGTTAATATTAAATAAAAATATAAATATAATAGCTTCAGTATGTACTGGCTCCTTACTTTTAGCAAAAGCTGGTTTATTATCAGAAAAAAAGGCAACTACTCACTGGGGTGCAATGAAATTTTTAAAAACAATTAGCCCCAGTACTACTTTAATAACAAAAAAAAAATATGTATTTGATACCTACTATACATCTGCAGGTGTTTCGTCAGGTATAGATATGTCATTACACATAATAGAAAAAGTTTTGGGAAAAAAAATAGCAAAAAATACTGCTAAGTATATTGAGTATAACTATTAAATATTTTTTTGATCTAACCCTTGATTTTGACCTTGTTGAAGCAAATCATCGTCAAACCACTTAGAACAGCTCAATATAGAACCATTTGTAGAAAATTCACAAGCCCTAAATAAATTATTTTTCTTTTGAATGAATCCAGCAAAAGCTCCGTCAGAGTTATAATATGAGCTAAATGAATCTATTTCATTTCTTTTGTTCATATTTAACAATAATAATATTACTATTATAGTCATTAATAAATTTAAACTTGTTAAAAAAAAGTATATTATTCATGTTTTGAAATTACAATAAATCTGCTAAACTTTAAAGCAATATATGAGGTATATAATTAATTTTCAAATTATAATTGTAGGTGATAAAATCTCTAATGATGTCATCAGGTCTTCTTATACAATTTTAGAAAAAGATAGTGAAAAATATAATTTAACAAATATTAAACAAGTAGAATTTTGGTTTAAAGAGCATTTTAAAGAGAAACCACTTGACAATTTTATAGACACCAAAAAAATTTCAAAAAAAACTAACTTAGATATGAAAATCGGAAGAATAACAAATTCAATATCTGGAGAGTATAAAACATATTAGGAGAAATTATGAGTAATAATCAAGCTGTCGAATATGAAGTTATTGAGAATATAGGTATTATAAAAGGGATGAATCCACCAGTTAATGCACTTTCTTATTTAGTTAGAAAAGGTTTAGTTAATACCCTTAAAGAATTAACTAATAATCAAAAGGTAGAAGGTATTATTTTAATTGGTGACGGTAAAACATTTTTTGCAGGAGCTGATATTTCTGAATTTGGTAAACCTATACAAGAACCTGATTTAAATCAAGTTATAAATACTTTTGAAGAAAGTGAAAAACCTATTGTAGCTGCTTTACACGGCACTCCTCTTGGAGGAGGGTTAGAATTAGCAATGGGATGTAATTATAGGGTAGCTTTATCCTCAACAAAATTAGGATTACCTGAAGTAAAATTAGGTATTATTCCAGGGGCTGGTGGTACGCAAAGGTTACCTAGATTAGCAGGCATAGAAAAAGCTTTGTCTATGATAACATCTGGTATACCTATTAATACAAAAGATGCTTTAAAATCAGGAGTAATTGAGGAAATTTACGAGGACGCTTTAATTGCAAACGCACTTAACTTTATAAAAAGTAAATTACATCTAGAAAGGCATCCTATAGTAAGTAAAACGTCGGACAAAATTTCTAACATTGACAATCAGATTTTTGAAGTCTTTTCTAAAAAGATAGAAAAAAAGTATAGAGGAAGAAAATCACCTCTTTACGCTATTGAAGCAGTTAAAGCCTCAACTAATTTAGATTTTACTGAAGGACTTAAAAAAGAGAGAGAGCTGTTTAAAATATGTCATGGCTCCAAAGAAAGCTCCTCTTTAATTCATATGTTTTTTTCTGAAAGACAAGCTTTAAAAATACCAGATATTCCAAAAGAAACAAAAATCTTATCTATAAACTCAGCTGCCGTTATTGGTTGTGGAACAATGGGCGGAGGGATAGCAATGAATTTTGCTAATGTTGGAATTCCTGTAGTTGTTATTGAAAATAGTCAGGCTTCTCTCGATAAAGGAATGAAAATAATTGAAAAAAATTACCTTAATACAGTTTCTAAAGGCCGTATGAGTGAAAGTGATTTTAAGAATAAAATGTCCTTAATAAGAGGAGCTACAAATCTTGATAGTATTTCTAGTGTTGATGTAGTAGTGGAAGCAGTATTTGAAGAAATGACTCTCAAAAAAGAGATGTTTGAAAGAATTGATAAATTAGCAAAGGAAAATTGTATTTTAGCTACAAACACCTCAACTTTAGATATAGATGAAATAGCTGAGTCAACTAGTAGACCTGCTTATGTAATTGGTACACATTTTTTTAGTCCCGCTAATGTTATGAAACTTTTAGAAATAGTAAGAGGTAAAAATACCAGCAAAGAGGTAATAGCTAGTACTATGAAACTTGCAAAAAATATTAAAAAAGTACCCGTCCTTGCAGGAAACTGTGATGGATTTATTGGTAATAGAATGTTTCACGAATATGTTAGACAAGCGCATGCATTGGCTGAAGAAGGAGCAAAAGTAGCTGATATAGACCGTGTTATTTATGAATTTGGATGGGCTATGGGACCATTTGCAGTTAATGATTTAGCTGGTAATGACGTAGGCTGGAGAATAAGAAAAAGACATAAAAAAGAAGGTAAATACGATAATCTAAGATATACTTCTACAGTCGCAGATCAGATATGTGAATTAGGAAGATATGGTCAAAAAACTGATAGAGGTTTTTATATATATGACACACAAACAAGACAAAAACAAATAGATCCTGAGATTGACATGATGTTTGAAAAAGTAGCTAAGGAAAAAGGAATACCTAGAAGAAATATTGATGATAATGAAATACTACATAGATTAAGTTGGGCTCTATTAAATACAGGTTGTATGATCCTTCAGGAAGGTTTTGCCTTGAGGGCTTCTGATATAGATGTAACATACGCATATGGTTATGGATATCCTCATTGGAGAGGTGGACCAATGCAATATGGACAAGATTATGGTTTAAAGAAAGTATTAGAAGAGATTGAAGGTTTTAGGGAAAATAATCCAGATATGTGGCCAAAATGTAGTTATTTGGAAGAGTTAGTTAAAGAAAATAAAAAATTTAATTAGGAGCTAAAAATGAATGAAGCAGTAATTATTTCGACAGCAAGAACACCTATAGGAAAAGCCTACAAAGGTGCTTTTAATAATACTCATGGAGCAACATTGGCAGGTCATGCTGTCCAAAAAGCTTTAGAAGTTTCAGGCATAGAACCTACAACTGTTGAAGATTGTTTAATGGGCTGTGCTATGCCAGAAGGAGCTACAGGAGGTAATATTGCCAGACAAATTGCAATAAGAGGAGGCCTACCAGTAACTACAGCAGGCGTGACTATAAATAGGTTTTGTTCTTCAGGAATGCAAGCAATAACTATGGCTGCTCAAAGGATTATGACAAACGAACTTGAAGTATGTATTGCAGGTGGGCTTGAGTCTATAAGTCTAGTCCAAAACGAACATCAAAATAACTTTATGTCACAGGAAAATTGGATTAATCAAAATAAACCTGAATTATACTATACTATGATTCAGACTGCTGAAGTAGTATCAAAGCGATATAATATATCTCGTGAAGAGCAAGATGAATATGGATTACAAAGTCAACAAAGAATGGCAAATGCTCAAAAATCTGGATATCTAGACAAAGAAATTTTTCCTTTAGAAACCACAAAGTTAGTAAAAAATAAAGAAACTGATGAAATAAGTCAGGAAAAAGTGTGTTTAGACAAAGATGAAGGCAACAGACCTGATACTAACATTGAAGGACTTAAATCTTTAAAGCCTGTTTTGGGAGACGACGCTTTTATTACAGCAGGAAATGCCAGTCAACTCTCTGATGGAGCCTCAGCTTGTGTACTTATGAATTCAAAAAAGGCTGAAAAATTAAATTTAAAACCATTAGGAGCTTTTAGAGGAATGACAGTATCTGGTTTAGAGCCTGATGAGATGGGCATTGGTCCTATTTATGCTATTCCTAAATTACTTAAAAAACATAATTTAAACATGGATGATATTGACCTCTGGGAACTAAATGAAGCCTTTGCAGTCCAAGTAATTTATTGTAGGGATAAATTAGGCATTCCTAATGAGATTCTTAACGTAAATGGAGGTTCTATAGCTATTGGCCATCCTTATGGTATGACAGGTTCTAGATTAGTAGGGCATGCATTAATAGAAGGAAAAAGAAGAAGAGCTAAAAATGTAGTAGTAACTATGTGTATAGGCGGTGGACAAGGTGCTGCTGGCTTATTTGAAGTATTTTAAAAGCGTTAATGAATTTACTTTTTTATGTTAAAAAAAGATATAACAATCTATAGATTATTGGTAATTTTAAATACTATTGTATCTGTTGCTATTACACACGAAATAATTCTGTATAATATGGAATACATAAATTATAAAATATATTTTATTTTGTTATATGCTCTTATTTGGTTTTTTTCTCTGTATAAAATTTACTTTTTTTCTAAAACTGGTCTTAAAATATACATTTTATTAGTTACATTTGGTTTTGTTTTAAATATGCTTTCAGATTACAAAGTTTTTGGTCCTTTTTATTATTTCATGACCTTATTTGAACATCTAATAATTGGTGCAATCATCGCATTATCTTTTTACTCTAAAGTAAAAATCAAGTTTTCTTAGAATTAATCATAAAAAAATAAAAATAGATAAACATTTCTCTATAAATAAAGGTGCAGGAGAAGCTTACAGATCTCTTAATTCTAATTGTACAATTTAGTGTATATTTATTTAACATTAACTATATAATATGTTATATGTACTAATTTATGAAAGGAGGTGGTCTATGTCTAAAATTTTAGATCTAGTCACTTTCTATATACGTATAGAAAGTAGATAGAAAATTTAAGTGAGAGGATAAAAATATCCTCTCATTCTTTTTTAAGGAGTAAATATGAAAAAAATAATTATCATCACTTTAAGTCTTTACTTTATTGTTTCCAATATATTTGCTGGATGCATGAAAAGTGAAATCAAGCAGTTAGATGCAAAGTTGTCTACTACAGATTTATCTGATGCTAAAAAGGCAGAAGTAAAAAAATTAAGAGATATTGTGGTTGCAAATGAGCACAAGAATTCTGAATTGGCCTTTGAAAGCTACGAAAAAGCTGTAAGTTTACTAAATTAGAACGAATATTTAGAGTAGGTTTAAATACCTACTCTAAACTTCACTAAACTCTTTTGCTTTTATACTTTCGTTGTCTGTCTGTCTATAAACGCAACTAAACACAATCACAGCAATTACGTTGACAACAAGGCCAATTAAGCCTGCATGAAAATCAAAAAAGGTATTATCAGCAAAATATTGATAATAAACTGTAATGCAAACTCCTAAAATCAAACCGATTATAATTGATAGCGCATTCGCTTTACGAAAAAATAAAGAGGTATAAACTGCAGGAGCTAGTTGAGCTATTGGGCCGTAAGCACCTAATAATAATTGTATGAGACCTTCACTGCCAAAAATAGCTATTAGATATGCTATGGCACCAACACCAAATACTGCTCCTCTCATTATCCATAATTCGATATTTTCAGGAATCTTAGAGTATATGGCTTTACAAATATCTCTACCAAAAGAAACTGAAGCTCCATGCGTTATTGCATCAGAGGATGACATAGCAGCAGCTAATGCTCCCGCACCTACTATACCATATAACAGACCTGACTCAGTTAAATAATTAGTAATCAAATATGGTAGAATCTGACCGGAATTTTCTATATCTTGACTATTTACAATACCATATCCTGAAAAGCCAATAAATAAAACTGGTAATAAAAAAAGTGCAAATATTGGATATACAGCTACCGTAGTTTTAATTCTTTTTTCCGTGGTAGTATAAGACTTAGTAAATAAATGTGGCCACATTACAAAACCTATCATTGAAATTACAATATTACTACTATACCTAGCCTTAGACATAGAAGAACCTTCTTCTCCGATTAATAGAAAATTATTATTACTGTTGTTTATAGTTTCAAACATGTTTCCAATTCCTCCATGCAACTTTTGCACAAAATACATACCCAAAATCCATGCTATAATTAACATTAAAATTGCCTGAAATACGTCGCTCCAAGCTGCTCCCCTTACACCGCTAGTAGCAACGTATATAACTACAATTCCAAAAGATATAAAAGCACCAAACCAATAAGGTATATTATCATAGGTGAGAACATTAAAAATATAGGCCATACCTTTAATTTGTAATGTAAGGTAAGGTATAAATG
>MDTB01241564.1_pt1 | contig 12687 bp, 10 predicted proteins | sample 811161 | NCBI WGS metagenome assembly MDTB01 (sample SAMN05326650, study PRJNA326480) | marine metagenome | isolation source: seawater | place: Mediterranean Sea | collected 2009 | reverse complement strand
CCTTCCTCTCTTAATTTTTGTCTTATATTAGTTGCACTTATTTCGGTGTTGGATTTATCAAAAGTTTCTTCTTCAAAAGAATAACCAACACCTCTTCCATAGGTTATATTTACAATATTCGGAACCATCATAATTTCGTATTCAACACCCTTCTTAAAACCATCTTGAAGTAAACCTTTTTCAATATTAGAACAGACTGCATCCCAATCAAATGGATTATCATCTTGGCCATCACCTCCTGACGCACCTTGAACATCTCTGACTTGAATAATCACTTGTCCTGTCTTTGCAACACATCTTTTAAAAAGTGCTTGGTGACCATCATGCCACGGTTGCCATCTACCTAACATTTGCACTGTGGGTTTTTTCCAATCGAACATTTTTTAATATCTCCTTTGCGATATAATCATGATTATGTTTATTCCATCTGGATCAGATTTTATCCAGCAAAACCTACTCCACCGTAACACTTTTTGCCAAATTTCTTGGTTGATCTATATCTGTGCCTTTTAAGGCAGCAACGTAATATGCAAGAAGTTGTATAGGGATACTATATAATATAGGCGTAACAAAAGAGTTTACATGAGGCAGTTCAAAAACTTCAGCATTCGATGTGTTGAGATGTTTGATCCCATTATTGTCTGACAAAAGTATCAAACGCCCGCCTCGTGACATAACTTGTTCAACGTTTGAAAGTGTTTTTTCTAGAAGGTGATCTGTTGGTGCAATAACGATTACTGGCATGTTCTCGTCAACTAAGGCAATAGGTCCGTGCTTCATCTCACCTGCTGCATAGCCTTCCGCATGAATGTATGAAATTTCTTTTAATTTCAACGCTCCTTCCATAGCAATAGGGTAGCTTGTTCCTCTTCCTAGATACATTGCATCACGCACTTTGGATATAGGTTTCGCTATCTTTGCTAACTTTTCATTATGATTGAGCACTTCTGAGATTTGAGCAGGAATCTCTGTAAGAGCAGAGACTAATGTCATTCCCTCTTCTTCTGCGATTGTGCCTCTGGCAACCCCGAGAGCAATGCACAAACAAGCTAAAACTGTCAGTTGTGTTGTAAACGCTTTGGTTGAAGCAACACCTATTTCTGGTCCCGCATGTGTTCTTAATATAGCATCGGACTCTCGTGCAATTGCACTTTCTTGGACATTAACGATAGAAAGAATTTTTTGATTTTGACTTTTGGCGTAGCGAAGAGCTGCTAAGGTATCAATAGTTTCTCCAGATTGTGAAATAAATATTGATGCACCATTTTTCTCCATAGTAGGCTTTCGGTATCTAAATTCAGATGCAATGTCCACTTCAACAGGAATTTTTGCAACCCTTTCAAACCAATATTTTGCAACTACACAGGCGTAGAAGGAGGTCCCACATGCCAAAAGTGTCAATTTTTCAATCGACTTTATATCAAAGCTTAGCTTAGGAAGAGTTATAGACCGAGTGGTTGGATTTACAAATGCGTTTAATGTATCACTAATAGACTGTGGTTGCTCGTAAATCTCCTTTAGCATAAAGTGAGCATATCCGCCTTTATTGATGCTAATATCAGAAATTCCTGACGAAAATATTTTTCGTTCTACCTTTTTGTTGTTGTTATCAAATATACTCACTTTGGTCGATGTTAGTATAGCATAGTCGCCATCTTCTAGATACATAATTTGATCGGTGAACGGCGCTAATGCAATAGAGTCGGACCCGAGATACATTTCTTCTCTACCAATTCCGATAGCTAGCGGGCTGCCGCGCCTTGCAGCGATCATTAAATTCTCGTCATGTGAAAAAATTATACCCAAGGCAAAAGCTCCCTCTAACTGTTCAAGAACGTTTACAATTGAGTTTTTTGGCGAGATGCCATTATCAAGGTTTTCTTGGATGAGGTGTACAATCAATTCTGTATCGGTCTCAGAGGTAAGTAAGTGACCACGTTTGATTAGACCTGTTTGAAGGGTTTGAAAGTTCTCAATAATTCCATTATGCACGACGGCAACGTTTTTAGTTGCGTGAGGGTGTGCGTTTTCTTCATTGGGTATGCCATGGGTTGCCCAACGAGTATGGCCAATCCCTGTACTTCCATGAATAGGTTTTTTATGGATACAATTTTCAAGGTTTTTTATTTTTCCTTTGGCTCTGCGTCTTTCAATTCCGCCATTTGCTATGGTTGCAAGGCCTGCTGAGTCGTATCCTCGATACTCTAATCGCTTTAGTCCGCTGATTAGAGACTCTGTAAGATTTTTACTGCCGAGTATCCCAATAATTCCGCACATAGGGTTTATCTCACTTTCTAATCATGATCGTCAGTTATATTTTTTTGATTATTTTTCCAATTGGAAATCTCTCTTTGTGGGGTTCGTGTAAGTGATAAAGATCCAGCACGGACGTTTTTGCTTATCGTGCTTCCAGCACCAATTGTGGCGCCATCGCCTATTTGAACTGGTGCGATTAATGCTGAATTGGATCCAATAAACGTATTTTTACCAATCTTTGTGGTAGATTTTTTTATGCCATCAAAATTACAAGTAATTGTTCCAGCTCCTATATTTGCGGTATTGCCAATAATAGTGTCTCCAATATAAGAGAGATGATTTATTTTTGTTTGGAAGCCAAGAGTAGAGTTTTTTATTTCAACAAAGTTACCTACTTTTGAATTGGACCCAATCCGTGTTTTTGGGCGCAGACGTGCAAATGGTCCTATTACCGATCCTTTTGAAATTAAAGCTCCTTCAATATGGCAAAAAGCTTTTATCACTACGTTATCTCTTATTGTAACCCCCGGCCCAAAAAATACATTAGGGCCAATTGTCACATCTTTTCCTATTTTAGTGTCCCAGCTAAAGAAAACACTTTTAGGGTCAATGAGGCTAATGCCATCTGCCATTGCATTCTCTCGAGCGCGACATTGAAAGAGGTTTTCGGCTTTAGCCAAATCAAGCATTGTATCGACACCAATAAGTTCATCCTCACTTCCTTCAATATAACAACAAATGTGTCCTTTCCGTGTAGCAATCTCAACTACGTCTGTAAGATAGTACTCGGCTTTTGCATTTCTATTCTTTATTGATAAGATGAATTCTTTGAGATAGGCACCGTTTATGACCATTACTCCTGAATTGCAAAGATTAATTGCCAGCTCATCATAAGAGGCGTCCTTCGCCTCAATGATTTTTTTTAAAACACCTTCATTATCAGCTATGATTCGGCCATATTGGCCGCATTCAGTGGGCGTAAATCCGAGTGCTACGACGGATGGTTTATCTTGTTTTTTTCTGCGATTAATTAGCTTTTTGATAGTGCGTGATGAAATAAGAGGGTCTGCTCCGAATAAGATTAAAACATTTTCTTCATTTCCTTTAAGTAATTTCAATGCAGTTTTCACCGCGTGACCAGTTCCTAATTGCCTAGATTGGATGATAGTAGGGTAGGGAGTGACAGCAGAAGTCACTTCCTGCATATCGTTTGAAACAATCACTATTTTCTTTTCAATTCCTGCATGATTTAACGTATTTATAATATGATTTATCATTGGCAATCCGCCAATTTCGTGCATTACTTTTGGTTTTTGTGATTTCATACGACTTCCTAGTCCAGCTGCTAAAATAATTGCAGTGGTATTAGTGTGCCCAACATTTTTTTTCATCGTATTACTTAAATTGTTATGTTTCATTACGAGTCAATTAGCTATATTAAAGTATATTAAAAAATATTATTTGAATTTGCCATAGGTCCCTTATCTCGCCAAGTCAAAGATTATTTCTATTTTTTTCAATTAAAGGTTGTAAAATTGAATAAGTTTAATCCACCTCGTGCAATAATCTTTGATTTAGATGGAACTCTCATTGATAGCGTTCCAGACCTGCATCATGCAATAAATGAGTTATTAGTGCTTAGCAAGCGCAGAGAGGTCTCTATGCAAGAGGCAAGATCCCTAATTGGTGATGGAGTTCCTAAGTTTGTAGAGCGGGCGTACAAAATTACTGGGGATGCTCCGTCTGATCTGGAGCTTGAAAATGCCATTAAAGAATTTGTCACCATATATTCTGACAATTTGATTAATATGACGAAATTATTTCCCAGTGTTTTATCCACCTTGATTCAATTAAAAGAAAAAGGTTTTAGACTCTCTGTTTGCACTAATAAGCCTTATTTACCTGCAATGAATGTGTTATCCAGGTTGGAGATAAGCAGCTTTTTTGACATTGTAGTTGGTGGAGATAGTCTTAATGGGCTGAGAAAGCCAGATGCACAGCACGTATTAGCTGCTTTATCTCCATTGCAGGTCACACCTGAAAATGCAGTTTTTGTGGGTGACAGTGAAAATGATGTAAAGGGTGCGAGAAATGCTGGAATAAAAAGCATAGTTGTTTCCTTTGGTTATTCAAATATTCCAGTTGAAGAACTTGGTGCGGGATTAGTTATCTCGCACTTTGGTGAATTAGTTGCTGCAATTTGTAAGCTTGATTCTATTGTTTGATTAACACTAGTCCCTTACGTTGACGGTTTTCCAAAAACTTCCATCAATCGAAGCAGTGCGATATTGTGGACTTCGTTCAAAGCGATACCAAATTCTATGTCGGGTGAGTTTAGCAGGCGTTTATTAAGTTGTTCTAAAATATCAGAGATTGTGCGACCCTTTACAGCAATTATGAAAGGAAATGTAAATGTTGCTCTGTATCGAGTATTCAGAGACAAGAGCTCATTTGACTCGGCAGGAGTGCATTTGTCTAAGCCGGCACCACGTTGTTCTTTTTTTGAAGCTATTGTTAGACCAGCTTTTTTAAAAAAGTTGCTTGAAAGCTCAGGGTGATTGTTAAGCAATTTGTATTTTTGCTCGGGTTTTGCTTCTTCAACAATATTTCTCATGTGAATATGCAAAGACTTGATAGTTTTTTGTTGGTCGCTTAGATTCTTATTCCAAACTTGCTCTGCAACCCATGGAGACTTCTCGTAAATTTCTGAGAGATTTGCAATAAATTGTTCTCGATTTAATTTCAGTATAGGGTTCATTTAATTAAGCTTGTTATTCGCAGGGGGGTATGTTTTTATCCAATGATTTGCGATATCTATACGACGACAAAACCAAACATCTTTAAAGGATTTCGCATAAGAAATAAATTTTTTTAGAGTTTTTATTCGTCCGGGGCGGCCAATTAGGCGACAATGCAATCCTATAGACATCATTTTTGGTCTTTTTTCGCCCTCTGCATATAAGCTATCAAATGAGTCCTTTAAATAGGTAAAGAACTGATCTCCACAGTTGAATCCTTGTGGAGTGGCAAAACGCATATCATTATTGTCAAGTGTGTATGGTATAACGAGGTGCGGTTGGGAATTTAAATATGACCAGTATGGAAGATCATCATTATAATCGTCTGCATCATATAGAAAACCGCCTTCCTCAACAACTAAACGTCGCGTGTTGGCACTTGTTCGCCCAGTGTACCATCCCAAGGGCCTTTGCCCAGTTAAATTTTTAATGATTTCGATAGCCTTTTCCATATGTTCACGTTCAATATTCTCTGGTACATTTCTGTAATCGATCCAGCGATAACCATGGCTACAAATTTCAAAATTTGATTTGAGCGCGGCCTCGGCGACTTTTGGGTTTCGATCAAGAGCCATTGCTACCCCAAAAATTGTGAGAGGTAATTGTTCTTCTTGGAATAAATTTAAGATTCTCCATATACCGACGCGACTCCCATATTCGTATATTGATTCCATACTCATATGTCGTTCGTTTTTCCATGGAGATGCTCCTATAATTTCTGATAAGAAGGATTCTGAGGCATCATCACCGTGTAATATACAGTTCTCAGCTCCTTCCTCATAGTTAAGAACAAACTGAACAGCAATTCGCGCACCTCCAGGCCATTTTGGGTCTGGTGAGTCAGCTCCGTAGCCTATTAGATCTCGCGAATACGTGTTACTCATATTTTTGTTGTAGTTCTATTAAATTGTTTGAGCTAATGATAAGTTTTTCGGCAGTCGTTATTAAGGCGCTTCGTTATCGCACAAAACACAGTATAATAGAAATAATTGGAACTAGGGAAGAATTCTTTGTAAAAATGATTTATAGTAACACACTTTTTTAAAGTCAAAAAGAGGTATCATGGGAAAGTTAACTACACATGTACTTGATGTCAGTCATGGGAAACCTGTCGCTGGTATACAACTGGAGCTATTTTTATTTAATGAAGGCTTCAAAAAAATTTACTCGGGAATTACAAATGATGATGGCCGAACAGATGAGCCGTTATTAATAAATTCTGAAGTTTTAACTGGTGTATATGAATTGACTTTTGAGATTGGGCCCTATTTCAAATTGAAAACAGAAAAGGTAGGTTCGGTTCCATTTTTAGATAAAATTCCTGTTCGATTTGGAATAGACGATGCTAATCAAAATTTTCACGTTCCTTTATTAGTATCGCCTTTTGGGTACTCAACTTATCGCGGAAGTTAAGAAGGCTAAAATATTATGAAAAAAGTAGATTCAAGAAATAAAATTAGAGTCATTTTAGGAAATAGACCGATCGAAATAGAACCCTTGAATCCAAACATAACAGTCTTACAATATTTGAGGACCTATTTGAATTTGACTGGTACAAAAGAAGGTTGCGCTGAGGGGGATTGTGGGGCATGCACAATAATCGTTGGGGAGATCCACACAGGAAAGGTACGTTATAGAGCCGTAAACGCATGCATACTTTTACTTCCTTTTATTGACGGCAAACAAATCTTAACAGTTGAGCATCTAGCCCTAGATGAGTTGCACCCGGTGCAGCAAGCTTTAATCGACTTTCATGGCACTCAATGTGGTTTTTGTACTCCAGGAATTGTAATGTCATTGACCACTCATCATTTAAATAATGGTGGGTCAAGTCGTTGTAATATCGATGATGTTTTAGCAGGAAATCTCTGTAGATGTACTGGATATGGTCAAATAATAAATTCAATTCAGTTTGCATTAAAACAAAAAGCAGATGACTCGTGGCGAATGTTTGTTGAAAGTGCTAGTAAAACATTAATAGAGTGGGACCGCGATGCGAAATATCTGAGTTTTTTTTGTGGTAAAAATAATTTTTCGGCGCCAAAAAGTCTAGATCAACTTAAAAGGCTTCTTGGTGAGAAGCCCAAATCAAAAATTATAGCAGGAATGACTGATGTCGGACTTTTGATTACAAAAAAAGATAGGGAGTTTGATAATTTAGTCTCTATTCTTCAGGTTGAAGAATTAAAAAGTATTAAGGTTGTGGGCTCTAATATAATAATACCGGCCGCAGTATCTTATAGTGATGCTCAAGCAACTTTAGCTAAGTATTCTAAAAGTCTCGATAATTTCATTCGTCGGATTGGTGGCCTTCAAGTGCGCAATTGCGGAACACTGTGTGGAAATATTGCCAATGGGTCGCCCATTGGCGATATGCCACCGCCTCTTATTGCAATGGGAGCCTCGATAGTGATCCGAGGTTCAAAAGGAACGCGCAAAATAGCTCTTGAAAATTTCTTTATTGATTATGGATTGCAAGATTTGTCTAAGGGTGAGTTTACTGAGTCAATCATAATACCAAGCTTGAAGGGGTCTTTTGCCTGTTACAAGATTTCAAAACGATTTGATCAGGATATATCTGCAGTCTCTGGCGCTTTTAATGTTTGCCTTGAAGATCGAAGAGTTGTGTCGGCGCGAATCGCATATGGCGGAATGGCTTCCATACCAAAAAGGGCGAAAGCCTGCGAAGCAACCTTGATGGGTAAAATTTGGAACAAAAAAACTATAAAACTTGCGCAGGAAGCAATTGAAAATGACTTTTCTCCAATCAGTGACGTTAGAGCAAGTAAAGAATATCGTCGATTTGTTGCCCAGAACTTACTGGAACGATTTTATTCAGAAACACAATGCACGAGCTTAACAATAAATTTGGCAGACCGGTCAGCTATACAGAGGATTTAGGGTGGCATACTCATGAAAGTCAATAACAGGATAGTTGGAGGAATTAGAGAGGCGTGTGCACATGATAGCGCAGTAAAACATGTCACTGGAAAAGCGGTTTACATAGACGATATACCCGAGCCGAAAAATACACTGCATCTTAGTCTTGGAATGTCAGAAATAGCGAAAGGCAAAATTAAGTCTATAAACTTGGACGACGTAAATAGCAGTAGTGGGGTGGTTGGAACATTATTGGCAAGTGATATCCCTGGAGTAAATGACTTTAGCCCGACACATTCAGGGGATGACCTTGTTTTAGCAGACAATTATATTGAGTTCGCAGGACAGCCAATTTTTGCCGTAATAGCTGAGTCTTATGGTCAGGCTCGAACTGCCGCAAAATTGGGCAAGATTCAATATGTTTCATCTCCCCCATTACTTACAATTTCGGAAGCTATTGAAGGTAATAGTTTTGTTTCAGATTCATATACTTTAAAAAGGGGTAACGTCGATGAGGAGATGGATAAAGCTAAATTGAAGACATCAGGAAGTCTTGTGATAGGTGGGCAAGAACATTTTTATTTGGAAGGTCAAGTTGCGCTCGCAATACCGATGGAAGACGGTGATATATTTTTGCAGTGTTCGTCTCAACACCCATCTGAGGTTCAGCATAATGTAGCTAGTATTTTGGGCTTGCCGGCAAATTCGATAACGGTTGAGGTGCGTCGTATGGGGGGTGCTTTTGGCGGTAAAGAGAGTCAACCGACACAATGGGCTGCGTTGGCGGCACTTGCCGCTTTGAAAACTGGCAAACCCGTCAAATGCCGGCTAGACCGCGATGATGATATGATCATGACTGGTAAGCGACATGATGTTGAGGGTCACTGGAGCGTCGCCTTTAATGAAAAAGGGTTGATTTTGGCCGCCGACGTAAACATGGCAACAAGGGCTGGGTCTTCAAAAGATTTAACAGATGCAATAAGTGACCGTGCAATGTTTCATGTTGACAATGCCTATTATTTGAATGCCGTTCGAATAAAATGCAATAGGTGCAAAACTAATACTGTTTCAAATACTGCTTTTAGGGGGTTTGGAGGACCCCAAGGAATGATGCTTGGCGAACGGATGATTGAGTCCGTTGCAAGATACCTTGGCAAAGACCCTCTAGAAATTAGGAAGTTGAACTTTTATTCAACTAAAGGTAGAAATGTAACTCCATACCACATGGTAGTAGATGATTTTGTTCTGGATGAAATAGTTTTGGAGCTTGAAAAAGACTCAAACTATTGGAAGCGCCGTTCAAAAATTACTTCATATAATAATAATGATCAAAGCAATATAAGACGTGGACTTGCACTGACCCCTGTAAAGTTTGGTATTTCATTCACAAATAAAGCATTGAACCAAGGTGGTGCGCTTGTTCACGTTTATAAGGATGGCAGTATTCATTTAAATCATGGCGGAACTGAAATGGGGCAAGGATTATTTATGAAGGTTGCACAAATCGTAGCTCAAGAGTTTCAGGTTGATGCTAAGAGAGTAAAGATTTCTCCTGCCAATACGGGTAAGGTGCCTAATACATCTGCAACAGCTGCATCCTCAGGAACAGATATTAATGGAATGGCAGCTCTAATTGCTACCAGGGAAATCAAGCAAAGGTTGATTAGTTTTGCAGCTAAAGAGTTTGGTGTTGCCTCTAAACAGGTTCAATTTCTGCCAAATAGGGTTCAAGCTGGAAATCATGTGGTAACTTTTAATGAACTCGTGAATTTAGCTTATTTTGATAGAGTGCAGCTATCAGCAACAGGGTTTTATAGAACGCCCAAGATTGATTATGATCGCAAACGTGGGTGTGGTCGGCCTTTTTTTTATTTTTCATATGGAGCAGCGGTATCTGAGGTTGCAATTGATATCTTAACTGGTGAGAGCAGAGTTATGGCAGTTGATATTCTTCATGATGTTGGTGAGTCGATTAATCCGGCAATTGATATGGGACAAATAGAGGGAGGTTTTATTCAAGGACTGGGTTGGTTAACTAGTGAAGAGCTTTACTGGGATGATAAAGGGATACTCAAGACGCATTCACCATCGGTTTACAAAATACCCACATGTAGTGATTTGCCGGAACATTTTAATGTAAAAATTTGGGACAAAGGATCTAATAAAGAAAAGACAATTCATCGTTCAAAGGCGGTAGGTGAGCCGCCGTTAATGTTAGCAATATCAGTTTTTCATGCTATTTCTGATGCTATTTCAAGCATTAATGATTATAAATTTGTTCCTAAACTGGACTCTCCGGCCACGCCAGAACAGATTTTAAAAGCAATAAAAGAGATGGAAAATAAATAAGCATGGGCTCAAAAACGTTAGTTCTCAATTACAGAGCATTAGGCCCAACGGATTGGATTTCTATCGCGGAGACTATTATTAATGATGTTGGCTCATGCGTAATTATATTTGTTTCTTCTCATAAGGGTTCAACGCCTCGAGAAACTGGTACGTGGGTTGTTGTTGGCACGGAGCATGTTGTTGGAACTCTTGGAGGAGGCGAGATTGAACGATCAGCAATTGAAATTGCAAAAGAAATATTGGATGGAAGATTGGTCTTTGCCCGTAAGATTAAACAATTTAAATTGGGACCAGATTTAGATCAGTGCTGTGGTGGAGCAATGGCAGTTTTGATAGAACCGCTAGATCAAACAGCGTTGGAGTGGTTAGGTGCAGCACGTTCCATTGTAGCTAATAAAAAGGAAGGAAGAATAATATTTTCAGTCACAGAAACAAGTGAGCCACCAAAGTTAGTTGAGGGCCCACAAGTAAGGTTATCTGCAGGATTAAGCGAGGTGCATATACAAGAGTTAATGGACCAGCGCCCTCAAATCACGGTTTATGGAGCAGGCCATGTTGGTCGCGCGGTTGCAACTATTTGTGCAGCATTACCAGTTAAAATTCTGATGGTTGACTCAAGGGACACAGAGTTAGCTAAGTTACCGAAAATTAGTAATATTAAGACAGAATGTCCAGAAAATCCAGTACTGTACGCCAAAGACATGGGGTACACAGATGCCGTTTTGGTTATGACACATAGTCATGGTTTGGATTATCGGTTGTGCCAAACTTTATTGGAGAAAAAAGGACTTAAATATTTTGGTCTCATTGGCTCTAAGACTAAAGCGATGAAATTTCGAAGAGCGCTTAAGTTAGAAGGCAAAACCACTCAACAAATCGCAGATCTTATTTGTCCAATTGGGCTAGAGGGACCAAAAGGCAAGGAGCCTGGAGTAATTGCAATCTCGGTATTATCTGAGCTATTGAAAAAAATACAGGGTTGGAACAATGTTAATGAATAGAAAATCGAAATGTGGAGGTTTACTTGAAGGTGAAAAACCATCGTAGATTAAATTATTTAATGGAGGAAGCTGGACGAATTGCCTCAGAAAATGTTGACTTAAGCATTGGAGGACCTTTTGGTGCATTGATCGTCCTTAAAGATAAGATTATTGGAACGGGTACAAATAGAGTGACAATCGATAATGATCCTACGGCGCATGCAGAAATAGTTGCTATAAGAGATGCGTGTGCCTACCAAGGCACCTTTAACTTATCAGGAGCAGAACTTTTTTCTAGTTGTGAACCTTGTCCAATGTGTTTATCTGCGATTTACTGGTCCAGAATAGACAAGGTTTATTATGGAAATAGTCGTTGGGATGCTTCTAAAATAGGATTTGATGATGCGGATTTATATGCGGAGTTTGACAAAAGATCAAGTGAGCGAAGAGTAAAAATGATTCACGTATCTAATGCAGTTGTAAAGGAGTCATTTAAAAAATGGTTAGAAAAGGAGGATAAGATACCATACTGATGTTCACATTTTAAAAGAATTAAACTGGAAAAATAAGCTCTCGGAAGAAAGAAGGTTAAAATTGGCCCCTTTTTTGTCATTACGTAATATTAAGAAAGAATTTACCGGGTGTCTCGCTAATGACGACGTAAGTTTGGATATAGATGCGGGTAAAATACATGGGCTTATCGGCGAGAATGGCGCAGGGAAGAGTACGTTAGTAAAGATACTTTATGGGTTATTGAAACCAAATAAAGGTCAAATATTTTGGAATCAACAAGAGGTGAAGATAGGCACTCCATTGGTTGCTCGCAATCTTGGTATAGGTATGGTTTTCCAGCATTTTTCACTTTTTGACTCTTTGACGGTATCTGAAAACATTTTGTTAAATTTACCGAAGAACTTTCTTGGAAATAACTTGAATCGACGAATTGTCGAAATTTCAGAGTCGTATGGTTTGTTGCTCGATCCAAATAGAGAAGTTTCTGGACTATCAGTAGGAGAGAGGCAGAGAGTTGAAATTGTGCGTTGCTTGTTACAAAACCCAAAATTATTAATTATGGATGAGCCAACATCAGTATTAACTCCTCAGGAAGCCCAAAAATTATTTCTCGTTTTAAAGAGGCTTTCGAAAGAGGGGTGCGCAATTTTATATATTAGTCATCGACTTCAAGAAATCATGACTTTATGTGATATAGTTACAATCATGCGTTTAGGAAGAGTTATAAAACATTGTGAGCCCTCAAAAGAGACGGTCCATTCACTAGCAGAGACAATGATGGGGGAAAAAGTTCAGGTGCCTCAGCGAAAAATAATACAAAAAACAAAATCACCTAGATTAAAAATCATGAGGCTCAATTCAAAAAAGTTGTCTCCTTTTGACGTAGTTTTGAAAGATATATGTCTTGATGT
>MDTB01118325.1_pt1 | contig 12687 bp, 11 predicted proteins | sample 811161 | NCBI WGS metagenome assembly MDTB01 (sample SAMN05326650, study PRJNA326480) | marine metagenome | isolation source: seawater | place: Mediterranean Sea | collected 2009 | reverse complement strand
CACACCGGCTCCGGCAGCTGCCGCCCACATCTCCAAGGCAACGGCTCCGGCAGCCCCTGCGCCAGCACCGGCCCCGGCCGCCCCTGCGGCTGCAAGCCACGCGGCGGGACACGCCTCTCCTGCGGCGCGCAAGGCCATGGCAGACGTGGGATTGCCCGCGGGATCTGTTCAGGGCACTGGTCGCGACGGCCGCGTGTTGAAGCAAGACGTGCTTGCGGCTTTGGCCGCGGGCTTCGATGCATCGAACGTCCGCTCGAGCTGGGAAGGCAGCCGAGAGACGCGTCGGGAGAAGATGAGCATGTTGCGCCGGAAGGTGGCCGAACGTTTGGTTTCTGTGAAGAACGAGACCGCGATGTTGACCACGTTCAATGAAGTGGACATGAAGCCGGTCATGGACTTGCGCAAGAAGCACAAGGATGCCTTCAAGGAGCAGTTTGGCGTGGGTCTTGGATTCATGGGCTTCTTCACCAAGGCGGTGACCACGGCGTTGGCCGAGTTCCCTGCGATCAACGCCCAGATTGACAGCAAGGAGCTCATCTATCACGATTACGCAGACATCTGCATCGCGGTGAGTTCACCCAAAGGTTTGATGGTGCCCGTGGTTCGCAATGCCGAGACCATGAGCCTGTCAGAAATCGAGGCGGAAATCAAGCGTTTGGCGATTCGGGCGCGAGACGGGGAGTTGACTGTGGATGAAATGCAAGGCGGGACTTTCACCATCACCAACGGTGGGGTGTTTGGCTCGATGTTGTCGACGCCCATCATCAACCCGCCGCAAAGTGCCATTTTGGGCATGCACAACATTGTGGAACGCCCTGTGGCCATCGACGGCAAAGTTGAAATCCGTCCCATCATGTACGTCGCACTCAGTTACGACCACCGCATTGTGGACGGCAAGGAAAGCGTCGGTTTCTTGTACATGGTGAAGGAGATGATCGAGAACCCGGAGCGCATGCTCTTTGGGGGAAAGACCCCTACCGAAGTCTTGCTCGGTCTCTGATATTCAACACCTTCAGCACAACAAAGCGGGGCTCCTAGGTGGGCCCCCGCTTGCTTCAACCTGAAGCGTCGTCAAACCAAAACCTTCTCGCGACGCTTTTCTCTTCAAGTCATAGACCGTGCCAAACTCCGCTCAATAGCGGGCGAGCGACGGATCAATGTGTTCTTGCCAACCCAGGATGCCCCCTTGGAGGTTGACCAGGTTGGTGTAGCCGTGGGCGTCCTCAAGTTGCCGGATGGCCTTGGCGCTCCGTATGCCCGAGCGGCAATGAACGACCACGGGCACGTCCTTGGGAATCCGGGCGGTGCTTTCGGCCACGGTGGCGAGGGGCACCAATTCTCCTCCCATTTCGGCAATGCCAAATTCGTAAGGTTCCCGCACGTCAATGAGGACATGCGCTTTGCCTTCGTCTTGCCATGCCTTCAGGGTGTGCACGTCGATCTCTTGCACGTTGCGTTCTTGGGCGGCTGGCGCCCCCGCGCCGCAGAATTGCTCGTAGTCGATCAGGTCGGTTTGGGTGGGGTTCTCACCGTTCAACGGGTTGCGCGGGTCCTTCCGCACCTTCATCGTTCGTGTGGTGAAGGTGGTGGCGTCAAACAAAAACAGCCGGCCGCTCAGCGTGTCGCCCACGCCGGAAATCACCTTCAGCACTTCCAAGGCTTGGAGCGAGCCCAAGATGCCTGGCAGCACACCGATTACGCCACCTTCTGCGCAGCTTGGCACAAGGCCGGGAGGGGGAGGCGAGGGAAAGAGGTCCCTGTAGTTGGGTCCCCGACTCCCGTCAGGCAGGAGTTGGTTGAACACCGAGGCTTGTCCCTCAAATCGATAAATGCTGGCGTACACGTTCACCTTGCCTTCCAGCACGCACGCGTCGTTCACGAGGTAGCGTGTCGGAAAGTTGTCCGTCCCATCAGCCACAACGTCGTAATGTCGGACCAATTCACGGGCGTTGTCACTTGTGAATTTGGTGTTGTGCACCTCGATTTCGATGTGCGGATTCAAGGAGGCCAACCGCGCTTTGGCGGCATCCACCTTGGGCTGGCCCAAAGACGGAACCCCGAAGAGGACCTGGCGTTGCAGGTTGCTGGTGTCGACGGTGTCGAAGTCCACCACCCCAATGCGTCCCACTCCGGCAGCGGCCAGGTAGAGCAGCAGTGGGGAGCCCAACCCGCCAGATCCAATCACCAGCACGCTGGAGGACTTCAGCTTGCGTTGTCCTTCAATGTTGAACTCGGGAATGATGAGGTGCCTGCTGTAACGCTCGAGCTCTTCTTTGCTGAATTGCACGTGGTCCATCGCGGTCAGGTCAAAGGGTGGAACCGCACAATCCGCCGGCAATGGCAGGGATGATGCTCACGTCGTCCCGCTCGACCAGCGGGGTGTCTTCCCCTTGAAGGGCGCGAATGTCTTCGTCGCCGACATAGACACGGATGAAACTGCGCAGCACACCAGAGTCTTCAAAGACGTGCGGCTTGAGTCCTGGGTGCGCCTCCGCAAGGCTTGCAAGCAGTGATTTGACGGTGTCCGCCGGCGCCGAAAAGGTGCCTTGGCCGTCGGTGAATTTGCGCAAAGGGGTGGGGATGATCAGGGTGGGCATGGTGGATGGGTTGTCAGAGATGGTGTTGCAGGTCAAACGCGCCATGCTTCGGGCAGCGTCACCAGGGATTCTTCTTGAAAGCAACGGGAGTCGTCGAGTTGCCAGCTGCGCACGTGGGCGGTGCCCTCCGGTTGCACGCTGACGATGAGGTAGCTGAAAAAGGGCATGGCTACGGCGAGATCGTATTCGCTCGGAATGGCAGGATGCAGGGGGTGGCTGTGGTACACACCCAACAGGGTCAGGCCTTCCTTGGCCGCGTGCCGCTCCGCTTTCATGTAGTCCAAATCGGAGATCTCGAACCGCCTGCGCTGGTCGCCTTCTTTGTGGTTGTCCACTGCCGTGGTCGCCGTAATGGCCCGCTTGACTTCTTCCTCGGCGCCATAAAAGAAGCCGCAGCATTCGTTTGGGAAGGCCGCTTCCGCGCGGGAAGTCATGCGCTTCAGCACATCTGGTTGGATCTCAAGCGGCAACATGTTCAGGGCATCAGTTGGTCCATCACTTCGCTGTACTTGGACGCGTCGTCGGCCAAGACAGTCACCACGACCCCTTCTTCCAGCGACTTGGCCACTCGAAGGGCTCCGGCGAGGTTGGCCGCCGCAGACGGGCTCAGGAGCAGGCCTTCTTCTTTGGCCGCGCGCACGATCATGTCGTAGCTCTCGCTGGTCGACACCATCATGGTGCGGTTTTGGACTGTGTTGTCGTAGATCTTGGGCACGCGGGCGGTTTCCAGGTGCTTCCAACCTTCCAGCCCGTGCAGGGCCGTCTCAGGCTGCAAGGCGACCAATTCAATGTCGGGGTTGAATTTCTTCAGCCTTCGGCCTGTCCCGGTGAATGTGCCGGTGGTGCCGAGGCCTGCCACGAAGTGCGTGATTTCACCGCGGGTCTCGTTCCAGATTTCAGGCGCCGTGTGTTCGAAGTGCGCCTTCCAGTTGGCTTCGTTGCTGTATTGGTCCACGTAGTGGTATTTCTCCGGGTGGGCCAAAGACATGGCCCGCGCCACTTCCTGGGCGCCGTCGGTCCCCTCATACGGGCTGGTCAGCACGAGTTCCACGCCCAACGAGCGAAGGATTTGCTTGCGCTCTTTCGAGGCGTTTTCAGGAACACACAGCGTCACTGGGATGCCTGCCGCCGCGGCGAAGATGGCGTAGGCGATGCCGGTGTTGCCAGACGAGGCGTCCAACAGGCGGCGACCTTTGAGGGCTCCAGAGGCCAAGGCATTCCAAAGGATGTTGTACGCAGGGCGTGCCTTCACGCTTCCGCCGAATTGTTGCCACTCCAATTTGGCATACACCTCCACCCCGGGCTTGGGGCTCAGGTGCACGATGCGGTGCAACGGGGTGTTGCCGACTTGCCAACGCAATTCGTCGAGGGCGGAAAGTCTGGAGTCATGAAGTGTGGCGGTCATCGGAAAATCGAATAAAAAAGAAGCCCCCGTTACGAACGAGGGCTTCCTGAGGTTGCGTTTGAAATTGACTTATCCACACATGCTCAAGCGGCCCCTGTCTTTCGGACAGTTGCAGCAACAACACATGTTTGTGATCGCAGTCATTCAACGAAGATAGATGAATTTTTGAAAAGCCCAAACGAGCAGGTCTTTTTCATCGACGAAACTCACCTCAAGACGGCAAAGCGCTCCGCGTCCAACCGGAGCAAAATGCCCAGCAGAAGGGTAAAGCCCATCAGCGAGGAACCGCCGTAACTGAAGAAAGGCAAGGGAATGCCAATGACGGGCGCCAGGCCAATCACCATGCCGATGTTCACCAGGAAGTGCATGAACAGGATGCTGGCCACCGCGTAGGCGTACACCCGAGTGAACTGCGACCTCTGCCGTTCTGCGAGGTGAAGGACACGCAGGATGAGGAACATGAACAACCCCACAACCCCGGCGCTTCCCAAGAACCCCCATTCTTCTCCCACCGTGCAGAAAATGAAGTCGGTTTCTTGTTCAGGCACGAAGCCGTAGGCGGTCATGGGACCCCGGGCCCAGCCCTTCCCGGTCCATCCGCCCGATCCGATGGCGGCTTTCGCGTGGCGGATGTTGTAATCGGCGTCGGGGTTGTCGACGTCGATGCCGAAGAGCACGTGGATGCGCTCACGTTGGTGTTTTTTGAGCACCTGCTCCATCCCCAAATGCAAGCCTGTTGAGAATGCCATGCCTCCCAACAACAGCGCGGTGCCCCAACGCGAAACGGCCTTTCTCCGGCGCGGAAGGGTGGCGGCCCGCACCAGAAGTAGGGTCAAAGTGCCGAGCAACGCCAGCGAAAGCAGGAACCACCAAAAGCCTGACGTGCTGCCCAAGAAGGGGTACCAACTCTCAGAGGCGCCAAGCAGAATGGTGAGCACGGCCAACACCAGCATGCCCACCCCGACCAAGAGGACGTTGCCGCTCAGCCCTTCGCGGTAGAGCACGAAGATGAACCCTCCGAAGACCAACACCGTGCCAGCGTCGGGTTGCAGCAGGATGAGGCCTGCAGGCGCCGCAATCAACGCGAGGGTTTGCAGCCGTGTCTTGAACGTGCGCCAAGGCCGGCCATCTCGGCTCAGGAACCAGGCCAGAATGAGGGCGGTGGCGGTCTTGGCGAACTCGCTGGGTTGGATGCCGAAGCTTCCAACTCCAAACCAAGAACGCGCCCCGCCGACCTTCCTGCCCACCACGAGCACGGCCATGAGAAGCAGCATGACCGCGGTGTAATGCACCACACTCGTTCGGATGTAGAACACCCCCTCCACGGCCAACAGCCCCACCATGAGCACCGCGCAGACGCCCATCCAGATCAGTTGCTTGCCGGCCTTGCCGCCCATGTCCCACACGACCTCGGCCTCGGCCGTAGCGCTGACGATGTTCAGCCATCCGAGCACGACCAGAACCCCCAAAGTCAGGAGGGTGATCCAGTCCAAGCGTGCCGCCACGTTGAGAGAACGGCTGCTCATGGCGCGTCTTGGGATTCTGGGTCGCCCGAAGCGGCCTGGATTTGGGCCAAGCTGGCAGGGTCCACGAAGGTGGGATCCAATGGGTACGTGGCCCCGATGACCCGCGACTCCCGGGCCTTGTCGTCGATGTTGCCTCGAATGTATTTTTCCACCAAGAGGCCTGCAATCGGCGCGGCCCATTCGCCGCCCGCTCCCGCATTCTCCACGTACACGCTCAAGGCGATTTGAGGGTTTTCCCTGGGGGCGAACGCCATGAAGACGCTGTGGTCGGGTTTGCCGGGGTTTTGGACAGTTCCTGTCTTGCCGCATGTCGCAATCCCCGGGGTCAAGGCGCGACGACCCGTCCCCGACGGGTCGTCAATCACGTCCTGCATCGCGTCCAGGATGGCCGTAAAATGGACTTCGTCCACGTCGACATCTTGCCTGACGTGAAGCGCCTCAGGTTTGCCCTTGCCCCCGATGTCGCGGATGAGGTGCGGCTCCATGTACCACCCACGGTTCGCCATGATGGCGGCGAGGTTGGCCATGTGCAATGGGGTGGCCAGCAGCTCGCCTTCCCCGATGCTGATGGAATAGATGGTTCGGAAGGTCCAATGGCGCCGGCCGTAAATGTTGTTGTAGTAGGTGGTGTCGGGGACCAAACCGGACCGAGTCCCAGGAACATGGCCTCCGAGGTCGGTCCCAAAACCGAAGTCCTTGACACGCTCCGTCCACCACCCGAGCCCCAACCTGGCGTTGTCGAATTTGTCCTTGTCCGGGTGCTGGTTGACCATCCGACGCATGACGTCGTAGAAGTAGGGGTTGCAGCTGTGGACCACCGCCCTTCTCAAGTCGTCCTGGGTGTGTGCGCCGTGGCAGCCGATGACGTCGCGGTTGCACACGATGTGCGTTCTGGGCGAGATGACACCCTGCTGCATGCCGATCAGGCCTTGAACCATTTTGAAGATGGATCCGGGGCGGTAGGTTCCCCGGATCGCGCGGTTGTAGAGGGGTTTCCAGGGGTGCTTCGCCAAGCTGTCGTAGGCCGCCCCTCGGCTTGTCCCAGTCAGCAAGTTGCCGTCGAATGAAGGGGCTGAGACGAAGGCCAACACTTCGCCTGTGGAGGGTTCAAGGGCCACTACGGCGCCGCGCTTTCCCCGCATGAGGGCTTCGGCGTACCGCTGCAATTCGGTATCCAGCGTCAGCGTCAGGTCGTCCCCTGCGACAGGCATGGAATCAAGCTCGGTCAAGGTGTTCCGCACGTTGTTGCGCACATCCACGAGGTGGTGTCGGATGCCCGGGGTTCCGCGAAGATCCAGTTCGTGCAGGCCTTCAATACCCGATTTGCCCTTGTAGTCGCCCAACCGGTAGCGTCCGTCGTCGTTCATGTCTTGGCGGTCGACCTCGCGGTATTCGCCCACGATTTGGCTTGCAATGCCAAAGACATTCTCTCGCACGGGCTTGGTTCGGATGGACAACCCTGGGTATTTCCAAAGCTCCGCGCTGAGTGCCGCGTATTCTTCGGCGTTGAGCTGGCGCAACAGAGGCGAAGCCTTGTACCTCGAGTAGCGTCGAGCCTTGTTGAGCCGTGACACCAAGTTGTCAGTCTCGAGGGAAAGCAGTGTCGCCAACGCTGCGGTGTCCACGCCTGCCATGGCGCGAGGCACCACCATCAGTTCGTACCCTGGGACATTGTTGACGAGCAATTCGCCGTGGCGGTCCAGGCAGAGGCCTCGGGAGGGGTGAAGCAGTTCTTGTTCTTCGGTGAGGCGCTCCGCACGGTTGCGGTACTCGTCCGTGGTGACTTGCATTTGGAACAGCCGGATGATGAAGACCAATCCGACGGCCAACACCATGGCGCCGACAATGCGTTGGCGTCCAGAAAGGTGGTCGCCGTTCAACTCCATGGGTAGGCGCTTGCAGCCCCACCTGAAGTGCGTCCCGGGCGGTTGAACAAGCCCTGCAACAACAGGAACACACCCACATTCAGACCCGTGGACACGGCCGATTCCGCCAAAGTGCGGCCCATGAGGCCCCAACCGTTTTGAAGGCCAAACAACACCATCCAGTGAATGGCCAGCCCAAAGGCCACGAACACGGCATAGCGTCCCCACCCGTCTTGGTGGGGGTTCATAACATGCCCTTGCCGGAGGCCATCCCGCGATTCCATGGCGGAGATGAGCGATGGGTAGGCCATGCCCAGGGTGGTGCAGGCGGCCAAGTGCATGCCCCCGGTGAAGCACACCACATCCATCACGGCCCCGGTCCCGGCGGCCACCAAGAGATATGCGGTGGGGGACCACCCCACAGGCATTCGGAACAGCGCGTAGAGGTGCACGGCCAACAACCCGTAGCCCCCCCAGAAGATGCCAAAGCGGAACAACAGCACCTGGAACACGGTGGCCCACCCCAGGGTCCACAAGAGTGGGATCCCAGGGTTCATGGTTGCGGGGCTTGGGCGTTCAACAAATCGTCAATCCTGGCGTTGCGCGCAGACGCCAAGCACACCACGTGGCGGCTTGCGGGAAAATTGGCGCCCAGGGTCACGGTCAGGGTTTGGAATTCATCCGCCCCGCTCCTAGCGACATCTTCCACCGTCCCCACTGGGATATCCGCCGGGAAGACCCCGTCGTGGCCTGTGGTGAACACCGTGTCTCCTGGCAAGACCAACTGGGCGAGCGGCACGTCCATGACCGCCGCACGTCGCACGTCGCCTTTGCGCGCCAGCAACCGCACGGCTTGCCCTTGTCGCCCCACGCGCACGCTCCATTGTGCGTCGGGGTGTGTGAGGGTGAGAACCAAACTTTCGTGGGCGGTGGTGTCCACGATTTTGCCCGCAGCGTGTCCCAACGACAGCACGCCTGCGCCGGGCGCCAAACCGTCTTGCCCCCCGCGGTTGAGCACCATCCATGGCGACCCCTGCCAACTTGGGCTTCGGAGCACCTGTGCATGGCAGGAGGTCCAAGGGGTGGCTCCGGATTCCCGCAGCCGCTCTACCGTGGCACGCAACCGGGCGTTTTCAAGCATCACCAGTTCGTTGGCTTTCACCAACTGGGCCCAGTCGCTTAATTGTCCGAGGGTTTCCAACCAGGAGCCGGAGGCGCGCAACGACCACTTCGACATGGCCGTGCGTTGGTGGCTGTACGTCGTGTTCATCCAGCCCAACGCCACCCCCCACAGACCCAAGAAGAGGAGCCAGCGGTGGGTTCGTGCGAGAAGGGCCAGGAGGTTTCGCACGGCCCTGGGATCAGTTGCGCATCAAGAAGGGGAAACGGTCGATGTTCTTCAGCGCGATGGCGGTGCCTTTCGCCACGGCGTGAAGCGGGTCGTCCGCCACGTGAACGGGGAGTTTGGTCTTGTGCTGGATCCGCTTGTCCAACCCGCGCAGTTGGGCCCCTCCTCCGGCGAGGTAGATCCCTGTTTTGAAGATGTCGGCCGACAATTCAGGCGGCGTGTCCTCGAGTGCGCTGTGGATGCTTTCCTCAATCTTGGAGATGCTCTTGTCGAGCGCACCGGCAATTTCAGCGTAGGTCACCACGATTTCTTTGGGGATGCCCGTGATCAAGTCGCGTCCGTGGACGGCGTAGTCCTCGGGCGGGTTCTCCAACTCGGTGAGTGCAGACCCGACGGCGATTTTGATTTGTTCTGCGGTGCGCTCCCCGATGAGGATGTTGTGCTGGCGGCGCATGTAGTCTTCAATGTCGTGGGTGAACTCATCCCCAGCGACGCGAATGTTGGTGTCGGTCACGATCCCGCCCAAGGCAATCACCGCAATCTCTGACGTGCCACCTCCGATGTCGACAATCATGTTGCCCATGGGCTCTTCCACGTCGATGCCGATGCCGATGGCCGCCGCCATGGGCTCGTGGATGAGGTACACCTCCTTGCCGCCGGCGTGTTCCGCGCTGTCTTTCACCGCGCGCTTCTCCACATCCGTGATGCCAGAGGGGATGCAGATGACCATGCGCAGGGTGGGGTTGAACCAAGACTTCTTCCCGGAGATGAGCTTGATCATCCCTTTGATCATTTGTTCCGCAGATTCAAAATCCGCGATGACGCCGTCCTTGAGCGGACGGATGGTCTCGATGTTCTTGTGGGTTTTCCCATGCATTTGCTGGGCCAAGCGACCGATGGCCACCACGTTGCCCGTCATTCGGTCCTTCGCCACGATGGAGGGCTCGTCCACCACCACCTTGTCTTGGTAGTAGATGATGGTGTTTGCCGTGCCCAAATCCATGGCAATTTCCTGCGTGAAAAAATCAAACAATCCCATATCCTAAAGGTAGACGGGTGGGCCCGTCACGCCGCGCCCATTCAGGGCAATGTGCGCCGATGGTTGATAAGTTTCACTTTGGCCCCAACACGCCAGAGCCAGTTGCCAAAGGGTGTGAAATCAGTGGCGGAAGTGACGCACCCCTGTGGTGTACATCGCGAGGCCACGTGCGTCGCAGACGTCGATGCTTTTTTGGTCGTTGATCGAGCCTCCGGGTTGGATGACCGCCACCACCCCGGCATCGGCCGCGAGCTCCACGCAGTCCGGGAAGGGGAAGAAGGCGTCCGAGGCCATGCTCGAGCCGTTCAAGTCAAACCCGAAGTTCTTGCCCTTCTCCACAGCTTGCTTTAGCGCGTCGACGCGGCTGGTTTGGCCGGTGCCACTGGCCAAGAGCTGGCCATTCTTTGCAAAGACCACGGTGTTGGACTTCGTGTGCTTGACGAGCTTCAAGGCAAACGACAGGTCTTCGGCGCTTTCGGGCCGGGCGGTCGCTGTGGTGCACGTCCAGGTGTCAGCCGCCTCCATGCCATTGTCGCGGGCTTGGACCAAGTACCCGTTCAGGGCAGATCGCACGGTCGACTTGGGCAAGTCGCCAGGCTTGCGTTCGAGGAGGATGCGGTTCTTCTTTTGGGACAAGACGGCGAACGCGTCGTCATCGAACCCAGGGGCAATGACTACTTCGCAGAACAGTTCGTGGATGTGGTTGGCGGTGGCCAAATCAATGGTCCGGTTCGCAATCAACACGCCACCGAAGGCGCTCGTTGGGTCGCCGGCCAAGGCGTCTGCGTAGGCTTGGGCCAAGGTCTCACGTGTCGCACATCCGCAGGCGTTGTTGTGCTTGAGAATCGCAAACGTCGGCGCGTCGTCCTTGAATTCTTCCATCAACTGCACCGCCGCGTCCACGTCCAGGAGGTTGTTGTAGGACAGCGCTTTTCCGTGCAAGGGCTTGAGCAGCCCGTCCAAGTCGCCGAAGTACTGGCCGACTTGGTGCGGGTTTTCCCCATAGCGCAGGGTGCGGCTTTGGGGCACGCTCAGGCTCAAGGTGTCCACGCTGCCTTCGTCGAGGCTCGACCCGCTCATGTGGGCGTGGATCATGGTGTCGTAGTGCGAGCTCACTCGAAATCCGCGAGCCGCGAGGGCCTTGCGTTCTTCCAAGCTGGTCACGCCGTCGCGCTTCAAGATGTCGACCAACGTGCCGTAGTCGTTCATGGACGGCACCACAACCACGTCGCTGAAGTTCTTGGCCGCGCCGCGGATGAGGGCGATGCCTCCGATGTCAATTTTCTCGACGATCTCGGCCTCCGCGGCTCCGCTTGCCACGGTGGCTTCGAAGGGGTAGAGGTCCACGATGACCAGATCGAGGTTGGGCAAGTCGTACTCCGCCATTTGAGCTTGGTCACCTTTGTGGTCGCGGCGGTTCAAAATCCCCCCAAACACCTTGGGGTGCAAGGTCTTGACGCGCCCTCCCAAGATGGACGGGTAATCCGTCACCGATTCCACTGGCACCACCTCGGCGCCCATCGCTTCAATTGCAGATTGCGTGCCCCCGGTGGAATAGATCGTCACCCCCAGGCGTTTCAATTCGGCCACAATGGGTTCCAAACCGTCTTTGTGGAAGACCGAGATGAGGGCAGATTTGATGTGGCGGGCGTCTGACATGACCTGAGAAATGCGGGGTTTTGGAAAGGCGCAAATCTACGATGCTGTAGCTTCGTTGCATGCTGTGGTTTCGGTTGTTTCGAGAGAGTTTGTCCTTCGCATGGCACGCGATTTGGACCAACCGCCTGCGCACCTTCCTGAGCTTGCTCGGTGTGATGGTCGGCATTTTCGTGATTAGTGCGGTGTTCACGGTGGTGGACTCGCTGGAAACCGAGCTGCGGGACACCTTCAACATGCTGGACGACGACGTGCTGTTTGTGACCAAATGGCCCTGGTCCGCCGGGGGCGACTACCCATGGTGGAAGTACGTGCAGCGCCGCCCGCCGACAGAGCGTGACCTCGAGTTGTTGATGCCCAGGTTGACGTTGGCTTCGGCCGGCATGTACCAATCCAAGACGCTCTTGGACGCGGAAGCGGGGAACAACCGGATGCCCGGGGTGGTCGTGGGTGCGGGTTCACACCAATACGACCAGGTCATAAGCTTGAACATTGTGCACGGACGCTACTTCAGCGCGAGCGAGAGCGCGGCAGGAAGCCCTGTGGCGGTGGTCGGCTACGAGGTGGCCCAACAGTTGTTTGGCCGCCACGATGCTGTGGGACAAACGTTGAAAGTGAGAGGCATTCGAATGGAGGTCATCGGTGTGCTTGGACAGGAAGGGGAGAGTGTGGTGTCCACGGGGCTGGATGAATTCATGCTTGTGCCGTCGGCCTTCGCCCCCCGCATCTACGATTCCCGCGCAGACGACAACGCCCAAATCGCCATCAAAGCCAAGTCTGGCGTCGACCTTGCGGCGTTGGAGGACGAGCTTGTTCAGCAGCTTCGTGCGGTGCGGCGGGTTCGTCCTGGTCGAGAAGACGATTTTTCGGTCAACCGGATGGAAATGCTGACAGGCATTTTGGACAGCATTTTTACGAATCTCGCGGCAGGCGGGTGGTTCATTGCCATTTTTGCCATCCTCGTGGGGTGTTTCAGCATCGCCAACATCATGTTCGTGTCGGTGCGAGAACGCACCAAAATCATCGGCGTCCAAAAAGCCATCGGCGCCAAGAACGCCTTCATTTTGATCCAATTCTTGTTCGAGGCGGTGACGCTGTGTGTGTTTGGTGCGCTGCTGGCGCTGTTGGCGATCCAGGTGTTGGTGTGGGGCGTCAACCTCGCTGAGGTGGGCATGACCTTGCACATTGCCCCTAAGCGGGTGCTCATCGCCCTTGCTGTGGCCGTCACCTCGGGGCTTGTGGCGGGCCTTG